>Ga0207091_1232_pt1 | contig 11698 bp, 9 predicted proteins | sample Alteio_BWMinHeat_47_FD_153534 | JGI IMG/M metagenome (GOLD analysis project Ga0207091, IMG submission 153534) | Enriched cells from forest soil in Barre Woods Harvard Forest LTER site, Petersham, Massachusetts, United States -... | ecosystem: Environmental > Terrestrial > Soil > Temperate forest >... | reverse complement strand
CTCATTGGCAAACTTAGTGGCCTTTACCTTGTCAATCAGCCCTGTCAGGTTTATGCTTTCTTCAAGAGTGCCTATTGAAAATATTTTTTCGTAGGAGTAGTCTTCATTCAGTTTTCCAAGCAGGGCCATGTCTGACTGAAGGGTGCCTGCAAGTTGGTCAAGTATATTATGCAGCAAGGCAAGCAACTGATGGTCGTTCAAACTTATGGAGGAGATTGATTCAATTAGGTGTTCAAGGTTGCGGAGCTTATTATAATCGCTTACGGCCTTGGCTGCCATCTGCACGATTTCTTCAGTTGCATACGGCTTGCAGTGATAGCTTACATTCTGGCCGGCCTTCTCAACAATCTCATCTATTGAGCGGTCGCTGTAAGCTGTTACAAAAATAATTTCCGCTTTGGTTTCAAATTCCCGTATGTGCATGGCGGTTTCAAGGCCATCCCAGCCTGGCATGCGCATATCTAAAAATATAACCGCGTAAGGGTGCCCTTCCTCAATGGCTTTTTTAACCAGGCGCAGCCCTTCTGGCCCATTTGCAGCTTTAGACACAGTAAAATCGGGTATGCTGCTGGAACGTGGTGCCAATACGGGTTTCACTGACGCAAACAACAGGCTGGTGGCAGCCAACATACTGTCATCATCTTTTTCCTGGTATTTTTTTGGCATCAGTATATCTTCTATGTTGTCCCGTACCATTTCTTCATCGTCAATAACTAAAATGGAGGTGTTTATTGTTTCTTTCATACAGTTTGTAAAAAAAGTTAGTTAATCAAAGAATATAGTCAAATTAATTTTTAAACGTAATAACCGTAACGGCACCAAGCCCTGGGCCATCGCTCTTTAAACTGAATGTGCCACCGTGCGTTTCAACTATTGACCTGCAATTGTATAACCCTAAGCCCGTACCGGTTGTTTTTGTTGTAAAGCCGCGTTCAAACAAATGGCTGGCGGTGGCCTCGTCAAACCCGCAGCCACTGTCGGTTAAAATTAGTTCAGTTATGTTGTCAATAGTTTGCAAGTTCACAATTATATACTTGTTAAGCGATGCCAAGTCAATTGCTTCAATGCTGTTTTTAAATACATTTAGTATAACCTGCATCAGTTTTGTTTGGTCGCCTTTTATTATGTGCTTCCCTGGCCCGATGTTTATAGTAAGCACAATACCCCTTTTTTCAAATGATGCAAGCAACATGGCCCTGCAATCGTTAATAATATTTGCAAGGTTAACAGGCTTTCGTTCGTGCACTCCTTCATGGCTGCGCACGTACTGGCGCTGTATACTGAGTATCTGCTCAATATGCGAAATGATGTTCAGCAGTTCTGTGACGGAGTTTCGTATTTCCTCTTTATTGCTTTTTTGGCTTTTGGCAATACCCTCTGCCACTGTAGCCAATGCGGCCGCTTTGTCTGCGCCAATAACTGTGCCTATGGCAGTTTGTTCTGCTTTTATAAAAAGTGCCAAGTTTTGTATATTGGCAAGGTTGTTTTGTTCCAAGGTGCGGTTGATGCGCGTTACATACGCGCCAAAGCCAACCAATGCATTGCCAACATCATGCAAAACTTCTGAGGCAATTTCAAATTTGTTTTGTGCCACGGCCTTCTCCAGTTCCTGTTCTTTTTGGGCTTCTAATTGTTCATTTAACTCTTCTAAATATGCCGCCTGCTGGCTTAGCTCCTCTGACTGTGCTTTTAGCTCTTCAACCTGTTTCAATACCTCCGCGGTACGTTCTTTAACCTGTTTTTCAAGAACAGCTTTTTGCCGTTTAACATCTTCAATCTTTTTATGATAATATGCATAGGCCCCTGCAATTACAATCAATACTATAAGCGTTTTAAACCACCATGTCAACCAGAATGGCGGGGTGACAATTATCTTAACAGAAGCCCCGGTTTCATTCCAAAGCCCGTCGTTGTTTGAGGCCTTTACATAAAAAGTATATGTGCCTGCGCTTAAGTTGGTGTATGATGCCTTTCTTGCATTGCCTGCATACACCCAGCCGGTGTCAAGGCCCTCCAGTTTGTAAGCGTAATCGTTATTTTCGGGGGTGACATAATTGAGTGCTGCAAAATCAAATGAGATGGAAGATTGTTGATAATTAAGGATGATCTTCTTGGTTAAACTTATATCATTTTTCAGGGGAGAATTATCACCAACGGTTACATTCTTTGTAAAAATTTGAAACGCGGTTATATATACAGGCGGTACAAACTGGTTTGTTTTAATCTTGGAAGGATAAAATGTATTAAGCCCGGTATTGCCGCCAAAAAACATTTCGCCGTCACTGGCTTTTAAAAAGGCATTGGATTCGTATTCGCTTCCCTGCAGGCCGTCGGCCACATTAAATTTTTTGAAGGTGTGTGTGTCTGGGTTTATTCGTGAAATACCATTGTCGGTGGATACCCATAAATTGCCTTCGCCATCTTCAGTAATGCCTTTTATAAATTCAGTTGACAGGCCCACCTTGTCACTAAATAGTGCAAAGGTGTTTTTCGTCACGTCAAACAAATACAGCCCTTTCTGGCCTACCCAAACACGGCCTTTGTTGTCGGTGGATATCACCCTGAAGTCAGGGCTTTTTTCTTCATCATTAAAATAATGGGAAAACTTTTTGGTGTTTAAGTTATAACAGTTTAATGCGCCGTCATCCGTGCCTATCCAGATGTTGCCCATCTTGTCTTCATTAATTGCAACAACGTTGTTACCTGTCAAGGTTGTAGTGCCATCGGGGCTTTTGGTTATACGGGTAAACTTATGTGTTCTCTTGTCTAATAGGTTAAGGCCTCCATAATATGTGCCTACCCATATGTTGCCGGTATGGTCTTGGTAGATTTTCTGCACAAAATTCGAGCTTATGGATGAATTGTCGGCTGGGTTATTTTTAAAACGGGTGAAGGTGCTTTTTTGAACGTCAAACAAGTTGAGGCCACCACCCCAAGTGCCAACCCACAGGTTTCCATCAGAATCTGCTGTTATATCCAGCACTGCATCCGAGCCAAGGGTGTTTGTATTGGTAGGGTCGTAATGATAATGCTTAAATGTATTTTTTACTCGGTCAAACAAGTTAAGGCCGCCGCCATCTGTGCCAACCCATAGATTACCGCTTTTGTCTTCGCAAAAACATTTTACATCGCTGTAACTTATGCTGTTGACATCTGCCTCCTGCCTGTACAAATTAAACCTGTTGGCAGCAGGGGCGTAAAAGCTAACACCGCCGCGGTGTGTGCCAACCCACAAATTGCCCTGTATATCCTCAAAAATTGCGGAAGCGGATCGCTGGTTCAGGCTGTTTGCATTGCCTGGCTCATGGCGGTAATGGGTAAATGTGCCTGTTTGGGCTTTGTACAGGTTAAGCCCCTCATTTACTACGCCAACCCAAATATTAGCCTCCTTGTCTGCCATTACGCTTAACACCTGGTCGCCCGAAAGGCTTGCTTCATTGTTCAACAGGTGTGTTAATTGTTTGAACGTTTTTTGTTTTACATCAAAGATTATTACACCGGCATTTGCCGTGCCAATAAACAAGTTTCCATTTTTATCAGCGCATATATATCTTGTTATATTGCAGATGTTGTTATGGTTTAAATCAAGCTGGTTGCGGTATAAAGTAAACGTTTTGTTTTGTCTGTCAAACAGGTCTAGTCCTGATTCTGTGGCAATCCACATGTTATTATTGGCATCTTCATAAATATAATTCGCTACGTCATCGGCTATGCTTGTTTTGTTGGTTGAGTCATGCCTGAAATTTAAAAAATTGTTGTCATTCTTATTAAGCAGGCTAAGGCCGCCGCCGCGGGTTGTAACCCATAAATTATTTTGCTTGTCTTCATAAATGCAGCTTATTGTGTTGTTGCCTATGCTGGTTGCCGAAGCATTGTGTTTGTAGCGGGTAAACACATCTGTCGCGGGATTGAAACAATTTAAACCATTTGCAGTACCCACCCAAATGTTATGCTCACGGTCTTCATATATGCAATGGATATAGCTGTCGCTAATAGTGTTGGTATCTTTTACATCGTTGCGGTAAACTTTTATTTGCTGCCCGTCGTAGCGGTTTAACCCATCCCTTGTTCCAAACCACATAAAACCGCGGCTGTCTTGGTAAATGGCCTCAACCCAACTATTTGACAAACCCTGTTCAATGGCAATTTGTTTAAATTTCAATGCTGGGGCCTGTGCCTCGACGTTTCGGGACCACGCTAAGCAAAATAATATGCAGACAGGCAATAAATATTTTGCGAACGAGGTCCTGCCAAAACAGTTTCTAAAATGAACAGTGTTCATAACAGTTTATTTCAAGTAAACGCAAAAGTTGGAAGTAACAGGCAACCTGTGTTTACATTGTGCCTACTCATACCAACTTTATCAGGAAACTTTCAAATAGCACCTGTAAATATACTACAGTCGAACAACAGGGAACGTTACTTTCCAAAAAACAACCCGGCGATAAATATTGCCATAAAGCTACTTATGGCTATGGAATAAATAATAAAAAAGGCGAAAACAACTCTTTTACAAGTCCAGTATGGTTTTTTTACGGCACTTTTCTGAAAAGCGGGATAACCGAGGGATATTTCTTTGTAAGTTTGAGCAAGCATGGCATCGTATATTTGGGGTATACAAATCTATTTACATATTTTCTATAAGGTGCTTAAACGACAGTTAAAAAGTAATTAGCAAATATTAAAATTTAGCCAAATTCTATCGGTTGGCTTGTCTTTGATTAGGATTTAAACGCTTAGGCGGCTTTGATGTTTTGCCCCTGCCAGGCTCGGGCACATGCGGCGATTGGGATATTTTCCCGCGGCCGCAGAAAGCCAGACCAATAAGACGGGGACTGAATAAGACAATGCTGTATTTTTCTATCAGTACAAATCTATGTAAACGATGAACGACATTTCATAATGCTATCTTTGACTTTTGAATTTAAAAATGAATCTCATGATATTGCAACCAGGAACAATGGCACCAGACTTCAAATTACATTCGACGCCCGACCAAAAACTGCAGCTTAGCGACCTGCGGGGCAAAAAAATAATCTTGGCCTTTTACCCGGCGGACTGGAGTCCCGTTTGTGGCGACCAGATGGCATTGTACAATGAGATGCGTTCATTTTTTCACAAGTACAATGCGGAGGTGGTGGGTATTTCGGTTGACAGCAAATGGTGCCATTACGCATTTACAGACAATCGTAAAATACATTTCCCGCTGCTGGCAGACTTCGAGCCAAAGGGCGCTGTATCAAGGTTATACAACGCGTACAATGAAGAAGAAGGGCAAAGCAAGCGTGCGCTGTTTGTGCTTGACGAGGAAGGGATGATACAATGGAGTTATTTGTCGCCGGACGGCATCAATCCGGGCGCGGACGGCATATTGGAAGCACTTGAAAAAATAACTGTCAAACCTCAATAAAATATTTATGTCATTAAAACCACCTGTATCAAATAACGACCAGTCTGCTGGCAATGCAAACTCTTCTATTGTGTTGGTTGAGTTTGGGGATTATCAATGCCCCCACTGCGGGCATGCCCATCCCTTGGTTAAACGTTTGCTGAAAGAACATGGCACGGCATTTCATTTTGTTTTCAGGAACTTCCCCCTGCAGGAAGCACACCCGGACGCTTTTATAGCTGCCCTTACGGCCGAAGCTGCCGCTAAACAGGGCAAATTTTGGCCTATGCATGATACTATATTTGAGCATCAACAAAGTTTCAGGGGCTTCCATACTTTTATTGGGTTTGCCGAAGCATTGAAGTTAGACATGCAGCAGTTTTCCGAAGATGTTAGGAGTGAACACATCACTAAAAAAGTGGAATCAGACTTTGAAAGTGGCATCCGCAGCGGTGTTAATGGCACACCAACGTTTTTTATCAACGGCTCCATCGCTCCTTACGATGGAGCGTATGAGTCGCTTGTAAGGAGCATCGCACCCTAAGACATTGGTGAATGATGTTTTTATGGGATGAGGTACGTGATGTGAGATTGTCTTTTTCAATCCACAATCCGGTAAACTTTTTTCATGCTATCGCCCATCATGTTTATGGCTTGTTTGCGGGAGAAAATGTGCTGCATTAAAAAAGATACCAGCTTGTTACCTGTGCCACTGATAAAAAAAGGTGTTTTGCCAATTTTTTGCAGGCACGCTTCGACCACCTCTTCCGATAATTGTTCTTTTGGCTGCATGGCGCTTGCCTTGGCGGGGTTGGTGTTTATATAGTTTGGGGTTGCCGTGGCGCCTGCACAGCATGCAATAACATCAACGCCTTTGTTCTTCCATTCATACCACAACCCTTCGGCAAGTACGCGGTTGAAAGCTTTTGTTGCAGCATAAGTGCTAAGGTAGCCACTGCCCTGCAAACCCGCTATGGAGGTCATGATAACTATACCGCCTTTGTGCTGTTCAGCCATTTTGCCACCAAAATAGTGCAGCATTTTTAGCTGCGTGACCATATTGACAGCAGCAATGTTTGTATGGGTATCTGCATTGGTTGAAAGAAATGGCCCAATATAACTAAGCGCCGCATTGTATACCAAAAAGCTGATGTTTGTGTTGCCAATGGCCGTCTGTATTCTCTCCGTCGCGTCAATATCGGCCAGGTCGCAAACAACGGGCAAGACCTTTACACCGTGTTTTGTTGATATTTGCCAGGCTGTCTCTTCCAACAATTCCTTGCGACGGGCAACAAGCACAAGATCCAGTCCGCGTGCGGCAAGTGCATATGCATAAGCCGCACCCAAACCTTCAGAGGCACCTGCGACGAGGGCGGTGCTGCCATATTTTTCCTTAAATGTCATAGCAATTATCTTAAAGTTATTTTAACCTCCTTCCCACCATTAAAATCAAACATTAAAATAAAAGCAAAGTAACTTCCATCAAAAAAAACCTTCACAATAAATATGGGTTGTTTATTGCAAAGCGATATTAAATTTTCCGTTAGTCACCGTTCTCTTAGCAACAGCGCTATTTCCAGTTGCCAGTAAAAGCTGCCCGGAAAATGTACCCTGCATACTGGCACTGTCAATAGAGGTAACAGTAATAGTCGTTACGTCAGCGCCGGAAGCAGATGTATAACCACCATATTCAATGTTAATTGGTTGGATATAATATACCCCTGCCGCTTTAGTGCTGAAAGCGGTACTTAAAATATAAGTGCCTGTTGAAATGGGGTTTGCATCATCCAAAGTTAAAAGCATCCCATTAGCGCTGGAAGAGTTGTTTTGAAAACCTTTTGCAGTTATTTCGTAAATTCCCAAATTTCCGCCATTCGAGACAACAATGTTGGTGTTAAAACTTTCAGTGACCCCATCGATGTCGGCAGTAATGGTGTATGTTCTTGGCGCGCCTTTTGAACAGGATAAGAAAATGAAGAGTGCACAAGCTGCAACCAAAAGTATCTTTTGCATATACAGGATTAAGGTTTTTAACTGCCTGCGAAAATAAGGAAGTTTCATCAATTTTACGATTGAGTATTTGTGAAAACAAAAACCCGCGACGGCGGAATTCCTGTTACTCCCCGCAATCTTAGTGCAATCGATAAAAGGGTTTATTCAATGATACGCCATTAGGTACTGCTGCAATCCAGGTGCATAGTGGCCCATCTATCCAAAAATATCGCCCACTACCCAATGGCTTTCAAAATTTTCTTTGCCCGGCTTTTAAAAGCGGGTGTCTCGCTGTCCCACAGTGCTTCGATAATAAGTTTAAGCTCCTGCTTGATATCGGGATAATATCCAGACAGGTTGTAAATGGTGGTTAGTGAGAAAGCTTTTATGGCTATGGGGGTTGAAGGCTTTTCGATAAAAGCAAAACAGGCATTCATAACATCCGCATGGAATTCTTCGGGTATATCAATATCTTCCAGTACCCTAACACTGTTGCGGATAACAGCATCGTGTACATCCGTGCGGCTTAACTGTGCCACAAGGTCTTTTATCCATGGTGTTATCAAACTAGGCTTAGCTTTTGCTGCCCAGCTTACGCTCCAAGCTGCTCTTTGCGCCGTACGGTAATCGTCGCATAAAAAACAATCCATCAACTCTTTAAAATTCTGTGTAGAAGCGCATGCATAATTGGTTATTTCCATCGCATGCGCTTTGGTATGTATTTTTTCCTTAAGCAGTTCTTCTCTTAAATTCATTGGCTGAGTTGTGGCAATATAAGGAGATACAAAGCTTTTATCACCGGCCTTCACTTAGGCATTTATAGCTCAATCTTAAATCAGAAATCACAAAATCAGAAATTACCTCCCCGGCTTCTTCGGCATTACTGCTTTGGGCAAGGGTGCGGACGGCTGCGCCTTGGCAGGTGGGATTGACTTTGATGGGATAGTCTGCTGTGGCCTGGTTGGCACGGTTTCTTGCGGAAACTGGCTTTCAGGGGCAATATCATGGGGCTTCAGGTTTTTAGGTATCGTGTCGACCCCATCGCTATTGCCGCCCTGGCCTTCGGGATCTATGTGATCCGGCAGGGTATTTATCCAGTCCTGGTCAAATTCACCCGGTATAACATCAGGCTTCGCAAAAGTTGATTTGGTGTCGAGCACCAGGTTTTTGTCTGCGGCTGCCTTGGCATAAAAATAAGCCCAGATCGGCAAGGCAAGGGACGAACCCTGGCCTATGTCCGTGCTGTTAAAACGTATAAACCGGTCGTCACAGCCAGTCCATGCGCCGCAGAGCAACTGCGGGGTATAGCCGATAAACCAGGCATCACTGTTGTCGTTGGTAGTGCCAGTCTTGCCTGCGATATCGCCTTCCACCCCATAATTCCAAATACGTCGGCCGGTGCCATTCTTCATTACCTCTTCCATCATACTTATTACCGAGTACGCCGTAACATCGCTTATCACTTCCTTGCGCTGCGATACAAAAGACTGCAGGGTATTGCCATCTTTATCTTCAATGCGGGTTATATAAAGTGGCTTTACAGTATAGCCCCTGCCGGGGAACATGCTGTAAGCCTGCATCATCTCTATCAATGAAATTTCCGCACTGCCAATAGCGATTGACGGGTATTCAGGTATCGTGCTTTGTATGCTGCAGTCTTTTAAAAAATCCACGAAGCGCTTGGCGCCCTTGCCGCCATCGCCCAATTGTTTCATCAGATAAGCCGTGGCACAGTTGCGGCTAAGCGCCAGCGCCTCGCTCATCGGCATGCTATTCCCAGTGCAGGTTGTTGTGGTGGCTGGTACAAGGCCGTAGCCGGTAAAGTTTTGTTGCTCATCCACCAGCATGCTGTTGGGCGTAAAACCAGCCTTTTCAATGGCAAGGCTGTACAGCAGTGGTTTTATTGTACTTCCTACTTGGCGCTTGGTGTTTATGTTCACGTGGTCGAACTTAAAAGTTTTAAAATCAATGCCGCCTACCCAGGCCTTTACCTCGCCGCTAAGCGGATCCATGGCCATAAAGCCTGCCTGCAGCATCTGGCGGCAATATTTAACACTATCGTAGGGCGTCATTACGGTATCGGTAACCCGGTTGTTGTTCCAAGCAAAAATCTTCATGTGGGTTTTTACATTAAAGGTCTGGCGCAGATCCTCAGTGGTCATTCCTTCCCGCTTGCCGTTATGCCAACGTTCGCTTTGCCTTATTGCGGATTCCAAAACATTTTTATAATTTTTCCAAACACTGCCATTTTTAATGTTATCCTGTCCGTTTAGTATTTTTTGCATGTAGGCCATGTGCTTGGCAACAGCCTCTTCCGCATACAACTGCATACGTGGGTTAATGGTGGTATAAATTCTAAGACCGTCGCGGTACAGGTCGTAGCTGCTGCCATCATTTTTCTTATGCACCCTGCACCATTTTTTTAATTCTTCCCCCAGCTCCATGCGAAAATAGGGGGCAAGCCCAGCTGTTTCGTCCAGCTTGCGGTACATGCTTATATCGTTTGGTATGCGCTTGATGCTGTCTGCCTCCTCAGGCTTAATCTTGCCATTGCGCGCCATTTGGTTTATCACCAGATTGCGCCTGTCAAGCGCCAGTTTGGGGTTACGGCGGGGATTATATAGCGATGGCGCGTTAACCATGCCTACCAGCATGGCTGCCTCCTGCACATTTACGCGGTCGGGTTCCTTTTGAAAAAATGTTTTTGACGCGTTGCGTACCCCAAAAACGTTGTCGCTAAAGGCAACGGTGTTAAGGTACAGTGCAACAATTTCATCCTTGGTAAAATTGCGCTCCAGTTTTACGGCTATAATGGCTTCTTTTAGTTTCTGTATGCTGCGCAGTAAAAAGTTCTTTGTGTCCCAATGGTTGGTAAACAGGTTTTTGGCGGTTTGCATGGTTATGGTGCTGGCCCCGCCGCGGGTGCCAAGTGCGAGTATGGATGTTGCCAACCGGCGGCTGTCAATGCCGTTGTGCTCATAAAAGCGCTCATCCTCCGTGCTAACCAAGGCCTGTACAATATATGGGCTGATGTCCTTATAATCCACATTCAGCCTGTCCTCAAGGTAGTATTTGCCCATTATGGTTCCATCGTCGGCATACACCTGGCTGGCCAGCGAGGCGCTGGGATTCTGCAACTCCTCAATAGAAGGCATTTTGCCCAACAAGCCCCAATCGGCAGCCAGTATAACCAGTATAAACAATGCCAGCGCTACAAAAAATGTACGCCATAATATTTTTACCGCAACTTTCATACAATGGGCGATTTTAATTTTAATAAAGTTCCAAGTGTCAAATTTCAGCAATTTTCGGCACCCAAAACTACCTGTGTACGAAAGTAGGGCAAGTATTAACAAGTTGTATTTAAAGGCAGCGGTTTAGGAAAATTTTGTGTGAGGACGTACAAATCGAATCACACCGGCCGATTATCTAAGCACTTGCAATTAAGCATTAATTTACCACTGATCTATTTGGCCAAAAATTAAAAATTGAAAATACGCCTCGTGTAAGCGGGGCTGCAGTGCATTTGCGAAATAAGCAGCTTTGCAAAAAAACGCAGTTTGTTTTTTTGCCGTATATGTTGTACCGGCTGCCAGGCAGGCGTAATTTTTATAGTAAACAACACAAAGGGTATTATGAAGATGGTAACAACATTTATGTTAGTTTTTACATTAATGCTAAATACCGCGGATCGCGCAAAAGCGCAACAGGAAGCAAACACAAGGCTTTTCCGCGCGTATGTTGACAATGATTTTTTTAACATCAGGGGCGAGGGCACGGATGACGCCTACACCGGCGGATTGAGGGTTGACCTGTTTTACACAAAGCGCCATGCAAGCAGGTTTGTAATTGACCGGTTAATGCCAAAGCTGGCGACAGCACGGTGGATGTATTTGGCTGGAGCCTTATGCAGGTAACATTTACGCCGATGAATTTAACCATCCCCCAATTTCAACCGAACGATTACCCTTATTCCGGAGGCCTTTTTACCATACATTCGCTCTATTCATACAACCCTGTAAGGAGATATAGCTTTCAGACTGAGTTGCTGCTGGGCATGATGGGGCGCGCTTCGTTTGCGGAGCCGACACAAATGTTTATACACAAAGTTATTCATGACAAAGAACCGCAGGGTTGGGCTAACCAATTGGGTGATAACCCGCTGTTAAACATAAATTTTACGGCAGAAAAGCAACTTGCGGCATATGGCAACTGGATTGAAGTGTTGGCCGGGGGCGAGGCCTTTGTAGGCACTGAAATGAACAGCCTGGTTGTTTACCCCATGGTGCGCATAGGTAAAATGTCGCCTTATTTTAA
>Ga0207091_1231_pt1 | contig 11795 bp, 11 predicted proteins | sample Alteio_BWMinHeat_47_FD_153534 | JGI IMG/M metagenome (GOLD analysis project Ga0207091, IMG submission 153534) | Enriched cells from forest soil in Barre Woods Harvard Forest LTER site, Petersham, Massachusetts, United States -... | ecosystem: Environmental > Terrestrial > Soil > Temperate forest >... | reverse complement strand
CCCTAAAATTGCATAACCCAAAATTGTGGTGGCCAAATGGCTATGGCAATCAAAACCTGTATGACGTTTCGCTGTCTTTTATAACAGACGACGGCAAATCTTCAGATACAAAGAAATTCAAAACAGGGGTGAGGCAGATGACATACTCCGAAGACGGCGGGGCTTTGAAAATATGGGTGAACGGCAGCCGGTTTATTGCCCGTGGCGGAAACTGGGGCTTTGCGGAAGACCTATTGAGGTACCGTGCCAGGGAGTACGATATTGCAGTGAGGTACCACAAGGAGATGAATTTTAATATGATAAGAGATTGGGTGGGGCAGATTGATGATGAGGCATTTTACGAGGCCTGCGATAAATACGGAATCATGATTTGGCAGGACTTCTGGCTGGCAAACCCGTCCGACGGCCCCGACCCAATCCACCCCGATATGTTTATTGACAACCTGAAAGACTATGTGAAGCACATACGCAACCATCCATCCATCGCTTTGTATGTGGGTCGCAACGAAGGCAACCCGCCCCAAGTGATTGAGGACTCTATCACAAGCCTGCTGCCGGTGCTGGCACCGGGTATGAAATACATTCCTAACTCTGCCGCCGGCACTGTAAGCGGCGGCGGTCCTTATGGCCTTATGCCCCTTAAATATTATTTCCAAAACAGGGCGACGCCAAAACTGCACAGCGAAATGGGCATGGCGGATGTAATGTCGTATGAAAGCTTTAAGCTAACCATGCCTGATTCTGCCATATGGCCGCAGTCGCGTGTTTGGGGTGTGCATGATTTTACTTTGCAAGGCGCGCAAAACGGGGGCAACTTTAATAAAATCGTTGACCAGGTTTTTGGCAAGGTTGACGATGCAAAGAAATGGCTGAGCCTGGCCGCGTGGACTGAATACCAGGGCTACCGCGCCATGTACGAGGCACAAAGCAAGCACCGCATGGGGCTGCTGATATGGATGAGCCACCCTTCCTGGCCGTCGCTTGCGTGGCAGAGCTACGACTACTATTTTGAGCCTACGGCGGCCTATTTTGGCGGCAAAAAAGGCTCGGAGCCGCTACACATACAATGGAACCCGCTTAGCGACAGCGTGGAGGTGGTTAATTACAGCGTGCCAAATGGCAAAGGCCTTACTGCCATGTTACAAGTGGTGGACTTAAACGGAACGGTAAGGCTTAACAAACAGGTGCCGGTAAATTGCCCGGTTGACAGTACGATTGCCCTTATGCCGGTAACCCTGCCAAAAGGCTTGAGCGACGCTTATTTTGTGCGGCTGGAGTTGACAAGAGGCACAACCATCATATCAAGCAACGGTTACTTGCGTGGCTCAAATCCAGATTCGGCAGGTGGTATCGGCAATTTGAAGGACGTCGTAAACCTGCCATCCGTAAAACTAACGGCGGCAACCGATGCTGTTAAAACAGGCGACCAGTGGATGATAACCACGCAGTTGGCAAACGATACAAAAGTGCCAGCATTTAATGTGCGACTTAAGGTTACTGGCGCACAAAGCGGCAGGCGCATACTGCCTGTTATTTACAGTGACAACTACTTAACCCTGCTGCCCGGCGAAACACGCACTATTACCATGCAAGTGCAAAACGCCGACACCCAGGGTGAAAAGCCTGTTGTGGTGGTGGAAGGGTATAATGTGGAATAGGGTCTATAATGATATATCAGCAAAAAGCCCGGAGATGTAATGTTTCCGGGCTTTTTGCTGATATTGTGCAACTGCTAAGCACTATGCTATAAAAATGCTTACACATCTTCAAAGTAAGGTATCTCATCCTGACTTACGGCTTCTTTTTGTTGCCAGTAGGCCAACGTAACAATATGCCCGTCTTTTGTTTTTAACATCCTTCCAAAAATGGCATTGATAGTGTTGTAAGTATAATCGGTTACACCAACGGTAAATGTTTCTGGCACGGACGGTGGCGGCGGGGGTGGAACAGCAGCTTCCCCTGATTTCGGCGCAGGCATGGGTGCGGCTTTCGGGGCAGGCGTGGCCGCAACCACAACCGTATAGCCATTTAATCCCAGCAACTCTTTAAGAAAGGCAACCCTTGCCGGGGTTACATTTTTTTCTACGATGCCGCATTTAACACCATCAAGTTCCTCAAATTCATGATTTTTATTAATAGCCATGTCGCATTAATGTAATGTTTGTATGTAGTCAAATATCCGGCCAAGCAAGCCAATCAAAATGATGCCTGCGCCGCAAACAAGCAGGCCGAGCTTCACCGTTCCATCCAGTTTAATTTTTGTTATGGGTGTTTCGTTCTTGTCCATAAACACAGCCCTTATCACACGAAGATAATAGTAAAGAGATATGATCATGTTTAACGCGGCCACTGTTATAAACCAGTATTCTCCTTTCATTGCAGCAGAAGTCAATAGGAACAGCTTGCCAAAGAAACCTGCCGTTGGAGGGATGCCGGCGAGTGAGAACAAGGCCAGCGCCAATACCCATCCAAGAAAGGGATTGGTTTTGTATAACCCCTTGTAATCATCAATATTTTCCTTGCCGCTGTATTCAGCAATAACAGAGGCAACGCCAAACGCCGCGAGGTTGGAGAACACATAGATAAGTATAAAGTAAGTTACCGACGTAACACCCATGGTATCGTTGCTGGTGATACCCGCCAAAATAAAACCAACCTGCGCAATGGATGAAAAGGCCAAGAATCTTTTTATGTTCTGTTGTCGTAGCGCGAATAAATTCCCAACCAGCATAGTGGCAACCGCGAGCAACACCAGCAGGTTATACCATAACCCCTGCATTGGCTGAAATACTTTATACAGCGCGCTGATAAAAATAAAAGCAACAGAGCCCTTTGATATCACAGACAGGAAAGATGTCACCGCCAAGGGGGAGCCTTCGTAAACGTCTGCTGTCCATAAATGAAATGGGACGATAGAGAGCTTGAATGCAAAGGCGGAAAACAGGAATACAAATGCGAGTATTTGTAAGGCTGAACCATCCAAATGGTGGGGTATTTCCGAAAAGCTGATGGTGCCCGTTATGCCATATACCAACGAGATACCAAACAGTAATATGCCTGAAGAGAACGCCGACGACAGTATCATCTTCATTGCCCCTTCGGATGAACGCTTCTTCTCCAAGTCAAAATTTGCCAACGCCGCAACTGGGATTGTTGACAGCTCAAGCGACAAATAAAATATCAGCAGGTTGCCGCTTGATATCATCAGGAACATACCAAGCAGCGCCATCAACATCAGCATAAAAAACTCAGGAAGGTTCTGGCTTTTTTTAAACCAATCTGCAAACAACAGCGATATAAGATAAACGCCCAGATTTAAAATGTCTTTTTGAAAAGCGATGAGCTTTGTTGTATGAAACATATCGCCAAACAAGCTTCCTTCACTGTTAAAAAAGAAACCCACAATAAGATTTGCAAGCAACAAAAATTGTATAAGCAACAGCAGCGGCCCGTTGCTCATCCCCTTGCCAAGCTTTACAAATAGCAGCAGGAAGATGATAACAGTTATCACCAGTTCACTTTTCATCAATGTTATAAAATCGTTCATCGTAATATGTTATTTTCCGCCAATCCTTTCCGTGATAATTTCCGCGGCGGGTCGCAACAGGTCATTTAGCCAGCCGGGTACCAACCCTATTGCCAAAATCGCCGCAACCAATAATATTGCCGCCAGTTTTTCATTCCAAGCTGCATCCTTCAACTGTAAAAATTGTTCATTCTTTATCGGCCCCATCATAGTCCGCGCAACAGCCCTCAAGATATACACCGCTGTTACAACAATTGACATCGCTGCTGCAATGGTGGCCACACGGTGGAATATATCGTTGTTTTGCCAAGAGCCCATCAATATGGTCATTTCAGCCACAAAACCGCTGAAGCCCGGCAACCCCAGCGAGCAGAGACCCACAATAAAAAGTACCGTGGATATAAATGGCAACACCTTCATCAGGCCGCCCAGTTCGGCAACCATGCGGGTGTGGGTGCGGTCATAAATCATCCCGATAACGGCGAAGAAAAGGGCTGTCATCAATCCATGCGATACCATTTGCATCACAGCGCCTGTAACCGCTGTTTGGGTCAACATGCCAATGCCAAGCAAACTAAAACCAACATGGCTTACCGATGAATATGCGTTGATGTATTTCAAATCCTTCTGCATCATGGTGGCAAAGGCACCATACAAAATAGCTATAGCGGAAAGTATTATAATAATGTTGGCATAGTCCCTGGCACCTGCCGGCAAAAGATATACAGCCACTCGAAGACAACCATAGCCGCCCAGCTTCATGGATATGCCCGCAAGGAACATAGAACCCGCTGTGGGCGCGGAAGAATGCCCGTCAGGCACCCAGGTATGCAACGGGAACAATGCGGTAAACACACCAAAGCCTGCAAACAACAAGGGGAATATAATCTTTTGAATATCGGGGGTGATGCTTGCTTTTGACAATTCAATCAAGTCAAAACTATGGCCACCCACAAAATACAAGCCAAGTATGCCTACCAATATCAGTGCCGAGCCACCCATCAGCATCAAGGCCAGCTTGTTGGCGCTATATTCTTTACGACCGGTGCCCCAAATGCCTATCAGCAGGTATTTTGGTATAACTGATATTTCAAGGAAGAAGAATAATACAAACAGGTCGAGCGATATAAAGAAACCATAGGCCCCGAGTCCGAGAAGGAGGAGCAAAAAATAAAACTCTTTTGTCATTTTTTCAATGTTCCATGATACCAGCACACCAGCAATGGAGACAAACGCTGTAAGCAATATCATTGCCACCGAAATACCATCCACGCCAAAATGAAGATTGATATTAAGCGAGGCAAACAGTTGATAATTTTGCTCAAACAACATTTGTGCAGTGTTCAAATCAGCCCTCTCTTGCTCATACGCACCCAGCAATATAAAGGCAAGCGCCAGTTGAACGACCGAGCCTGCCAATGAAATCCATTTTACCTGCTGTTTATTGCGCGAAAACAATACCAGCAAGGCAGTCAATAACGGGGTTATGATAAGTAATGCCAGGTTCATCAATTCTTATTTTTTGAACATTTTATTTCCATGCATATATAAACAACGTTGCCAAAACAATGATACCGGCCAAAAAGTAAATGGCATACTGTTGCACTTTTCCTGACTGAAACTTTTTGATGTTTTCCGAAGCAGCCTGTGTGGTTGACCCGGCAAGATTCACCAATCCATCTACTACATTGCGGTCAAACCAAGCGGCGGGCCTACCAATAAGATTGAACAATATCTTCTTTGTCACAAATATGTACATTTCGTCAATATAAAATTTGTGGTATGCGGCCGTATAAAAACCATTCAATGCCGTTGCCAACTTAGCAGGCTTGTCGTTTTGTGTTTTGTACATCCACATGGCCGTGAAAACCCCGGTTAAAGCAAGCACGACAGGAACTATGGAGAACTGCAAGTGAAAATGTGATTCAAGCGGGATGCCGTCCGAGCTTACATATTCCCCAAACGGGATAAAGCCGGCAGCGGCAGCGCCAATTGCCAATAAAACAAGCGGTAGCATCATTACAAAGCCGCCCTCGCCATGATGGTGCTCACCATGCGATTCATAAGGCTTGCTCCAGAAAATATTAAAGTATAACCGGAACATATAAAATGCGGTAAGCCCAGAGGTTATCAATGCTATCCAGTAGATACCGATGTTATTTTGGTAAGCGGCAAGCAGAATTTCTTCTTTACTAAAAAAGCCTGCAAAGGGCGGCACACCTGAGATAGCCAGACAGGCAATCAAAAATGTAATGTGTGTAATGGGCAAGACTTTTCTAAGTCCGCCCATGTCTTTTATCTCATTGCTGTGTACAAAGTGGATAACCCCGCCAGCCCCAAGGAAGAGCAACGCTTTAAACATCGCATGCGTAAACAAATGGAACATGGAAGCTGTGTACCCAAGGCCGTTTTCCCCGCCATATTTTGACACGCCAAGTGCAAACATCATATAGCCAATTTGCGACATGGTTGAATAGGCGAGTACTCTTTTTATGTCTGTCTGTGTGCAAGCAATGAGGGCTGCGAAAACAGCGGAAATAGCGCCAACCCATCCCACAATCTCCAACACATGCGGCGTGGTAAGCGCAAGCACGGGGAACAATCTCGCCACGAGAAAAACGCCGGCAACTACCATGGTGGCAGCATGTATCAAGGCTGAAACCGGCGTGGGGCCTTCCATCGCGTCAGGCAGCCATATATGCAGCGGGAACATGGCGCTTTTGCCCGCTCCACCCACAAAAACCAAGGCCGCTCCCCATGTTACGGCTGAAACGCCCATGAATGAATAGGAAACAGCGGTTTTAAATTCGCTTGTGCCAACCGTAGTCAATCTTTGGATAAGTGTAGTAAAATCCAATGTGCCGGAACAAAATGACAATATCAATATACCGATTAAAAAGCCAAGGTCTGCAAAGCGTGTTACGATAAAAGCCTTTTTGCATGCAGCGACCGCACTCGGTTTTTCGTAGTAATAACCAATGAGCAAGAATGACGACACGCCAACCAACTCCCAAAAAATATATATCTGGAAAATATTGCAGGCCAGCACAAGGCCCAGCATAGAAAAAGTGAATAAACCAAGGAAAGAATAGTACACGGGGAACCTCTCCTCGCCTTTCATATATCCAAGGCTATAAATATGCACCATCAACGAAACAAAAGTTACCACAACAAGCATCATCACTGAGATGGGATCAATCAGAATGCCCATGTCAATGGACACACCTTGTGAAAATTCAAGCCACGTTAACTGTAGCGGAATAAATTTTTGAAACCCGCCACCAACCTTTCCGTACACAAAAAAATATTCGTAGGCGGTGTACAAGGCAATAATGGTTGATGCAAGCAAAAGAACAGTGCCGATAATACCTGAACTTTTCTTCAAATATTTTCTGCCAAACAGTCCGAGCAATATAAAGCCTGCAAAAGGCAATAAAGGAATTAAAGATATGGTAAGCGCATTCGGCATAATAATCAGTACTTTAAGTCTTCGTCATTTGTTACATCAATGGAATGGTGGCTGCGGTATAAGTTAATAATTATCGCAATGGCCACGGCTGCTTCAGCGGCCGCGATGGCGATAATAAACAGTACAAAAAACAACCCGGTCATCTTAGCGGGCCACACATATTTATTAAAGGCGATAAAGTTCAGGTTTACACTGTTTAAAATCAACTCTATACCCATCAGCATGGTCACAAGGTTTCGGCGTGTGAGAAAACCATATACGCCGATAAAAAAAAGTGCCGCGCTAATAAATAAAATATGGTACAATCCAGGTTCCATCATGTTGTTTCGGGTTTTGTTCTTAAGGCTATCACTATACAACCTATCATCGCAGCCAGCAATAACATGGAGATTACTTCAAATGGCAAGGCATACCCTCCGTCACCCGTGCTTATCATATTGCTGCCGATGTTGAAAACAGTTACGGGCTGTACGTCGTCACTGGCCGGTTTAAAATCGTATTTGTACACCTGTAGCATTGTTAATGCAAATGCGCATACGGCGGCCAGCGCCGCAAATACTTTTCGTCCTAACTTTTGCGCAGGCAGCTTCTCGCCAGCCTTTTGAGTAAGAAAAATGGAGAAGATTATCAGCACTACAATACCACCCACATATACTACTATCTGTACTGCGGCAATAAACTGGTAATTGAGCCAGAAATAAATGCCCGCAATGCCTATTAAGGAGAACAGCAAATAAATAGCCGCACGGAATATTTGCCGTGTTGACACAGACAACAGCCCGCAACCAAGTATTTGTATTGCAAGCAAATAAAATATGATGGTTGAACCGCTTATCATTCTACGCCTTCCATTATCTTAGAGCCGGGGTTATTTAATATTTTTGTCAGTTGGTTCCTGTCAAACACGCTGTGCTCAAAGGTTTGAGCCATCTTTATTGCATCCGATGGGCAGCTTTCAATACACAGGTTGCACATGGTGCATAGTTCAAGATGGTATACTAATTTATCAATCGCCTTCTTTTTCTTGCCTTCGGGTGTTATGTCAAATTTGGTAATCACTTTTATCGATCCATTGGGGCAGGCAAGTTCGCATGCCGTGCAGCCTGTGCAGCGGTGTTCGTTGTTTTCATCATGCGGCATCACCACTTCACCCTTAAAACGCTCCGGCAAATGCAATGTTTCGCGGTTGTCGGGGTATTGCTGCGTTATTATTTCTTTGTGGTGCGTAAAATAATACATAGTCCGCCTCATCCCCGTGGCCAGCGATTTAACCGCGCCCCAAACCTCTTTTATGTATTTTATGATAAACATTTTATTCTATTTACTTCACACTGTTTTATTTATTATCTCAAAATCAACATACAATTATTAGTGGTCGCGCCGTCATACCTGCGAAGGCAGGTATCTCTCAAGTTTAATCAAGCTCGCTAATAATTTAGGCGATACCTTTCCGAAGTTTCGGAATTCGCAGGTATGACGAAAACCATTGTTGACCAAGCCGCATTGCATCCATGTAACATCCTTGCGTCGCACACTTCATCATCCTATCCTCTCTTGAACATCCAATACCCTCCCAACTAAAAATACCAACCCAATATCGCCATCGCCGTTGTTAACAACAAGTTTACCATACTTATCGGCAATAAATATTTCCATTCAAGGTTCAATAACTGGTCAATCCTAAGTCTAGGAAACGTCCACCTAAACCACATGATAACAAATATCAGAAAGAACGTTTTGCCAAAAAACCACAGGCTCGACGGTATATAATCCATCACATGGTTAAACCCTTCCCAGGTGCCGATATGAAATGGCATCCATCCACCAAGAAACAACGTCGCGCCAATAGCACAAACAATAAATACATTTACATACTCCGCAAGAAAAAACAATGCAAACTTCATCCCCGAATACTCCGTGTGAAAGCCCGCGGTAAGCTCCGACTCCGCCTCTGCCAAATCAAAGGGTGCCCTGTTTGTTTCAGCGGTTACGGCTATTATAAAAGTAATGAATGCTACGATCGCCGGTATATGCCCTTTAAATATCCACCATCCATCTGCTTGTGCACGTATAATATCCGACACCTGCAGGCTTCCCGACAGCACTACTATTGACAGGATGGAAAGCCCCGCTGACAATTCGTAGCTTACTATTTGCGCCCCGCTGCGCATGGCACCCATCAAAGAATATTTGTTGTTGCTTGACCAGCCAGCCATCAAGATACTGATAACCATGATGGATGAAACGGCCGAAACGAATAATATACCGATATTCAAATCCCATAGTTGAAAATCTTTGGCAAACGCTATCGGGGCCATCAACAGCATGGCGACAATGATTGCTATAAACGGGGCGAGGTTGAATAACACTTTGTCCGCGCCATCGGGTGTCAATCCTTCTTTCACCAATAGCTTTAAAGTGTCTGCCAACGACTGTAGCATCCCTTTCGGCCCCACACGGTTTGGCCCAAGGCGTATCTGCATCCAGGCAGATACTTTTCTTTCCATAAGCACCAGCACCAACCCCAGTATGGCAAACAAACTAATAACGGCAACGCCTGCAATCACCATTTCAATGGCAAGCGCCAGCGTTGGGTTGAATGTTTTGTTCAACCATGCGTCAATATCCGTTGCTAGTTCACTAATGCTCCACATGCTGTTTATTTATCTGTCAATATCCGGTATTACCAAGTCCAATGTGCCCATCATTGCCACAAGGTCGCCCAGCTTGCTGCCGCGCGCAATATGGTCAAGCACGGAAAGGTTTGAAAACCCCGGCGACCGGAACTTAATCCTGTATGGTGTTGTGCCGCCTTCGCTTACAATATACACACCCAGCTCGCCACGCGCCGTTTCTACTCTCTGATAAAATTCACCTTTTGGCAGTTTCAACACGGCTTTTGTCTTCGCCTGAAAATCGCCTTCGGGTATATTGTCTATCAATTGTTCTATTATCCGTACAGATTGCTGCATCTCCCTTATACGCACCATGTAGCGGGCCAATGAATCTCCGTTTGTTTCAAGCACCTCGTCAAATTCTACCTTGTCGTACGCATCATAGGGATAATACTTTCTTATATCGCAGCTTACCCCGCTGCCTCTTGCCGTTGGCCCCGTGCACCCGTAAGAAATGGCATCTTCCGGCGACAAGCAGCCCACGTTCTTCATCCTGTTTATAAAAATAATGTTGCCGGTTAGCAGCTCGGCGTATTCATGTATCTTAAGCTTGTACAATTGTAAAAAACTTTTGACCCTGCCCTGAAAATTTGGGTGGATATCATACATAACGCCACCCGGCACCATATAATTCATCGTAAGCCTTGCTCCGCAGGTTTCTTCCATGATGTCGTTGATAGTTTCTCTCTCTCTGAAAGCATGAAAGAAAGGCGTAAAAGCCCCTATGTCCATCGCCATCGCGCCCCACCAAAGCTCGTGGGATGCAATCCTCGTCAATTCATCCATCAGCACTCTTATCACCTGTGCCCTTGCCGGAATTTCCACCTGCAGCCCCTTTTCCACGCATAACGCGCAGGCATGGTTGTTAATGTGCGCGGATAGATAATCCATGCGGCTGGTTACATAAATAAACTGGCGGTAGGTAAGGCTTTCGCACATCTTTTCAATGGAGCGGTGGATATAACCCAAATGGGGCTCTACCTTTTTTATTGTCTCCCCGTTAAGCGTAATAACAAGGTGCAACACGCCATGCGTGGCAGGGTGTTGCGGCCCCACATTTATTATTAAATCGCCTTCCGTTGTTGTGCCTATTTCTTCAACCATATCAAAGCCTTATCATATTAATGGGGTCTTCAAAATCTTTTCGTAAAGGGTTCTTGCCTTCCCATCCGTCGGGCAATATCAATAATCTAAGGTCAGGATGGTTTATAAAATTAACGCCAAACAATTCATACACTTCCCGTTCATTAAAATCTGCTGTTCTCCATATCTGCGAAACCGTTTCAATATCAGGGTTGGTCCTGTCAAGCTTAATTTTTACTTCAACGCTATGGCGGTATTTAGTGGAAGTTAAAAAGTACACCATGGTTAAATGTGTCTTCCAGTCAATGCAGGTAAGGCAAAAAAGATAATCAAACCAAAGCGTGGGTTCCTGTCTAAGCTGTTGTGCAAAGTTTGGCCAATCGCCAACCGCAACATTTATATTAAGCCATTCACCGCCTTCTTCAAAAGTGGCGGCGGCAAGCAGTTCAGTTATTTTGGTTTTCAATTCGTCCTTACCCATAATTATTCTTTTCCCTGGCTTATCTGTTCCCTTGTCAGCCCGCTTTTTATTTTTTGTTGCAGCGTTATCAATGCATGCAGCAACGCTTCCGGCCGCGGCGGGCAGCCTGCCACGTAAACATCCACGGGTATTACATGGTCTGCGCCTTTTACAACCGAATAGGTATTATAAAAAAATGGGCCGCCGCTTATTGCGCAGGCGCCCATGGCAATTACATATTTGGGGTCGGCCATCTGGTCGTACAGCCGTTTTAACACCGGGGCCATTTTGTTTACAATGGTACCCGCTATAATAATAACATCGGCCTGCCTTGGGGAGGCTCTTGCCATGCTTATCTCCAAATTTGTGCTAAAAGCCACTACCAATAAACAAAAGGGGGAACCATACGAGTGCGGCATACCCACCAAGGGCAAAACCTGGATACAGTTAAACGTGGGCTATTATTTGTTTGCGCTCATCTTCCTGATTTTTGACGTTGAGCTTGTTTTTTTATACCCCTGGGCTGTTGTGGCAAAAACCGTGGGCTGGAGCGCATTTGTAGAGATAGTCGTTTTCTTTTTT
>Ga0207091_1053_pt4 | contig 11841 bp, 10 predicted proteins | sample Alteio_BWMinHeat_47_FD_153534 | JGI IMG/M metagenome (GOLD analysis project Ga0207091, IMG submission 153534) | Enriched cells from forest soil in Barre Woods Harvard Forest LTER site, Petersham, Massachusetts, United States -... | ecosystem: Environmental > Terrestrial > Soil > Temperate forest >... | reverse complement strand
TTGCCAGAATCGCGATCAGGATAAATAGTGCGCGTCCCATTCTAGCCATCACCGCACGAAGCGACGAATGAACCGTTTCGAGCCGCATCAAACGCTCTTCGAGCGTCGCACTTGCCCACAGCGCGACCAGAAGTGTGATCACGACCGATGCAACTGCTTGCAAAACTGTCAGGAGGGATACCTTGTGGCGCCCCGCCGGAATCACGATGTCGTCGAGAAATTGCACTAGGTCCGGCCATAAGCCGGTGATGTAAAGTGCCACGCCGACCCATACAAGTGTTGCGAATATCCGCTCGAACATCAGGACGAAGCTGCCGACTTGACCGCTGCGCGCGAATATACGCCTCAAGACATAAAAGCCCAGGCGGATCATGGCAAACGATGCCACTAAAGGGATCGCGACCCGCAATAAATTAACGTGATGCCATGGCGCCATCAATTGCTTGGCAATCACGATCAACATCAATGCCAGCACCGGCCACAGCACACGGGAAAAACTCTCAACCCCCAGTCGCACTACGCTTAACTGCGCTTCGTGGCCGGTGAGTTTTCCACGTAATGCGCGGGCCAAACCCCAACCTATCGAGATGCAGAATATCAACGCCAGCAATTGCCAGAGCAGACCGGGATCATGTAAATCTGCCCATAGATCAAACCATGGGCTGGCTGGAAGAGTGGATATCATTTTGCGTATGGAGTTGCGTCCTGCCGATGACGTTCCCAATTCGACGCGTATTGAGATGCCAGCGGAATGTTTCTACGGACAATCAGAATATTTTCAGCGTTCTTGTGTTGTGCAGCCCAGGTGAAATTGAAACTGCCTGTGATTACCGCCGAATGCTCGGACACCGCGTCGATCAGGACGATCTTGTTGTGCACTGTACCCTCAAACTTGTTACATATAGAATTTATCTTACACACCTTATCAATTTCAATAGTTGCAATTAACTTTACTTGGAAGTTTTTGTCTTGAATCTTACTTAATTGCCACGAAAACGCATTACCAGACAAATATTCCTGAGTGATTGGATAGCTCATTACAAATTCTTTTGGCAACAGCAAATTGATTGGATAGACGAACAACTACACTTCAAATTTTGGCGCGATAAAATGCCCCTTTCACTTAGTGTAGGACTTGCTCTGGCAGTGGTAATCGCATTAATTGCTTCGGTACGCAGCCAAAAAACATTTTGCGACCTTTGACGTAATAGATAAAGCTCCTGGATGGATTAGTTTTGCTTCGATGGCGATAGGTACCGCAATGCGCGGATTTGTAATTTCCGGCGAATCCGCCCAAAGATAATTAATTGGACAACTGCTAGAGGCAACTGAAGTTGTCTGGACGATTAATACGCAGATCAGAAATAGAACAGATGTAATACTTTTTCGAAGTATTTCGGTGTAACACGGCGAATGTGTTACCGGCTCGACAGCCCCAGCCATCGCTGGCGTTAGGTGATGTAACACCTTATGCTAGGTGACGGTTGTTGTGCGCGCTTTGATATTTGGTTTCCAGCCAGACGGGTATGCCGGCAGCAAGGATAGAGATCATCGATGATTCGACTTTCGCCTGCTGTTCGGCATCCGCCAATATACGCACGTCGACACCGCGTCTTTGCGCAGCGATGAGTGCTTGTGCGATGCTTTTACTGGTTAACAGATAGGCTTGAACCAGCACCTGTTTCTGCGCACCGGCGACCTCTTCGACTATCAGGCCTTCACATCATCCCATGGCGTAAATGCAGCTTGCAATGCGCTTCTGGTAACGGGGTGTAATGGTGAAACTAAGGGAACTAATGGAGCCTCAAATGCGACTGCGTTCTGCGCGAGGATCAGGATACTGACGCAGGCCGCTGCAAATGAAATCCGCCGTATCACTTTTTACGCTCCAGCACGGCAGCAAAAAAGCCGTCAGTCTGGTGCGTGTGCGGCGCAAGTTTCAGGTATTCCTGCATTTCCAACGGAATCTTTTGCTCGGCCAACACTACACTCATCGGCAGCAAGGTGAAATCCTCATGCGCGGAGAGAAACTGCGTGACGATTCCTTCATTTTCTTCGTCCAGCAAACTGCAGGTCGCGTAGACCAGCCGGCCGCCTGGTTTTACCAAACGCGCGGCGCCGGAAAGAATCGAGATTTGTTTCGCGTTCAGTTCAACGATTGATTCCGGCGATTGCCGCCATTTGACGTCCGGATTGCGGCGCAATGTCCCCAGGCCGCTACATGGCGAGTCGACCAATACACGATCAATTTTGCCTGCGAGGCGTTTGACCTTGGAGTCATTTTCATGCGCGATCAGCACGGGATGGACATTCGACAAACCGCTACGCGCCAGGCGCGGTTTCAGTTTGCTCAAGCGCTTGTCGGATACGTCGAACGCATACAGGCGACCAGTGTTGCGCATGGAGGCACCAAGTGCCAATGTCTTGCCTCCGGCGCCGGCGCAAAAATCGACCACCATTTCGCCGCGCTTGGCGCCCAGAACCTGAGCAAGCAATTGACTGCCCTCGTCCTGCACTTCGATCGATCCGTCCTTGAACAGCGGAAGATTCTGCACCGTAGGTTTTTTCAAAACGCGCAATCCCAGCGGCGCGTATGGCGTCGGCTCACACAGGATAGGCGCCTGTGCCAGTGCTTCGATGACTTCTTCACGCGTCGCTTTGAGCGCGTTGACGCGCAGGTCTAGCGGTGCGGGCGTATTCAGTGCCTGCGCCATGACAAGCGTCTCTTCCTTGCCGAAGCGAGCGACCAGTTTGTCAAAGAGCCATTGTGGCAAGTTTGAACGCACCAACGGCGACAGCGCGTTGCGATCGATCTGCATGACGCGATTGAGCCATTCGATTTCCACTTCCGACAGTCCGCCAAGCGAGTCAACGCCAACGGCATCCGCCAAGCCGAGCAAGGTCAGGCGGCGCATAGGCGAGCCGCTGCCGGATTCCGAGAAGCTGCCATACACTGACTTGTTTCGTAGCAGTCCGTATACACCTTCGGCAATTGCACCGCGCTCTCTTGAACCTATCCTTGGATGATCGCGAAAATAACGTGAAAGGGTACTGTCGGCAGGCGCGGTAAATCGCAAAATTTCGCGTAGCACTTCTTCTGTAAAACCTATGATCGCGGGAGGCAATCTCATGAAAATCCTTCTTCTTAATTCGACTTATTGTGCGTCAGGGGCAACTTGTACGCAGCTACCTTGAATGTTCAATTTACCCTCGATAAACCAGCGTACTGCCTGTGGGTAAATAATATGTTCCTGCACCAGCAGACGCGACGCCAGAGACTCTTCCGTATCGCCGGGAAGCACCGGTATGACTGCCTGCGCCACGATCGGACCATGATCGAGGTCTACAGTGACGAAATGTACAGTAACGCCATGAATCTTTACGCCCGCGTCCAATGCCTTGCGATGCGTGTGCAGGCCCGGAAAAATCGGCAATAACGATGGATGAATATTGAGTATCCGGCCGGCGTAATGTTCAACGAACGGTGCAGTAAGGATGCGCATGAAACCCGCCAGCACTACGAGATCCGGCGCAAAGGTGTCGATCACTTTTTGTAGTGCTGCGTCGAACTCGGCGCGCGTCGGATAATCCGCATTGGCGACTACTGCCGTTGCAATGCCACGCTGTTTGGCGAAGGTCAACCCTTCTGCGTCCGGCTTGTTGCTGATGACTGCGGCGATCTTTGCAGACCAATGCTCGCTTTGCGCGCGCTGGACGATCGCCTGCATGTTGCTGCCGCGCCCGGAAATCAGGATAACGATGTTTTTCATGGCGCGCATTGTACCGTACGGATATCTCTAACAAAAAAGCCGACACGATGTCGGCTCGATCGACAGCATTTGGGGCGGTTCTACTGAAAAGAGTAAAACACCCTGAACGCAACCTTCTTATCAGCCCAGAAATCGGCACCGTCACGAAATACGTCCAGCAGCGTTTCGCGTGCTTCCTTGTCGAACTTGGGCGTATTCGGCAATTGCTCTATTACTACAACGAAGCCGGGTTGCGGCCCTGCCTTGTATGCCAGATCGGTAAGACAATCGCCGAGGGCATCGAAGTTTTTGCCAAAATGCTTAGGAAAATGAAAAGCATCAGCAATGATCGCCAACACCTGCTGCTTTGTCGTTGCCTCTGCGCAATACGCATATAGGAAATGCTGGCCCAGGCGAGCGGCCTCCTCCTGCAAATCGCCTACGCGAAAAGCACGTATGGATTGCACCACATTGAGCGGTACGGTTTTCAGCAAGTTCATTTGTTCCTCAGCCGGTGCTGTTGAAATTTCGATAATGCTGTGCGGGGATTCGATACGCATACGATTACTCTTTTATCCGCGTGAACGTGGCGTAGTGATCGCTCGTAAAAAAATACTCCCGCGTTGTTCCCGCCGGCACTCCACCAGCAACGATACGGCTGGCACCACGACCGTGCGCTTCCGCGGTCTTGACCGTAAACTCGAGATAATACCCGCGCTTTTGCTTCGGCAAAACCCCCTCGCGGTTGCCAAATACTGCACCATCCTTGGCGTAAGGGTAAGGTCCACCCTGTTTAATAAGCACCAAGGAAGGTCACGAGCGAAAATATCATTAGTCGAGGCATCCGTCGCGAAAACAACAAACGCCAGCAGAAGCGCGGCGCACGGTGTTGTCCAGTTTTTGCGTCTAAACGGATTCATTGGTGTTCCATGCTTAATTATTGCATTTTAGGCAACAATAAATTTTGGATACCATAGGGTAACGTGTTGTAGAGTCCGAATCAACCTGTATTGCCAGAATCGCGCGCGCAGCCACAAATGAGCAAAATCGCGACTTCCCGAAGTTACTCCCGATGTTTTTTCAAACACCACATGACCAGCGATCAGGCGAAGATAGTGCAGCGGGATTTGCAGCGGATGAAATATTACACGCCTTGTCAGGCAGTTTGCGCGGTGCTACTAACAAGCGGATTGTCTTTATTCGCGAGATTGTCAGCACCGAAAAACTTCAGCACCTCGTCACGCAGCTCAAAAGCATCCCGTCTTCCCAGCTCGATCAATTCACAGGTATAGCTGGCTTCAAACAGCAGATACGACGCCAGTGCGGAGCCGCGAACCTCTGTTGCGCCGATACCAGCCAACATGATTCTTATCGGCGGCGGTAAACTGTTCACGTGCCGGCTCGCGATCTCGTCGAGGCGCTCGGACGGCGCGATGATCAGCATTTCAACCGGACGTAACGGGGTTCTGGTTTTCTGTTCCTCGGTCAGGAACGACAAAGTCAGGTTGATCCGGTTCATCCGCTCGATATCTACCGCGAGACTGTCCAAAAATATGCTGGACATCGCATGTCCAGCAATTTGCGCCAGGCTTGGATATTGCACTTTCTCGGATACATCCCGAACCGATTCTGTCAGTCGGCCTGCACCGATCACCAGCACTTTTTCGGCGCCGAGATGGATCGCAGGCGAAATCGGCGCCAGCTGGCGCATTGAGCCGTCGCCGCAGAACTCGCGTCGTCCATCGCAATAAATCGGTGTCGCCGGGAATATGAGGGGGATGGCGGATGAGGCCAGTAGATGTTCAACATTGATCTGGCTGCGCAACGCTATGCGTTGCATCCTGACCCAAGGCTCGATATCGGCCTCGGTCTGATAAAAGGTGATGTGTTGACCTGCGGTGTACGAAGATGCGCTCACTGCCAGCGCGTGCAACGCACCATCGATCAGCGCAGCATCGAGCCGCGGAAAATTCAGCATGCGATTCAACAACGTCACCAGCGGCGTGTTATCCAGCAGTGATGTAGGTGGATTTGTGCGCCATTTGCGTAACAGCCACCCGAAGGACAACATCGACAGCCATTTTGCACCAGAGCGCATCACACCCAGCGAATCCGCACGATAGACCTGGTCGACGGTGAAGTTCTCCCACACGTGCAAGACGTTGTTCAGTCCGTCACCAAAATCATCCGCACTGCAGGCAAGTGCAGTCGCGTTGATTGCACCGGCCGACGTGCCGCAAATGATGTCATATGGATTGCGGGCAGGCGACCAGCCCGCCTCGCACAAGATCGCAGAAACGGCGTGCAAAACACCGACCTGGTACGCTGCGCGCGCACCACCTCCTGTTAATACCAACCCGGTTTTCTTTCGATCTGCCATAGTTAGAGATTAGCAGGGTGCGCATTCTTTGTGGAGTAATGCACGAAATGCTGAATGAAAAAAACAACGCCGGACAAATCCGGCGTTTTCAGGCATTGAAACATATGGAGAATCAATCCCCTTTGGCAGTTCCTTCGCGACGTGGATCCGATCCACCAAACCACATCTCGTCGCCATGTACATTCATCAACATAATCCCTTGCAGACCCGACGTCAACTCCATCAAACGAACGTTATGGCCCTTGGCCTTCAACTGATCAACGAGCACATCAGCCACGCGCCCCTGTTCCAACTCGGTAGGACCATTGCGGCTGCCGAAATTGGGAAGGCTGATCGCCTGTTGCACATTCAAACCCCAATCCATCATGCCGATCAATACTTTGGCCACGTAGTTGATGATTGCAGAACCACCTGGCGATCCGATCACCAGTAATAATTTCCCTGTCTTTTTATCAAATACAAAAGTCGGGGCCATCGCACTGCGCGGACGTTTTCCCGCTTGCACCCGGTTGGCAATCGCGCCGTTTTCGTCGACCGAGTCAAAGGAAAAATCGGTCAACTGGTTATTCAGCAGAAATCCATCCACCATCTGCCGCGATCCGAACGCGTCTTCGATCGACGATGTCATGGCGACCGCGTTGCCGGCGGCATCGACTATCGACAAATGCGAAGTGCCGGCGAATTCCGGCGAAGTATCCACACCCCACGCGACATTCACGGCTGCCGGCAGGCCGAACCTGGCGACACCCATGGATTTGTCGGAAATGAGCGCGGCCCTGCCCGCCAGATATTCCTTGTCGACCAGCGACTTGATCCTGAACGGTACGAAATCCGGATCGGCAACGTAGCGGCCGCGGTCCGCATACGCGAGGCGCCCTGCTTCTGAAAAAAGATGTACGCCATTTGCATTCAATATGCCATTGTCCGGCGCAAACCTATTGATGTCTTTCGTTTCCAGTATTCCCAAAATCTCGGCAACCGTGACACCGCCGGAGGATGGTGGCGGCACGCCGCATACCGACCACTGCTTGTAGTCGGTACAAATCGGCTCGCGTATTTTGGCTTGATAAGCTGCGATATCGGCCACCGTCAAGCCGCCGGGATTCGCAGCGTGACTGTTTACTTTTTTTTCTATGTCCTGGGCGATGCGGCCTTTGTAAAACGCGTCGGCACCGGCAGCCGCGATTTCGCGCAGAGCGCGCGCGAACGCAGGATTTTTCAACATGTAGCCGACCGGTTTCGGATTGCCATCCTTGTCGTAAAAATAAGCCGCTGCTACTGCGTCGTTTTTCAGATATTTTTCCGATTGCAGCAGCGTATGCAAACGCGGACTAACCGGAAAACCTTCATCCGCAAGCTTGATCGCAGGCGCGAATAGTGCCGCCCAAGTCGATCTTCCATATTGTTTGTGTGCCGCTTCCAGCATTCTCAATACGCCGGGAACGCCGGTCGAACGACCACCGACAACGCCGTCGTAAAATTGCATGGGCTTTCCATCTACTCCCTGGAATAATTTTTCAGTGGCCGATGCCGGCGCAGTCTCGCGGCCGTCGAATGCCTTGACCGCATGCCCGTCGAAATACAACAAAAATGCGCCTCCACCTATGCCGGATGCTTGCGGCTCCACCAGATTCAACACCATCTGCGCGGCGATGGCGGCGTCGACCGCGCTCCCGCCCGACTTCAATATTTGATAGGCCGTCTCGGTCGCCAACGGATTAGCGGTCGATGCCATGAATTTTTTTGAAAGTACTCCGGCCTGCTCGACGTAACCGCTGCCACCCTCCGGCAACGGTTTTTGGATGTCCGCTGACGAATGTTGAAGCTGCTGTGTGGTACACGCAGCACACAGCACGACGGCTAATGCAGTCAAACCTGTTCTTGTTTTATTCATGAGTTTCTCGATGCACCAAGAAGTGAAAATCAGCATCAGTCATTATGACCGCCATCGAGTATCGCTCCTTGACGAAAGGCAATGCATCTATTTTGGTTGCATGCGAATTGCACCGTCGAGACGTATCGTTTCACCGTTGAGCATGACGTTCTCGATTATCGCTTTGACCAAATGGGCATACTCGGCCGGCTGTCCAAGACGAGACGGGAACGGCACCATGCTACCCAACGCATCCTGCACTTCCTGCGGTATACCGAGCAGCATCGGCGTCTCGAAAATGCCGGGGGCGATCGTCATCACGCGTATTCCATGGCGCGACAGATCGCGCGCCATCGGCAGCGTCAAGCCGACCACGGCTGCTTTGGATGACGCATACGCGACCTGCCCGATCTGCCCGTCATAGGCCGCAACGGACGCCGTGTTGACAATGACGCCGCGCTCCCCTTGTTCGGTGGCGTCGGCCTTCACCATCGCGTCTGCCGCAAGGCGCGCCATGTTGAAGGTACCGATCAGGTTGATGTTTACTGCGCGCTGAAATACGTCGAGGGGATGCGGGCCGTCTTTGCCGACCGTTTTTACAGCTGGTGCCACACCAGCACAATTTATGAGACCACGCAAGGCGCCCATCTTGATCGCGACATCAACGGCAGAGGCGCCGTCGGCTTCCGATGTGACATCGCATTTGACAAAGGAGCCTCCAAGTTCTGCGGCGAGCTTTGTCCCCGCATCGACCTGCAAGTCGGCTAGCACCACTTGCCCGCCCGATTCCACTATCATGCGCGCGGTCGCTGCACCGAGTCCGGATGCGCCACCGGTGATAATGAATACGTTGCCCTGAATTTGCATGACATTCCAATCTGCAGATAAAAATCGTGGCTGCTTCCTGATATCACCTATTGTAACGATTCCCCGGCGACAAAGAAAAAGGCAGCCGAAGCTGCCTTTTTTGAAGATCTGATCAAACTCGTATCAACTTATTTCGCTTTTTGCCTATCGGCCAATTCTCGGGTGAGGATCAGGTGAGACAGGTGCTGACGGCGGTGCTTCTGCAGGCGGCATTGCTGCCGCCGGAGCTTCGGCTGCCGGAGCCGGCATTTCAGCTGCCGGTGCTGCAGGCTGCGCCTCAGGATGCAGTACAACAACCGGAACTGCAGGCTCCATAGGCACAACCATAGGTGCCAGATGCGGTACATCGGCAGCCCCACCAAGTTGCAAGCCGGTAGCCGGCAACAAAGGCACCAACAGCAATGCCACAATGTTGATAATCTTGATCAACGGGTTGATTGCCGGGCCAGCGGTGTCCTTGTATGGATCACCGACGGTGTCGCCGGTAACAGCAGCTTTGTGCGCTTCTGAACCTTTGCCGCCGTGGTTGCCGTCTTCAATGTATTTCTTCGCGTTGTCCCATGCACCGCCACCGGTGGTCATGGAGATCGCAACGAACAAACCGGTAATGATGGCGCCCATCAACAGGCCGCCCAATGCTGCAGGTCCGAGGATCATGCCGACCAGGATAGGTACTACGACTGGCAACAGTGAAGGAATAATCATTTCCTTGATCGCTGCTGTCGTCAACATGTCGACCGCTTTGTCGTATTCAGGTTTGCCTGTGCCATCCATGATGCCCTTGATGTCACGGAACTGGCGACGCACTTCGACCACAACTGCACCAGCTGCGCGGCCTACCGCTTCCATTGCCATCGCACCGAACAGGTAAGGAATCAAGCCGCCGATGAACAGGCCGACGATGACTTTCGGATCCGACAGATTGAACGCTGTGCTCTTGCCTACTGCATCCAGTGCATGGGTGTAATCGGCAAACAGTACCAGCGCGGCCAAGCCGGCTGAACCGATCGCGTAACCCTTGGTTACCGCTTTGGTTGTATTGCCGACTGCATCGAGTGGATCAGTGATCGCGCGTACCGATTCAGGCATGTGGGACATTTCGGCAATACCGCCAGCGTTATCGGTAATCGGACCGTAAGCGTCAAGCGCAACGATGATCCCTGCCATCGACAACATCGACGTTGCAGCAATTGCGATGCCGTACAGGCCGCCGAGGTAATACGAAATCATGATCGCAGCACATACAGCCAGCACTGGATAAGCAGTCGATTTCATGGATACGCCGAGACCGGCGATGATGTTGGTACCGTGACCGGTTGTAGAAGCTTGCGCCACGTGTTGTACCGGTTTGAAATCCGTACCGGTGTAGTACTCGGTGATATAGACCATCAAGCCGGTCAAGACGATACCGACAACGGTTGAGCCCATCATAGGCACACGCATCGCCTCAGGCATGATTCTCCAGGTGACAACCGCGAAACCCAGCAGGGACAAACCAGCCGCCCACCACAAGCCGGTGTAAAGCGCTGACATGATCTTTCCACCTGGTTTTGCTTTTACCATCGAACAACCGACGATCGAAGCAATGATCGATACGCCGCCGAGCAGCAATGGGTACATTACCGCTGCAATTTCATATCCGGTCACAACCAGCGCGCCGAGCAGCATGGTGGCGATCAGCGTTACAACGTAGGTCTCGAACAAGTCAGCTGCCATACCGGCGCAATCGCCGACGTTGTCGCCAACGTTATCGGCAATAACCGCAGGATTACGTGGGTCATCTTCCGGAATGCCGGCTTCAACCTTGCCGACCAGATCCGCGCCGACGTCAGCGCCTTTTGTGAAAATCCCGCCGCCCAAACGCGCGAAGATCGAAATCAGCGATGCGCCGAATGCCAGGCCGATCAACGGCTTCAGCATGTCGTGCAGTCCGGTAGTCTGACCTGCGGTGAAATTGACGAGGTACATGAAGAAAGCAGCCACGCCGATGAGGCCAAGGCCTACGACCAGCATGCCGGTGATAGCGCCGCCCTTGAATGCAACGTCGAGCGCTTCGTTCATGCCTTTGGTCGCTGCCTGTGCTGTGCGGACGTTGGCGCGAACCGACACATTCATGCCGATAAAGCCGCACGCACCGGATAACACTGCGCCAAGCAGGAAACCTGCTGCCGTGATCCAACCCAGGAGGACGCCGATGGCGATGAACAGAACCACGCCGACCATGGCGATCGTGCGATATTGCCGCGCGAGATACGCCGCTGCACCGACTTGAATCGCCAAAGCAATTTCCTGCATCCGCGCATTACCGGCATCCTGCTTGAGGATCCAGCTGCGAGACACCATACCGTAAATGACGGCGATCAAGCCGCACACTATGGCGAACCATAAACCTTCTACAATCATTTTGACTCCTCCTGATTTTTCACAACAAAGTTAAACAGTGCTACTTTTCGCGGGGCGGTGACGGCAGACAATGTAATAATTTTTTATCTGCTGTCGTCGCACCGCGAGTATGGCGAACTACGAAATCGATTGTTTCCTGTATCTGTCTTGTATCTGATCACGATGTGATCCATATCGCGATCCATATTTTTTCGTTGCCACTACAGCTGCGGCCCGAAAAAAAGCGGACCGAGGTCCGCGTTTTAATTTTCCAATGCCTTGAACGCGTTATCGCGAATTGCATCGACCGCACCGACCCCGGCAATTTTGCGGCACTTCGGCGCACCCGGCGCGCGTGACTGCTCCCACTTGCTGTAGTAATCAACCAGCACTTCGGTTTGATCGTGGTAAACCGACAAACGCTTTTTGACGGTTTCTTCCTTGTCATCATCGCGCTGGATCAATTCCTCGCCGGTGACGTCGTCTTTCCCCTCGACTTTGGGAGGATTGAATTTGACATGATAGGTACGGCCAGAACCGGGATGTACACGACGGCCGCTCATGCGCTCGACTATGGCTTCGTCCGGAAC
>Ga0207091_1229_pt1 | contig 11867 bp, 12 predicted proteins | sample Alteio_BWMinHeat_47_FD_153534 | JGI IMG/M metagenome (GOLD analysis project Ga0207091, IMG submission 153534) | Enriched cells from forest soil in Barre Woods Harvard Forest LTER site, Petersham, Massachusetts, United States -... | ecosystem: Environmental > Terrestrial > Soil > Temperate forest >... | reverse complement strand
CTGGGCGGGTATGTACACCCAGTACTCCCGCCAGGTGCCGGGGAATATTTTTGAGTTGTCGAAGGTAAACTTCAGTACCTCGCCCTTTGGCACGCCGGGGTGTGGCACCGAGGCGGAGTCAACTGGGTAGTTTTCGGCGGGCGCCTGTGCGTATGCCGCTGCGGCGGCAAGGAGGCAAATGACCGTTAATAATTTTTTCATGTTGTGATATGGCTTTAGCGTGTTAGTTTTTATGAGTTTTTTGGTGGACTAAGCTGCGTTGCAAGTGGCATCGTCTCTTGTGTCACACCCTTCGAGTTTCTGTTCTTTACTGAGCTTTTGAAACAGCCTGCATGTTTTGCGTGCAGAAATGTACGGCGGAAGTTTTGTTTGTCGCCGAAATAATAAAACGCTTTGGAAAAAATTAGCGGTGTGAAGGTTTTTATCGCAAATCCGCATGCCAAGCCCCGCGTTGTCTCGGAGGCAACCCCAAAAGCATCAATTTACCCAAGAGTATTTGTTAACCGTTTCCACTACTTCCGTTATGTCCTTTTCTAATTTTCTGTATGCCTTAAATTTTTTGTCAATCACCAACTGGGCAAATGAGTTTTTCTGGTAAAAGAGTTTAATTTGTTCTTTCACATCATCAAGGCGGTCATCGCTGCTGACAAACAAATACATGCCGCCGGGTTTTTCCAACGTATAATGCTCATGCACCGACGGCGCGCTTATGGTGGTTTGCCCAGTTTCAATATTTTGGTGTGAGGGTTCTTCCACCGATTCAATATATTTATAAAGGCTTGCGGACTGCCCCACAACCAGCGGCTGAAGAAAGTTGTAATACCCTTCCTTTATTGGCTTCGACACGAATGTGTAAGCTGTTTCCCCAACTGAAAAGCCAAAACTTTTGAGTTCACCGGGCGAAAAAGTTGTGGTGCTGTCTGTGCTGTCAACAACTTCTACCTTGTGGTGCAACTTGCTTAACTGTACCCTTCCGAGAACATCCCTTGGCACTCTTATCCGTGAGGCAACAGAATCGTTAAACCGGGTTATGTAATAACCGTCTTCAGTATGCTGGGCGTAAATGCCGGTTACAAGCATTGTAAAAAGGGGAAGAAAAAGATAATGTTTCATTTTTAAGCATGGTTTAGATTCCCTTCCCAAATATCGGTGTTCTCCGTCAATGTTGGTGTTTTCACAAACATTGATTGTCCGCGGGTTTCTCTTTGCCGGTGAAAATACCGGCAGAGGCGAATTTAAAGGCCTTTAGTTTGCAAATAATTCAAGATTTCATTTTCTATTTGTATTTGCCGCGCATCTTTCACCTCCAGCCTCTTCAAAATTTCCTCCCGTAAAGTAATTTTCCTTTCTGATGGTTCTCCCTCATCATGGATGTCAATGTACTGCGGCACTTCAATTTTCTTGTCAATCAGCAAATATTTCAGGACATCCAGTCTGGGGCTAAGAACAACAGCTTGGTACAAAAGTGATTTAGAACCCGTTGCCGGATAAGTATCCAGCCGCGCCCCGCTGTTTACAAGCAATTTTACATGTTCCAAAGTGCCGTAGCTAATCAAATATTCCAACGCAGTTGTCTTTACAATATACTTGTCTCCCAATGCACCGGTAGCTTCATCTGCCTGTATGGCATTAACATCAGCGCCATGCTCTAATAACAGTTTCATTATTGCCAAACTGTTTTGAACAACACTAATATGCTCACATAAGTTTAAAAAAGGAGTAGAATGGTCATGATGTAAAGAACGGTAATTTATATCTGCGCCTAAATGAAGCAGCTTAACAACTGCGGCATATTTGTTATTGATAATTGCCAGGCTGAGAATGGATTGTCCAAATTTTGGGTCAGGATAGTTGAGATTGATTCTTTTACTCCTTGCAATCTCCTCCATGCGCAAAGTGTCTTCAAGATCAACGGCTTCAGCAAAGCTTCGCATCGGAGTGCTGTCAAAGCTGTGAAAGTCAAAGCCCGGAAGCTGATTATTAAACATATATTCTTTTTGTTGACCGCAAGAGGACAAAACAACCAGTAAACAAAAAGCGGCAATGTTTAATATTTTGAGTTTAGTCATCATCAAATCTAAAATTATTTTTTCGCCAATGTTGCGTTTCACCAACAATCATTCTCCACGAGTCTCTCTTTGCCGGTGAAAACACCGGCAAAGGCGAAGACCGCAGCCATTTCTATGTGCCCCTATCCCGCCTATGTAGCTATGTGGTGAAAACTCCTTCGTAAACCTCAATCATCCCCATCCTTCTTCGCATTCACCCAAACAAAAGCGCTGCGGCGCGGGGCTGGCGGCTGGCTTTGTTCGCCCTTTATGGCTTTCCAGGTTATGTCGTTTAGCAAGGCATCGGGCACCGCGTCGGCCCTGCTTAAATCAAACCCGGCTGACTTGCGCGCGCTCTCGTTCCAGGCGGTATTGCGTGCGTTAATGTCAATCTGTGCAGGACAAGCTGTATAACTCGATGTATCCGCCACAGCCTGAAAACAGTCGTACATCGGTGTAGCGGCTGCATCATACTGGCTCATGGGCGGCAGGCCGACTATCAGCTCCATGGTGCGCAGCATGCCCGAGGTGGAGTACATGGTATGGTTTACGGCATGGCGTTTAATATAGGGGCTTATAACATAAGCTACCGAGCGGTGGGCATCCACATGGTCGGGACCGGCCTGTGCGTCGTCCTCCAGCACAAAAATGGCCGATTCCTTCCAAATGGGGCTGTGGCTTATATGGTCAACCAGCCTGCCAAGCGCAAGGTCGTTGTCGGCCACCTGCGCCGCAGGGGTATAAGCGCCTTTAGAGGTGCCGCTGGTATGGTCGTTGGGCAGGTAAACCGTATTGAAATGCCTTACCGCATTATTGGCAACCAGGCTGTCAAAATCATGCTCAAACACTTGTTCACGGTACACATCCTGAATGCGCAGGTTCCAGCCGGGGTATTTTTTGCAATAGTTGGCATCCTGTTTCAGCGCAGGTATCGTTGGGTACCCATTGTCCATAAACTCCCCATAATTACGGAACGAAACCCCTGCACGCTGGCAGTAGTCCCAGATAAAGCCCTTGGTGGGGTTGGCCACAGGGCGGCTTCCGTCAAAATCGTAGTTGCCGCCCCTGCCGCCGTAATTGTAGGGCCAGTTTTTTTCCACAAAGTCGGTGGCATAGGCCGCCATGCTCCAGTTGTGCCCGTCGGCGCTTACCTCTGCATCCACGTAAAAATTATCCAGCAGCACAAACGCGTCACTCATGGCATGGGCATTGGGCGTTACGTTCTTGCCAAACAGGCACAGACTGCTGTCGCCATTGCCCTGCGGCATGTCGCCCAGCACCTGGTCGTAGGTGCGGTTTTCCTTCAACACATAAAAAACGTATTTGATGGGCGAGGCCTCGCCGGGCTTCATCGGTATCGGGTTTCCAGCCACGCCAGTGGCCTGGTTTTCCTTTTCTTTTGAGTAAGGCGTGTTGCCGTACACCTGCTGGGTGTATTTCGCCAACGCGGCTTCGTCCGGTGCCGCTATAACCGACAAAGTGCCTTTAAACATGCTGCCGATGTATGGATACTCCCTTTTGGACGGGCTTTTTTTATACTGTGCGTCAGCGGTGGAACCTGCAGGCGGTTTTTGCGGTGCATTGGGCATGGACGACATGCCCTTGCCGTTTGCAACCAGGAGTTTGTTGCCCAAGGCGCGCACGCAGGTGGGGTACCAGCCAACGGGTATAAACCCTTTGGAACGGCTGTTGCCCGGCTGCGACACATCAAAAACGGCCAAGTAATTATTGTCTGCATTAGCGATGTAGAGCGTGCTGCCGCCCTCGCCCAGGCAAACGCTGTTGGTGGTAGAACCCGTTGGCGCATCGGCCGAGAGCGCCGTGTGCAGCGTCTCCACAACTTTGCGCGTACTTAGGTCAATAACGGATACCGAGTTGGCATTTGCATTGGCCACATACAGCCATTTGCCGTTAGGGCTTGCTGCCATGTCGCAGGGGTGGTCTTCGGTGGCGACGGAGTCCTGTAATACATCAAGCGCGGCATTGTACACCCACACTTTTTGCCCGCCCCAGGCGGAGATATACAGTTCTTTATTAGTTGGATTCAACATACAGGTATATGCCTCCGCCGAAAGCTGCACCCGCTTTACAATCTTCATTGTTTTGGTATTGCAGATATACAGCGCATCATCTTCCTTGGTAACCACATACAGCCTGTTGCTGGCCGCGTCAACCGTAAGACCTGTGGGACTTATTTTGTTTTTGGGCCAGGGCTTGCCAAGCACGATGGTGTCTTTGCTGGCCAGCGAGTCGGCTGCAAGGGTATACCGTATGATAATGTCGTTATTGCCGCCCGACGCATACAAGTAATTGCCGCTAAAAGCCAGCCCAAGCCAGGCATCTGTAACCGGCACTGAAAATACAACTTTTTGCTGCCGTAGGTCAACAAGGTCAATCGCGGGGTGGCCGTTGCCATTGTCAGTAACCGCAACATAATTGCCGCTGCCATGCTGGGCCATATTAAGCGGCAGGTCGCTGGTGAGGGCAACGGACGTGCCCGCAGGCATAAGCGACCATCCATTTGGCAGCAGCACCTTTTGCGCAGTCTGCGCCTTAAGACATAATGGCGTTGACCCCGACAGCAGGGAAAAGACTAACAAGGCAAGAACTACAGTACGCATAAGCTAAACTTTGTGCATCAAATGTATTGCAGCGAAAGTTGACTTAGCGAGGCTAGGTGTTTGATAACAAAAAAATAGTGTGGGGGATAGTGATATAAGGAAATCGCTACTATCCGTAAAGAGCCACTGTGGATAGAAAATCAATATTTTAATTGGGAACCTTCGGCAGTGCAAGATGACTAAAGCTAAAATTAACAGAGGTAAACGTTGAAATCTGTCAAGAAATCATAAAGTCGCATATTTCTTTAACTGGCCCTTCTTTAAAAAACTCATCCCGCACCTCTTTGTTGTTTAGCAAGGGAAGAAAACTGTCCCTTTTTTCATGTGAAATGCTTTCCAACATTCTTCTAGGCGATGCTTCCCCAATTTCAAGCAATTCATGACTTAGCTCTTCAGCCCTTAGTTGATGCAAGAATTTCTTGTTTTTCAGAAATATAATTTCAAATTCAGGTATTGCCCAAACTGCTTTAAAGTATTCACTATTATTTTTTCCGCTCACATAAAAATCCACAAATTCTTTTTTTTCATCTATTTTATCTTTTTCGACCGAGTCTGTATCCAGCAGGAGCAAGACCTTTTGATCCCCAAAGGAGAGGAGCGACCTTGCCTTTGAAAGCGCGGAAGAATAACCGCCGGCAGAAATAATTTTATACTCCGCCCCCAAATTTTTATCTTTTAAAATCTCTGTCAGTGCTTCTGCATCAAATTTGCCTTCTGTAATTATTGTTACGTTCTTTGCCATTTTAAAATCTTTTTGCTGTCAGGTCAAAATTCGGAAATCCTTCTTCAATTGCAAACCAATATTTTTTCAGAAGGCCTCCTTTAAAATAAGCATTTCTAATACAGTAATCAATGTTGTCTCTGTCCCACAACAAAATCGTTTGCGGGGCCAAAAACTGGCTGAGAATTAAAGTAGGGTCAGTGAAATCTGTGGTGCTAAAAACAGCCCCAATTGCACCTGAAGGCCTCCTCAGCAGTTGATTTCTCAGCTTGCTGATTGGTTCAATTTTAATATTCTTTGAATGATCTTTACATTCTGCCAGAACGGAAAGATTAATATCATTAAAATGAATGACCCCGTCAATCTGCTCAACATTTTCATTCAGGATATTAACTGAAAAAGGCCATCTTATTGAAGCACCTTCCAATTCAAACGCACGCAATATCAGAAATTCTAAAGCTTTGCCATCACTCCAATCTGGTGTATTGTTCATGCAGATTTCGTCCCAAAGGGTAATAAGCTTGTTTCTTTCAAAAGCCCGAATCCTAATCCTGTATTCATCTGTTGTTGCCATCAAATATATGTTTTTTAATTAAATCATTTCCGTTTAAGTTACTACAATCATTCGCACTGCAACCCCAATAGCGCCTCTCGCTGCAAATATTTATAATAGTCCATGACAAAAACTGACAATTTTTGACGGTCCATTATTTAACAGCGAAATTATCCATTGTTCCCTTCACATAGTAACGATCATTTCCCATCTGTCTAAAACAAAAAAATAAGAGCATACGACCACGACCCAAACGTAACCTGTGAGCTGATTATTAAGGTCAGTCAATTCTAATGTTGCGCTGCAATCTCAAACAAGTCCTTGTCCATTTGGGGCATTACCTTGCAAGTATTGTCAAAGTGCATGGTGGAAGTGTTGGCTTGCGTAAAGGCCGGCCATTTTGGAAGCCCCTTGTGGTTGGGGTCGCCGTAGCGGGCGAAGTTTATCCATGCCTTGCTTACTTTTTCAGCAAGTGCGTACGCATCCTTGCCGCCGCCGGTCATTTCCTCGCAGCGCTGTATGTTGTTGAACACAAAAGGCAGTTCCATGCAATGTATGGCCTTGTATTTTCCATCCATCACTGGGCTTTGCCAGGTAAACAGGTACATATAAACCGGCGCACCGCCTGCAACGGCGCTTTTGGCGATGGCCTGGTCAACAGCACCGGGGCGGAACATCACATCTACGTCAAGCAGGTCAACGGGCTGCGTGTCGTCAGGGTAGGCTTTTTTTACGGCTGCAATATACGCGTCAGCCTTGTCGCCGCGCTGCTGCTTGATGGTTGCGGTTACCTTGTCAATCGGCGCATTGTACAGGCCGGTGTTCATAAAAGGTGCAAACTCGTTTTTTACGGTGCCTATCATCAGCGGTATATCTTTCGACAGTTCCAGTGCCTCGCTTGACGAAAGCTGGTAAGGCAAGTCCTCACCGTCCAGGCTTGGGCCCCAGCTAAGGCCGCCGGTTGGTTTTCCGGCCGCTTTCATTTTATCGGCTTCTGCGCGTAGCGCTTTTCTGCCTGCGTCGCATAGCACAGTAAATGGTATGGTTTGCAGGCTGTCGGCCTGGTTTGGCTGTATGTTTAGCGCCTTTAGCAGCTCGGCGGTAATACCTTGGGTGGTCTCTTTGTTAAGCATGGTGGTTTTAAAGGCACCGCTTTCGTTGATGGCTTTTTGAAAAAGCCCCTTTGCTGAGGGCATTGCCATCAACACGTTTACTTTTGCGCCCCCGCCTGACTGGCCAAAGATGGTGACATTGCCGGGGTCGCCGCCAAAATTGGCAATGTTGGTCTTAACCCACTCCAGCGCGGCCTTGATGTCCAGTATGCTGTTGTTGGCAGAGTGTTTGTATTTGTCGCCATAGGCAGACATATCCAGATAGCCGAGTATGTTTAGCCTGTGGTTGATGCTCACAACCACCACGTCGCCTGTTTTGGCAAGGCTCTCGCCATCGGTTGAAGGCAACTCCTGCGACGAGCCCGCCGTAAAGCCGCCGCCGTGTATCCAAAACATCACCGGGCGCTTTTTGCCATCGTTTATGCCGGGCGTCCAAACATTAAGCCGCATGCAGTCCTCGCTGGCATAGCCCCAGTCGTGGTGAAACACAAATTCGCTTTCGTCCTGCACGCTGGTGGTGGGATCCATCAGCAGGGCCACTGGACCGTATGTCATGCTGCTGCGCACACCCGTCCAGGGCTTTGGCTTTTGCGGAGCCTCAAAACGCTTGGCCTGCGCATACGGAATGCCCTTGTAGGTGTAAATGGTATTGTGGATATAGCCGCGCACCTGGCCTGCATCCGTGCTGGCAACGGCAACATTTTCGCCGGTTTGAACTTGGGAAAACGCCGTGGCGCCAAAGCCCACAGCCAAAAGCAGGCTAATCGTTAGTTTTTTCATATCTCAGTTGTTTTGAATGTTGGGCAAGTATGTGGCGAGGCAATTTGTGTTCATGAAATACCTAGCCACGTCGGCACAATATAGTAATTTTTCATCAGTTGGATATTACCCAAAATGGTTATCTCTAGTTGCTGCTATCATAGGGCTAACAAATCGTTCTATGGATTTCTCTGATGAAAAGTCCTGCTTCGATGCAGTTTCAACCGCTACTACTAAAGTTGTATTTTTAGCAATTCTCTTTAAATACTACTTTTTAGTATGGCCTGTGGTGTTATATTGCCTTTAGATTTGATTTGAAAAAAATATGTTGTGCAAATAGCCGACTCTCGCAGTGGCTAATCCTGTTTTTGAAAACAATTAAACCCCTTTGTGTTATGAAAAAAACTTTATGGCGTTACGGCCTGTATGCAGGCATCGCCGAATTGGTATTGTTCGTACTGCTGTGGCTTGTTATTGATATTACCCATATCAACCAAAGTGTGCAGGGTGCCATTAGTTGGGTTAATCTTTTATGCCCGCTGATATTTGTATATTTTGGGATAAGGTATTACCGAGACCGGATAAACAACGGCCATATCAGCTTTTTGAAAGCCTTGAGGGTAGGGTTGCTTATTGTTACCATACCGGCGGTATCGTTCGCGGTGATAGAAAGTGTTTATGTGCTGGTAATTGACCCCAAATTTTATGAGAACGTTAGCTTGTACGATATAGAACAATATAGAAAAATACTGCCGCCCGCACAGTTTGCCTTGAAGGTTGAGGAAATAAAACAACAGGTAGCAATGGATAACAACCCCGTTTTCAATTTTGTGGCGATGGTGTTAACTATAGGCGCTTTAGGCACGCTCGCAACCCTCGCTTCGGCCTTGTTATTGTTTCGTAGACCGCCTAAAACTGTTATCGCTGGATAATTGTATCCATCAGCGCAAACTCAAAGTAACAATGGCTTTCAGTCCCATCGGGCCGACATTTATTTGCCCGCCGCAATAAAAAATGTCGCACCTACGGAGCTTAATAAATCTTTATAGCAAACTTTTTCTACCAAAATGTCGGGCCTATGGCCCTGGGCTGACGTGCGGATAGACTTCTATCAGATTGTAGTGCCGCCTGTCTATTTTACCTTGCCCGCGTACTGCGGCGAATAATCCAACTCAAACCAGCCCTTTGTAAAGCTCAGTTCAATTTTGTCGTATTGGTTAATGCCATCATATTGGCTTTTGGTTAATCCAAAGTCTTTCACCAAGGATTTATGCAATGCGGGCTCGTACAAAAAAAGTCCGTACTTATTGCCATCTCGTATTTCTTTTGATTCAACAAGAAATGTCCTTTTAACTTCACCTTTCGTAACTTGCCTGTTGAGGTATAAAGCCCCACATAAGAACATCGAATGAAGCATGAGTGTCACAAAAAAAGTAACCGCCATCGCATAAATAAGGTTAAAGAAAGCAATTACATAATCTTCAAGCGCCCTAACTACTTTTATTGCAGCAATAACTATAAACGTAAAAATCACTAATTCAAAAATGAACAATACAACATGAAATGAAGTTGTTTTGAAATCTTCGATATCGTAGTCAAAATAATAACTCTCCTGCTTTGGCAGGATGAAAATATCTGCGCATAAAAACAGCGACAGAAACAGAAGGCTGTATTTGTATTTTTTAAGGAATTTGAGCATTGCGTTGGTGAGACGAATATAGGAAATATAAGTAGATTAGCCAGCCAAGGAGAGTGAATATGAATTTTCTTATCCATCCTCCACCATTCACGTACTTACCCCATATCCCGATTGCACATAAAAATATCGTATAGATGCCCGTTGGAATATCTGGATTAACGGGGCTGCCATTGCATAAAATATTTCTTACATTTGTTCTTGGCAAAAAAAAGATAAAACATGCCAACTTCAGCATGCAAACCGATGAACTGAAATATAACCTTGTGGACAAGCTGATAGCCGTGCAGGACATTGGCCTACTACAAAAGATTAACGATCTTATTGGCAATGTGGATACTAACAACCCGTTGTTCAAAGTCACAGATTCCCAAAGGCAAATGCTTCTGCAAAGCGAAGAAGACATCCTTAACGGCCATTTAATTTCCGATGACGATTTAAATGCCGAAGAAGGCGAATGGCTGTGGTAGTTGTTTTTCGTCCTTGGTTTTTCAAATGCCTCCCGAAGGAATCGGGAGGGTTTAATCAGGAAATCCAGATGCCCGTTGGAACATCTGGATTCACGGCCTGCAGCCGCGGCGCAGCTGTAAACAATACAAATAACAATTAAAAAATAGTACTATGAGAAAGCTGGTTTTATTTATGCATGTTTCGCTGGACGGTTTTGCAGCAGATGCAAACAGCGGGCTGGGTTGGATTTCTTACGACAGCGAATTGCAGCAATACGCCGATGGGATAGTGGCCACCGTAGGCTCCCCTGTATATGGACGGGTAACCTATGAATTGATGGCAGGCTACTGGCCTGCGGTGCTCGATAACCCCAACGAAAGCGAGCATAGCAAGGCGCATGCCCGATGGGTGGATAAAGCAACCAAAATTGTGTTTTCCAAAACCATGAAAAAAGCAGCGTGGAACAACACTATAGTTATAAATGACAACATAGCCGAAGAAATAAATAAGTTAAAACAACAACCCGGGAAAGACCTGGTGATATTTGGCAGCCCCACACTGGCGCATTCGTTTATGGAGCTTGATTTAATTGACGAATACCAGCTTACAATTAACCCTGTGCTATTGGGCAGTGGCATACCCGCCTATGAGCATATAAAAAACAAAACCAATCTTAAGCTGGTAAAGGCAACACCTTTAAAAAACGGGGTAGTGGGATTGCATTATGCAAGGATGTGAGATTAAGCTTCTTTCGATAGCTTCATAAAAAGGACAGCCCATATAGAACAGATGTTCCGCAGGGCATCTGAATTAACGGGGATTAACGGGGCAGCAAATAGAAGATGTGATTGATATTTTCCATTTACCGTTCATTGTAAAGTTTCGATATTACATATTACACTACCTGGCATAATTTATTCTACTTTTTTTATCAGTCTCTTCGCGCATTGGCGCTACGTCATATTTTAAATTCCATTCTTTTATGTTTTCTAAAATCGGCAGGAATGCCAAGCCTTTTTCAGACAACTTATATTCTACCCTTGGTGGTATTTCCTTATAGGCCAGTCTTTCCAATAGTCCATCTTCTTCCAACTCTTTTAACTGTTCGGTTAGTACTTTCCTTGAAATGTGTGGTACTATGGCATCCAACTGGCCAAAACGAATGGTACGGGTGCCAATTACATTTATAATTATCGGCTTCCATTTATTACCAATAGTGCCAATAGCTCTCGTAAATGGGCAATTCGAATCGCAAAATCTGTCGTCTCTCATATTTTTAAAATTTGTAGTTACCTAATAGTAACCAGAAGATACTAAAATGGTTACAAATATAAACTATCAATGGTAACTTTGCGAAACAAATTTAATAAATTAAAAAATGAGCAGATTAAAAAACAAAGTTGCCGTGATTACAGGTGGTAATAGTGGCATTGGGCTTGGCATTGCCCAGGAATTTAAAAATGAAGGGGCTAAAGGAGTTATCGTAGGCAGAAATCAGGAAACTTTGGATAGTTCTGTGGCCCAGCTTGGAGATAATTTTATAGCCATAAATGCCGATGTAACAAACCTTGCCGATTTAGAAAGAGTGTTTAAAGAAACATCTGAAAAATTTGGTAAAATAGACGTGATTGTTGCCAACGCGGGTGGTGGAACTATAGGAACTGTGGCCACGATTGGCGAAGCCGACTATGACAAGACGATGGATTTAAACCTGAAAAGTGTCTACTTCACTGTTCAAAAAGCACTGCCATATATGAATGATGGTGGTTCTATTATTCTTATCGGGTCAAATGCAGCCCATCGGGCATATGCATCATTTACACTGTACGGTGCTGCAAAAGCGGCTATAATCTATTTTGCAAAAGCATTTTCAAGCGACCTTTTAGATAGAAAAATCAGGGCAAATG
>Ga0207091_1227_pt1 | contig 11966 bp, 6 predicted proteins | sample Alteio_BWMinHeat_47_FD_153534 | JGI IMG/M metagenome (GOLD analysis project Ga0207091, IMG submission 153534) | Enriched cells from forest soil in Barre Woods Harvard Forest LTER site, Petersham, Massachusetts, United States -... | ecosystem: Environmental > Terrestrial > Soil > Temperate forest >... | reverse complement strand
GCATCCAGTTTGTCGAGATACTCTTCTTCCAGAATCCGGGTGTAGCTGTGAATACCTCTGAGAGGGGCCCTTAAATCGTGCGAAGGCCAGATATGGGCTGAAGGCACAGTCAATAAAGGAGCTACTTTTTATTTCAGTTTACCAAATAATCAATAACCAAATCTGATGGAGCCAAAGGAAATAGAAATATTAATCGTTGAAGACAGTATGGATGATGCCAATCTGACAATTCGCTCGCTCAGGAAGAACAACATCTCCAACAACCTCTATCATGTTAAAAACGGCGAAGAGGCCCTCGATTTTATTTTTGCACGAGGCCCCTACTCCAACCGGTCAAAAGAGCGAAAGCCGAAATTAATATTGCTGGATCTTAAAATGCCGAAAGTGGATGGCATCGAAGTACTTGAAATCATCAAATCGCATTCCGATACAAAATCAATACCCGTGGTTATTCTGACTTCCTCACAGGAGGATCCCGATATCAAAAAATGTTACGAACTGGGAGCCAACAGTTTTGTCACAAAACCTGTGCAATTTGAAGGATTTGTCAAGGCAATCAAAGAACTTGGCTTTTATTGGATGGTGCTTAATAAATAAATGAAGCACCACCCTTTATTCTTTTCAAACCCGGTTTCAGCGGATTAATCACGAATGATTCTGTAATGCTTGCCCTGAACTTCCAGAACATAGGCTCCGGCGCTAAGCATGCTCAGGTCGATTGTTTGTTCTGCCGATACCGACTTGCTGCTGTAAACCAGTTCTCCGGCAGCGGAATAGATACTGATCACATTCAAAATGCCCGAAGATATTACAGTAATGCTGCCGCTCGAAGGATTTGGGTAAATGCTCAGTTTGCTGACGCCTGCCAACGGTGCGATACCTGTCAGAATTGCGGGAACAACAAGAACCGTATCGGATACTGCAGTTGAGCATGCGTTCGCATCTGTATAACTGTATGTAATCATATGCCTTCCGACTCCGGCAACCAGCGGATTGAAGGTCACACCGCTCACGCCTGCACCAGAATATATACCACCAACCGGACTTGCATAACACAAATGCTGATTGCCTGCATATTGACAAACCGTGTCGGCAAAATCGAACAGGTAGCTAATAACCGGGAGCGAATTTACAACAATCGCGATGGATGCGGTGTCTGTGCAACTGTTCACATCTGTTCCGGTCAGGTAATAACGTTGACTGGCAGCCGGGATAAAGGCTACACCATTTGTAACTCCATCGCTCCATGCATATGCCAGTGCTCCATGTCCATTCAGACTAAGATTGGATCCGGCACAAAGAGTGGTATTGTTGCTGCTTATCGTTACAACAGGCAGGCTGTTCACAGAAAGCAGAGTCACGATAACACTGTCGCAACCCGACTGATTGTGCAAAATGCTGCTGTGTTGCATAGTGGTTGTAATATTGTCCTCTGTGCTGCCATCCGGAAAAGTATAACTGGCTCCCATGCAAACGAATGCAGAGACATTCAAGGTTGAAGGCTGAATGACCGACACACTGGTCACGATGATGCTGTCACAACCACTTGTACTCTGAAGATAGCTGGTATGCAAGAACGCAACCGTGACGGTATCCTGTGATGCCCCGTCGGGAAACAGCACACTGCTGCCACTGCAAACCGAAACAGAAACAGACTGGTTACTTACAGGGTGAACAAATATCTGGGTTACAATGCTGCTGTCGCATCCAGCCACGCTTTGAAAATGGCTGGTCTGAACCAGCGCTGAAGTGATACCAGACTGAACCGATCCGTCAGGAAAAGTATATCCGCTTCCGCTGCAAACCGAAACCGATACGGACTGAACCGATACCGGGTTCACTGAAACTGTTGAAATGACAAGACTGTCGCAGCCACTGATGCTTTGAAATTTGCTGGTATGGAAGACGGTTGACGTGATGCTATCAAGAACCGAACCGTCAGGAAACGTAAAGCTGCTTCCGCTGCAAACCGAAGCATAGCTTGCCTGACTGTAAACGGGGTTCACTGTGAGACTTGTGACAATTGCACTGTCACAACCTTGTGTGGAGGTAAAATGACTGGTTTGTACAACAGGCACGCTGATTGTATCCTGTGTGCTACCGTCGGGAAATGTATAACTGCTGCCGCTGCAGACGATAACCGATACGGCAATCTGATACGGGGTCCGGATTGATAAATTGGTCACGATCGAACTGTCACATCCGTTTATATTTTGAAAATAACTGGTATGTGTGGTCGCGGCGTAAATGGAATACTGGGTCGTTCCATCCGGAAAAGTATAACCGCTGCCACTGCAAACTGAATCTGAAACAGGTGCATTGACCGAAGCCGGCAATGGAATAAGTGTTATGTTGATGATGCTGTCGCAGCCCAAAACGGTTTTCAAATAACTCGTATGGAAATTTCCACGCATCCGATTTTCCTCAATGGCCGCTTGCACATCTCCATCAGCAGTTTTTTGAGGCGTACGGCACACCATCGAGAATCCATCAGGAAAGATATAATTGCTTCCACGGCAAACCGAAACGGTTTCCTGCAAATGATAAACCGGGTTGACTGTAAGGCTGGTTACAACCAGACTGTCGCATCCACCGGATGAAAGCAAATGGCTGGTATAGCTTGAATTTGAAGTGATGGCATTCAGAACCGTTCCATCCGGCAAGGAATAACTGCTTCCACTGCAGACCGAAGCAAAAACGGAGTCGGCAGTCAAAGAACCCGGATTCACTGTTGTCACGATACTGCTGTCACAACCGGCGGCGCTGGTGAAATGGCTTGTCTGAATAAGGGTCGAATAAATCGTATCCTGCACGGTTCCGTCAGGAAAAGAATAGCTGCTTCCGGGGCAAACCACAACAGAAACGGCTTGCGTATTGACTGCAGGTACAATCAAGGTAGTGATAAGCAGACTGTCACATCCGGCTACCGTTTTGTATTTACTGGTATGAACAACGGGCGACTGAGCTGAATAAACGATTCTGGAGAAGTGGTCAGGAAAAGTGTACCGGCTTCCATTGCAAACCACAACAGAATCTGAGATATAATAAGAAGGATTCACAGTTACGCCGGTAACAATCAAACTGTCGCAACCAGTGGAAGTGTGCAGATGGCTTACCTGGGTAAGAGAGGCAGAAATCGCATCCATATAAGTGCCATCCGGAAAAGTATAGCTATCTCCGCTGCAAACTGTTGCTGAAACAGCAATATTGTAAACGGGCATGGCTGAAACCGTAGTGACGATCGCGCTATCTGAACCATCAGCTGCGGTGAAATGGCTTGTATAGATGCTTGTCGAAACGATATTGTCCAGGAGAGTTCCATCAGGAAAAATATAACTGCTTCCGCTACACACAGAATCTGAAACGAATGTGCTTACTGAAAGTGGCAAAACAGCCGGTTTTTTGAAGTGTACTCTGAAAGCAGAAGGGCTGTTCAGCGCAATAACCGGCAAGACGACCGTAACCACCTGGCCGTTGCGGAGGTCAAATTGCTGCCCGGTTGTTTTATCCTCCAGAAATATACCCTGACCTGCAGCGAATGGAGACAATTCCGTTCCGGCAAGGGTGTAAGTTCCCGATTGGCCGATGAGCGTATACAAGTCGATCGTTGTATCCAGGGCCGAAAGAGGCATTGCATAGACAGACAAGGGTTCAGAAGGGGCACATTGCGTGTATAACTGCCCGACAGTATGAACGGAACTAAACAATTTCCAGGCGTCAAGCTCCGGATTGAAAGTCGTAGATCCTGCTGGGTCGAAACCAAGAACAATTTCATCATAATGTCCGTTACCGCACATCCGCAATTTCAGCTGATTATTGCTTGCATCCATGCCGAAGATAAAGAGGCAGGCCAGAATGGTAGTGATCGTTTTCATGGTTGTGGCTTTAATGGTAAAATGAAGGTTGAGTCTGGATTAACTTGTAACACAACAAATATCGTCGAGAGAGAAGCCTGACATGGTAGCTCCAATAATGAACATCCTGTCATTGGTTCAATGACAAAATAGATCATAAACTATGTTGAAAAGGAGAAAAGAATCAGCGTTGTTCCAGATAGCAATCAAGGCGCTGGGGCCTGATACTTCGGCATTCCCTGCGGGATGGCAATACAGAAGGTGCTTGAATTCCGACAGCGGATAGATCTCTGCATGTTATCAAAAAATCGAATTTATTTAAAGGACAACCGTGTTGATTACCTGACTCCAGGGACCAATTCTGTGGCCGATAACGGCAACACGGAAATAATAACGTGTGGCGCTCGTCAAGCCTTTCACCAGAACCTCACGGTTCACATTCTCCAGATAAACCTGCCAGCTTTCCTGAACATCCGGAGTCGTGGTATATTCCCATTTGTATCCGGCTGATCGCACACGGTCAGTCATCAGCAATACCTCTCCGGGCACACCGGTAAGTTTCAGCCGAAAGCCCGATGGTTTTGCAGGCAAGGCACGCTTCACCTCCATTCCGGCACTGGTAATGATAGTTACCGCATTCGGGGGATCCTGATTTGCAATCCGCTCGACATATGCACCCAGAACGGTCATGGCTTCATGAAGCAAAACCCGTTTCGCCAGCTTGTTGGCTGTGGCCGTGGGCGGACCATGGTGCGATGCCGCCACTGCCGCCTCCAGGTTGTAAATGTGGGCCGAAATGCTTGCCAACGATGGAGATGGGGATGGAAAATAGGCATTGGATGTCATGCAATTGATGACATGTTTCGAAAAATCGATCAATTGAAGAATAGTCATCGGAGACATCTTCAAGGCGACTTTCATTTTGAGAATGGCTTGTTTCGGCATCGTGTTATCAGGGTAATTAAAGGCTTCAGATGTAACTGTATAATGAGCAGTGATCAGAAAAATCCAAAGCATGAAAAATTCATCTGATCAGCATTTCCTGCATTTCTTCTTGATTTTTTGACAGCTTCTCCTGATTTCTTGTCCGCTTTTGCAAGCAAAGCAATGAACTCTCAAATGGTTCTGGCAACCAATCCTCTCAGAACATCAACCACGACTCTGTTTGTGCCAAGCCATACTCTCAAAGTGTCAACCAATACTCTTTTTCTGTCAACCAGTTGTCTCAAAGCGTCAGCCACTGCTCTGTTTGTGTCAACGAGAACTCTCAAACTGTCAAGCAGTTCTCTTTTTGTGTCAATGAGTACTCTCCAAGTGTCAACCGCTTCTCTGTTTGTGCCAACCAATACTCTTTGAGTGCCAAGCACTTCTCTTCTTATGCCAATCACTACACTCAAAGTGTCAACCAATCCTCTGTTTTTGTCAACCAGTACTCTAAACGTGTCATTCACTTCTCTGTTTGTGTCAACAAGTACTCTAAAAATGTCATTCACTTCTCTGTTTGTGTCAACTGGAACACACAATCTGTCAACCCACTTTTATTTTATAGCAAGCGGCATCATCAATTTGTCATTTACTGCCCTATTCATGTAACTATGTGCTGTAAAAAACGAAATGACTTTGAATACGGCCTCGATCAATCCGTGAATGGAGAAAGCCTCTATCCGAAGTATCCCCTCAGCTCTTCAAGAAATTTAATCGATACCAGGAAACAGGCATTTGACACCAGCAACTCATTTGTTTCTTCAGAGCATTTAGCCTGTTCTTTCCAATCTGCTCAAAAGACTATTCATCCATGAAATTGATCCTTCGGTAAGCCCTGTTCCATCGGAATAAATAATTGACCCAAATTTCCTCAGCACCATTTCTTGGTTTATAGTACGAAACATTGCTGTATTAGAATAACACAGGAGAAGGATTATTGACAATTACGAAAATACACCTAGTTGGATCTACGTAAAATCAGGAAGGAATTAAAAAAAAGGCCGGGGCTGAGGCCTAGCTCTCCACCCCGACCATTGCATGACGAAAGGACTATCTGGCTACGACAACCTTTTGCCTGACCAGGTGGCCATCGATATAGCCCACAAGAAAATATATGCCATTGTCCATATTTTCGACTGTGACGACATACTGAGTATTCGTACTAAAAACGATTGAGCGGATTGTTTGACCCAATTCGTTCAGCAGATAGAAAACGCCATCCGATGTAGAGCGGACAGTGAACACACCCTGGTTCGGGTTTGGAAATAGCTGCAGGAGCGCGTTGTTTTTCAGGTTCACATCCAGACCGGTGATCAACACATTCACACAGGCTGAAGTATCCGGACAATTGTTTTCTGATACAATTACGGCGAAGCTGCCGCTTGTTGTTGTCGCAAAATTCTGATTTGTCGCATTGACAATGGGCTGCATTGCCAAATTACAATTCAACCACTGATAAGTGGCTCCGCTTTGATTTGCAGTTAGTGTAGAACCACTCATGCTTGTCGTTGAATTTGGTCTTGCATTCACCGAAACAGAAACAACAGCACTACTGCTGCAATTGTTCGCGTCAGTGCCGGTTACAGTGAATGTATTTGGAGAAGTAATGACAAACCCCACTCCATCGGCTACGGATGAGGACCAGACATAGGAAGAGGCTCCGCCACCGGTAAGTGTGATGGTCGATCCGGCACAAACGACAGATGCGCTGGCATTCGCTGTAACCACTGGCAATTGATTCACTTGAATTGATTGCATGGCTGTGTTGCTGCAATTGTTCCCGTCGGTGCCGGTTACCGTGAATGTATTCGAAGAATTGATAACAAATCCCAGTCCATCTATTACGGATGCGGACCAGACATAGGAAGAGGCTCCGCCACCGGTAAGTGTGATGGTCGATCCGGCACAAACGACAGATGCGCTGGCATTCGCTGTAACCACTGGCAATTGATTCACTAAAATGGATTGCATGGCTGTGTTGCTGCAATTGTTTCCGTCGGTGCCGGTTACTGTGAAAGTATTCGGAGACGTAATAACGAATCCAACTCCATCTATTACCGATGAGGACCAGACATAAGTACTGGCTCCGCCACCGCTGAGGGTGATGGTCGATCCGGCACAAACGACAGATGCACTGGCATTCGCAGTAACCACTGGCAATTGATTCACGAAAATGGATTGCATGGCTGTGTTGCTGCAATTGTTTCCATCGGTGCCTGTTACCGTAAATGTATTCGAAGAATTGATAACAAATCCCACTCTGTCCAGAACTGAGGAAGACCAGACATAAGTAGAGGCTCCGCCACCGCTGAGGGTGATGGTCGATCCGGCACAAACGACAGATGCACTGGCATTCGCAGTAACCACTGGCAATTGATTCACCTGAATTGATTGTATGGCTGAATTGCTGCAATTGTTCCCGTCGGTGCCTGTTACCGTGAATGTATTCGACGAGTTAATAACAAATCCAACGCCATCCAATACAGAGGAGGACCAAACGTAGGAAGAAGCTCCGCCACCGCTTAGTGTGAGGATCGTACCAGCACAAACGACAGATGCGCTGGCATTCGCAGTAACCACTGGCAGTTGATTCACTTGAATTGATTGTATGGCTGTGTTGCTGCAATTGTTTCCATCGGTGCCTGTTACCGTAAATGTATTCGACGAGTTAATAACAAATCCAACGCCATCCAATACCGAGGAGGACCAAACGTAGGAAGAAGCTCCGCCACCGGTAAGTGTGATGGTCGATCCAGCACAAACGACAGATGCGCTGGCATTGGCTGTAACCACTGGCAACGGATTCACCTGGATTGATTTTGTGGCTGTGTTGCTGCAATTGTTTCCATCGGTGCCGGTTACAGTGAAGGTATTCGGAGACGTAATAACAAATCCAACTCCATCGATTACCGATGAGGACCAGACATAAGTAGAAGCACCGCCGCCAGACAAGGTTACCGTGGATCCGGCACACACAAGATCTGAACTGGCACTGGCTGTAACAACCGGTAATGCATGTATCGAAATATTGCTTCCGTTGTCGTTTCCTGTAATTGCCGGTGCGCTGCTGACTACCCTGATCCGGTATCCGGTTCCGGGAGTGGTGAGAGCCGGGATCGATGCTGAGATCATACCTGGATTCGGAGAAACCGCTGTACCGATAGTGAGAGGTGAAGCGAAAGACCCTGCCGCATCCGAAAGCTCAGCTGTAAATACATTGGCCGGGTCAAATGTTCCGGTGATTTTGCAGGGAATACTGACCGCCCCCCCCGTACACATACTTGTTGTTACCGAGGCCGTATTGATGCTCATCACAATTTCTACAAGTCCGGTAAAATATGGGCTTGCTCCGCCTGTACCATCAAAATCAAATTGTTTGCTGAGTATTGCAGAAGAAAGATTGTATTGGAACAGAACTCCCGAGTTCATTGTTCCGCCACCCTGTGTCATACCATACAGATTACCATCTGATGCCTGCATCAATGCACCGCATGGATATTGCCCGTTGGCCGTTCCGTCAAAATTAAATTGATTGGAATAAATGCCGGATACGGGATCGTATTGAAACATGACACCCTGATCATTGCTACCGCCCTGCAGGGTGGTGCCGTACAATTTCCCATCAGATGCCTGGATCAGAGTGCCATTCGGAGATTGCCCGTTCGATGCTCCCGAAAAATTCAATTTCGAGGTGTAGGTCAGCGTGCTCGGATTGTATTGAAACAGAACACCCATACTGAATGTACCACCCAATTGGGTCATGCCGTAAAGCATGCCGTCGGATGCCTGCATTAGTGAACCATAGGGATAACTTCCTTTGGAGACCCCGTCAAAATCAAGCAGCTTGGTACAAACAGATGTCAGCGGATCAAATCGAAACAAGACGCCTTTGCCAACTGTTCCGCCATAAAGCGTTAATCCATACAGATTGCCATCGGCAGCCTGGATCAAAGAACCGTAGGGCGACTGGCCATTCGAGACTCCGGCAAAATCCATTTTTTTGGTGTAGGTGGAAGTCGCCGGATTGAACTGAAAAAGTACGCCCATCCCATTTGTTCCGCCATCCTGGGTCATGCCGTAAAGCATTCCATCTGCCGCCTGGACGAGTGAACCGTTGGGATAGCTGCCTGTAGCGACACCGCTAAAATCGAGTTTATTGGTATAGGTAGAAGATGCAGGATCGTATTGAAAAAGAACGCCCAGGTCGTTCCTGCCTCCCTGTTGCATCATGCCGTAGAGTTCGCCGTCGGAGGCAAGAATAAGCGAGCCTTGAGGAGTTTGCCCATTGGGAGCTACATCAAAATCACGCAGTTGTTTGAATATGGACGAACCCGGGTCGAAGGAAAACAAAATACCTTTTCCATTCGCTCCCCCCTCTTGGGTCAGCGCATAAAATTTTCCATTCGCAGCCTGCATAAGTGATCCGTAAGGATAGCTTCCGTGAACAGCTTTGTCAAAATCAAGCAACTTCGTATAAGCCAATGCGAGTGGATCATACATAAACAGGGTGCCCATGCTGTGCACTCCGCCGAAATAAGTCATCGCATACAGATTTCCGTCAGTGGCCTGGATGACCGATCCATAGGGATAGCTGCCATTGTTCAGTCCATCAAAATCAAGTTGTTTGGTATATGTGGAAGACAAGGGATCGTAATTAAACAGTACGCCCATACTGTTGGTTCCTCCGGAATAAGTCATTCCGTAAAGCTTGCCATCAGTGGCCTGCATCAATGAGCCATAAGGCGATTGCCCTTTGGAAGCTCCGTCAAAATCAAATTGTTTGACATAAGTCAGTATTGCCGGATCGAACTGAAACAAAACGCCAGAACCCTGAGAACCTCCTGCCTGAGTCATCCCATAGAGTTTACCATCGGTAGCCTGAACCAGGGATCCATAGGGTGATTGTCCGCTGATCGCGGCATCAAAATCAAACACATCGCTATAAACCTGATTGGTGGCATCGAACTTGAACAAAACACCACTGCTGTTTGCTCCGCCCTGCTCGGTCATTCCATACAGCAGTCCATCGTTCGCCTGGATCAAAGAACCATACGGGTGGCTTCCATGCGTTCCATCAAAATCAAGCAGTTTTGTATACAGCATAGTCTGCGGATCGAATTGAAACAAGACGCCCATCCCGGAAGCTCCGCCATTCGCAGTCAAACCGTAAAGTTTTTGATCGGCTGCCAAAAGCAAAGACCCGTAAGGATTGCCCCCATTGGCAGCACCGTTGAAATCAAGAACTTTGGTGTAAACTGAAGCCACCGGGTCGAATTGAAATACGAGTCCCAGATTATTCGCTCCGCCTTCTTCCATCATCCCATACAGTTTTCCGTCGGCGGCCTGCACCAAATTCGAATAGTATGCATTGTTGCCTTCGTTCAGAACAAGGCAACTTTTCTGAACGCTTGCGTTGTTTCCCGAACCATCGGTCTTAAAGATAACGCCCGTGCCGTCTTGACCGCCAGCTGAAGTCATCCCCCAAAACTGAGATTGTGCATAACCTGAAAGTCCTGAAAAGAAAAGGGAAAAGCCGAGTAAAATTGATTTCATTTTTTTGGATGTTAATTCTTAAACCGAAGCGTTCACGAACGCAATCCGAATGTTGCAATCAGTCCATGAACTTCCGAAGACAGATGAACGGATAGCCTTGATAAGGCTGAGCATCCTTTCACCTGCCCGAAGCTGATTCTTGAGAGCTGACCAAAACGGATTGTTTTTTCGAGTACATTGAAGGCACACAGACCTGACGATAACCAGACTGCGCAACCCGGACTGAAACGAGAGGGGTTGCGATGTTTCCGGGCAGCGTCGATGGACCAGATTCTTCAGGATTCTGATTGAAAGGTAATCAAATAAGGATCAATGCGGTAGAATTAGAGTGTTTTGTTCTCAGCCCTGTTCCGGGAGGGGATGCCTGCCAGAGAACCGGGTCAGAGCAAAAGCTGCAACATGAGCTCATCGGTCCAGCCTTTGGCATCGCGGATCCAGTGTTTCTTGGTTCCGCAGATTTCGAAATGGAGGTTTGAGAACAGCTTCAAACTGAACGCATTGCCGGAAGTGATGTTGCAATACAGTTGATGGAGATGCAGGGTATCTCTGCAATAGGTTATCAATAATGACAAGGCTTCAGAAGCGTATCCTTTGCCGCGGTCGGCAGGTTCGGCGATCAGAACACCGATACCGGCTCTTTGATTCAGGGGGTCAAAATCGAAAAGATCAATACAGCCAACAGGTTTGCCGGAAGGCAGGCAGATAACCAGGCGAAGCTGTTTGGCGGTGAAGATATCCTGATGGGCTTCAGCCAGGTATTGTTCGAGTACAAACCGCGAATACGGAGCGATCGTATTGCTCAGATGCCAGATGCTTGTATCATTTTCCCATTGATAAACCTCATCGATATCCGAAGGCTCAAGCGCTCTCAGATGAACTTTATCCCCTTTCAGATTCTGCATCAGTTTTTATATTCGGTTCTCACCTGTTCTATTCCTTTGTAGATTTCTTCTGTTGTATATAATGGCAATTCAAACCGGCCTTCCAGAATCAGCGCATCGGCAAAGAGAGCATGCGTATTCACGATCCATCCTTCTTTCTCCAGCAGCGGCAGGAGCTGATACAAATAATTGATATCCAAGGTACGTACCTGGTAACACGCAGCAAAGAATAAAAGAATCGGAGTCAGGCAGGTAGCGATACCAATATCCACTCTGGGAAACAGGTTTATCTGTGTTTTGAAACACGAGTTCAACGCCTGAAGCGTATACTCCTGATTTACGTTTATCTCGACAAAAAGACTGACTATTTTCCGCAGGCTGATATTCTTTATCAGCACCTCGGCCGGGACATCCAGATCTTTTCCTTTGACAGAAAGCGAGCTGTACAGGCCACCGATCATGACCCCCATATGCGGAGGTTTTTTTCCTGCATGCAGGATGACCAGATAGACCGCCTCCGGATCTGGTCTCTCAAACGGACTTGTACTGATCCTTAAGCTGAAATTTTTCATGGAATATGTTCAGGTGTTGAGGTATTGGACAGGAGTCGTTCGATGCGCTTCGCCCGATTATTTTTTTCAGTTCAGAGACTGGTTAAAGCACTTCTCAAATCACGATCTCTCCATGAAACACT
>Ga0207091_1226_pt1 | contig 11966 bp, 10 predicted proteins | sample Alteio_BWMinHeat_47_FD_153534 | JGI IMG/M metagenome (GOLD analysis project Ga0207091, IMG submission 153534) | Enriched cells from forest soil in Barre Woods Harvard Forest LTER site, Petersham, Massachusetts, United States -... | ecosystem: Environmental > Terrestrial > Soil > Temperate forest >... | reverse complement strand
CACACAGGGATGAACTGAATGACGATTTGATAAATTTTATTAACGGCAACTTGCTTGAAGAAGAAATTGAATCGCGCAACACTGTTATCCTGCCTACCAACCAACCACTTTACGTGTAGCACGTTTTGAGTGGTATGCGTTAAATACCCCGTGCTGATATCATAAATCAGCACGGGTTGTTTTTTGTTCTTTACTCCGCCAGAAAATAATCGGCATGAGCCAAGTAATTTTTTGGTACCGGCAGAGGGATAGCTATGGGCTTTGGTTGCGTCGCACACTTTTACTGTTGGAATACCATGCAGCAAAAACAGCCGCCGGGATTTTACACCCAACGGCCGTAATGTAAATTACTCTTTTGTTTTTCCGATATCCGCCTTATTCCGATACTTCAAAACGGCTTTTTATTACACATCACCGCGGACACACCTGTCCCACCCCCAATGCCGCAGGCAACCGAAGAGCAGCAACTGGTTTTGTTTTATTTCCACCTCAGGGATGGCTGGGTCGTTACGCCAGCACTTTTTTCAAATTGTTGTAGTCATTGGTAACATTTTCTATTGGCTTTGGCGGGCCGTCTTGCTCTATAAAAAAGTATTTCATGCCCGATGTGTGCTTGGCATCAAAAATTGGCTTAAAATCAACATAACCGCTGCCTATTTCTGTGGGCTCTCCTGTGGTTTTGTCAATATCCTTAACATGCCAAAGCGGTATACGGCCATGGTATTTCTTAAATATCTCCAAAGGGTTATGCCCGGCAACAGTTACCCAGCCAAGGTCAAGTTCGCTCTTTACCAAATCTTTGTCGGTATTGGCCATTATATAATCATAAGGCACTACCCCGTCTATCGGCACAAACTCAAAGCTATGGTTATGAAACGCAAACTGCACCCCGGCTTTCTTGCATGCCTCACCTGCTTTGCCAAACACATCCACCGCAATTTTAACATCGTCCATCGTTTTTGTTGGTATTGCTGCGCACACAAGGTATTCTAAACCACCCTCCGCCGCTTCGTCGGCTAATTGCTGTGCATTGTCTTGCAGCGTAGGCCCTTTGGGCATGTGCTCAATCATGGGTGCATACTTCTTTATTTGGGCAGAGTCTTTTGCATTGGTGGCTAGTTTCATCAATGTGGTCAAGGTAAAAGGCACTCCCCCCACATGTTCGCTGCGCCAGGCCATTCCCATGTCTTTTACCATGCTGGCAAATTCTTTGGGTTTGTAACCATAGTAAAGCCCTTTTGAACCACTGGCACTTTCCAGGTTCTTATATCCAATAGCAGCCAGCTTTTGCAGCGTGCCTTTAGTGTCGGCCTCCATCAAAGTGCCTACAGTGTAAAGCTGCAGGCCAATGGCATCGCCGTTTTTGGGCTTGATAATACCGCCTGCGCGGCTAAGTGCCGGGTACAGCATGCCTGCGGCGGCTAGCATGCCGGTTTGTTGTAAAAACGTTTTTCTGTTCATGGCAATTCTGTTGAGTTTTGTTAAGTTTTAGATCAAAGAATTATAGAAAACTTTATCTCGCGTTACAGGCGAAGTAAATACTAATTTACTGAATAGCTTATAAACGCAGCCTTCTTGCTGTCAGGGCTCCATGAAGGTGTGTTGATGGTGCCTGCCCCGCCATAAAACACGGGTGTAATATCCTTTACAGCCTTGGTTTTCAGGTTCATCAGGCGCAGCTTTACGTTTTTGCCAAACGGGTGGTTTTGTTTCTCGTCGGTTGTATAGGCTATGTAAGCAATCCACTTATTATTTGGTGACGGGTGGGGAAACCAGTTGGCATTTTCATCAAAGGTTATTCGCTCCTGTTGCGAGCCGTCGGTGTGCATCCGCCAAATCTGCATGCGGCCGCTACGGTATGAATGAAAATAGATGTACTTGCCATCAGGCGAATAATCGGGGCCATCGTCTAACCCTACTGCATCAGTTAACCTTTTCGCTTCGCCTCCTTCCACCGGTATTGTGTAAACATCCAGGTTGCTAAAACTTCCGCCGCAATATGCCAATGTTTTGCCGTCGGGGCTCCATCCGTGCCAAAAAGAAAGATCCTGGGAAGTTATTTTCTTCGGTTCCCCGCCCGTGGAAGGCACGGTATACACAGAAAATTTATAGATTTGTTTTGAGGGGTTGCCCCCATCAAAACTGGTTATTGCGATCCATTTTCCATCCGGCGAAAGTCCGTGGTCGTCCATGATTTGATTGATTGACCCGGTGTTAATTTCAGTTAATTGCTTGGTAGCCAGGTCAAGCTTGTAGATCTTGCCTCTAAAGTTGACAACAAGGTAATTGTCAGGATGCCAGTTGGGTGCTTCGAAATCCCCTTTGGCAACCAATACGGTGTCAATTTTTCCTGTTTTTATATCAACCGTCTGGATATAGCTCGTCGTATCTGGTTTGTTTTGTGCGATTGAGGCTATAGAAAAGAAGATGCAAAAAAACACCGGGATGGCCAGTTTTAAAAACGGTATAGAAACCCAGCGTTGAATTGATTTTTTCATAATTGAAGATTTCATACTGTAAGTTTTTTTAATGATTTCCATTTTAAGAAATTAAATAATTATGTCATGCAGATTTATCCATATAGATTTTGGACTCAAACTGAAGCACCAATCGTTCCTACGGAACGGCGATCTGTATATATTTTCTTTATTTCTACCCACCAAACTTCCCTACGGGACGTCCCGTAGGGAAGTTTGGTGGGTAGAACAGATGTTTTTTGACGCCCCCTCGTTCTGTTAGGAACGATTGGTGCTTTAGTACGCATCCGTAAACAGCATTCTAAACCCTATGCGTAACATGAGTTAAACTAAATAGGTCAAGTTCATTTTAGGCAAGCCCTTTTATACTTAAATATCTTTCGGCATCCAAAGCAGCCATACAACCGCTGCCAGCCGCAGAAACAGCTTGCCGATAAATTTTATCCTGAACGTCGCCCGCGGCAAATACACCGTGAATATTTGTTTTGCTGCTTCCGGGTATGGTTTGTATATAACCCACCTCGTCCATATCAACCCAGTCTTTAAAAATATTGCTATTGGGCTGGTGGCCTATGGCCACAAAAAATGCACTTACAGGTACTTCCTGTACTTCGCCGGATTCGTTATTTTTTATCCTTACTCCATACACTTTTTCTTCACCCAATACCTCCAGCGTTTCACTGTTCCAATAAATTTTTATGTTGGGTGTGTTTTTAACCCTGTGCTGCATAACCTTGCTTGCCTTCATGCAGTGTTCGCTCTTTCTAACAACCATGTGCACCGTGGTGGCCAGCTTGCTTAAATACAATGCTTCTTCGCAAGCAGTGTCGCCCGCGCCAACAATGGCAACTTCTTTTCCTCTAAAGAAAAAACCATCGCAAACGGCACAGGCGCTTACCCCATACCCGTTGAGCCTTTGCTCGCTGTCAAGGCCAAGCCACTTGGCCGATGCACCGGTTGAAATGATAACAGCGTCTGCTTCAATCCACTTCTCTTCGTCAATTTCAATCTTGTGCACAGGGCCGTCAAAGTCAACCTTGGTTGCCATGCCATAGCGTATGTCCGCGCCCATGCGCGCGGCTTGTTTTTCAAAATGAACCATCATCTCAGGGCCTTGTATGCCTTCTGCGTAACCGGGGTAGTTTTCTACTTCAGTAGTTATAGTCAATTGCCCGCCGGGCTGTATGCCTTGGTACAATACTGGCTTCAGTCCAGCCCTTGCGGCATAAATGGCTGCTGTGTAGCCTGCAGGCCCCGAGCCGATGATTAAACAATGTACATGTTCCATACTTAATTTTTTGCTTGTGCTTGCATGGGGTATTTGTCAAATGTTTCCTTTCCGCATTGCAGCCACTTTAAATATTCACTTGCATCGGGCGTATACCCCACTGGGTTGTTTACCAGCCTTTGCCCGTTGTCAACCACCGCGTACAAAGGCTGTGATACCTGCCCAAAATTTTCTGCTTCAAATGTGGCCCACCTGTCGCCATAAGTAAATATGTCTTTCTTGTTTTTATCCTTGTTCTCGTAGGTAAATCTTTCAAGCACCGGCAGTTTTTTCCTGTCATCAACGTATAGCGACACGAGAATATAATTTTTGTTGATGTAATCTTTAACGGATGGCTGGCTCCATACATTTTCTTCCATCTTGCGGCAGTTTACACAAGCCCAGCCCGTAAAGTCAATCAACAACGGCTTGTGCAACGAATCAGAAAGTTTCAACGCCCCCTCATAATCATTCACCACGTCTGCCCCAAGGCCGCCGGTTGCTTTTGTATTGTTCTTATACAAGCTATAAGATACCGGTGGTGGAAAACCACTAAGCAATTGCAACCTGCCTGCACCTGAAGGCAATGTGCCGGGTATAAGATAGATAGCGAACAGCAATGCTGCCACGCCGAGGATTTTTCTACCAGTGCTTATCTTTTGCCCTTTATAATCGTGTGGCAATAGCAACAAGCCAAACAGATAAGCCGCAAGGCCCAGTGCAACCACAGTCCATACAATCAAAAAGGTTTCGCGTTTAAGAATGCCCCAATGCATAACAAGGTCGGCATTGGAGAGAAATTTAAATGCAAGCGCCACTTCCACAAAGGCCAACACTTTCTTTACCGTGTCAAGCCAGCCGCCCGATTTTGGCAGAGATTTAAGCAGGTTTGGAAAGATGGCAAACAAACCAAACGGCAACGCCAGCGCGGCACCAAAGCCACCAAGGCCTGCCGTTAAAGGCCATGCCCCGCCGCTTAAAGAACCCACGAGCAATGAACCCAGTATTGGGCCTGTGCAGGAGAATGATACGATGGCCAATGTAAGCGACATAAAGAATATGCCGCTAATATTGCTCAACCCACTTTGACTATTAGCCTTTGTGGCGATATTGCTTGGCAAGGAGATTTCAAAGAAACCAAAGAATGACAATGCAAAGAATATAAACACAACAAAGAAGGCAAGGTTAAGCCAGGCGTTGGTAGATATGGTATTAAAAATCTCTGGGTTAACGTTGCCAACAATGTGAAACGGCAGGCTTAGCAAAATATATATTAAGAAGATAAACAGCCCATATAACAAGCCATTTCTGATAGCGGTTTTGCGGTTGCCGGAACGTTTCGTAAAGAAAGAAACAGTTACTGGTACCATCGGGAATACACATGGCGTAAGCAATGCAATCAACCCACCAGCAAAGCCCAACAGAAAAATACCCAGCAGGCTTTTATGTTCAATTGATTGCCCGCCACAAGATGAAAGAGGATTGTTTAAATCTACCGACGTTAACTTAATAGTGTTACCAGTAGATGCCGCTTGGCTCGCGCCTTCAAGGGTTATGTCAAACGGTTGTTCCAGCGGATAAAATTCCTTTTCATTGCCTGTGTACACTGTGATGGTGCCTTTTAATACAGGCGGTATGGCGCCGCTGATGTTTACCTGCAACGTTATGTCAAAACTACCGGTGTAAATAGCAGTTGTTTTGTTGTTAAAAACACCGTCTTTAATATGTTGTGGTTCTGTTGCAAATACAGGCTTTGATGCGGCTTTCACATTTTCATATTCAAACGTAAACACGGGTGCGGACAACCCGTCAATTGCATCGTTTATGCCATACACATGCCATGGTGCTGGCAACGTGCCGCTAACATGCAGGGCATAAGTGCCTGCCCCTGTTTTTTGTGAGGTGAATAGCCATTTGACCGTTGGCTGTGCCTTTGCAGCAGGACAAAGCAGTAGCAAGGTTGCCAAGCCAAATACGACTCCAATGATTTTTATTTTCATATAAGTTTAGTTTAGTGCAACATCAAATGGAACAGTTACAGGTGGCAGGCACTTGTTGTCGTTGCAAACCATATATTCAACAGTGCCGTGCAGGCTTGTTTTTATGGCTGCTTTAAGCTTTATGGATTGGACAAAATTTACGTTGTTTTGAAAGTACACAACATCAACACCAAAGTTTTTGTCGTGTATCGTTTTCGGTTTCCCTTCTTCTGCAACAACACCGTTAACACTTACCAACGGATTGGCGCCAAAAGAAATTTTAGTAGGCAATGGCCCGCCCGTAGGTGTGGTTTGTGAATAGATGTGCCATGGTGCCGGCATTGTCGCCGTAAGATAAACATCGTACACCCCCGCTTCCTTCTTTTGGGCTGTAAACACCCATTTAACGGGGCTTGTTTGCGTGTAGGATTGCATACTGACTAACAAAAGGCAGCAACCCAATAGTAATTTTGTCATATACTAGTTGTTTGTAATGGTTTGTAGCGTTTTAATGCTTTTGGTAATGCTTGCAATAGGGTCTTGCGCGGCTTCGTGTTCAATAAAATAATACTTAAGGCCGCTTTGCCCGGCAAGTGCGAAAAACTTTTTAAAGTCAAGCACGCCGTCGCCTATTGGCAACACTGTTGAATAATCCTGGCTAAGGTCTTTAAGATGCCAAAGCGGAAAACGCCCGGGGTACCTGCTAAAAAGGTCTTCAGGCTTTTGCCCGGCTTTTATGGCCCAGGGAATATCCAACTCAAACTTTAACTCGGAAACATCTGTTTGGGTGAGAAATGTTTCATACGGCGTTTTGCCATCAATTACTTTAAAATCAGCGGGCTCATTATGGTACACTAACTGAATGCCTGCTTTTTTGCATGGTCCCGCCGATGCGTTTAAAATATTCAACGACAACTTGATTTCATCACTTGTACTTATCGGCAAATGCGCCGCCACAATATATTCCAAGCCGCCGGCCTGGGCATCATCCAAAATCTGTTGTAAGTTTTCTTTCAAGTTTTTCATTGGTGGTATTGTCATGGGTTTGCCACTGGCATCCTTGGCACCGGCGGGCAATTTAAAAGGCATGCCAAATACATGGTGCGAGCGCCACTGCATGCCAAGGTTACTAAGCAACTGGGTGAACTGTTTTGCCGGCATGCCATAATAGTCGCCTTTTTTGCTAAACGCAGATTCTATGTTTTTTACACCGGCTTCGGCGGCCTTTGCTAAAGTGCCTTGTACATCGCCATCAAGTGTGTTATAAAAAGTAAACAATTGCACGCCCGGCGCGGGGTATGTAACCGGCCGTTTGCGCGTAAAGTGCATAGCGGGCAATGCAAAGGCCAAAGCACCGGATGTTGTTTTTATGAATTGACGCCTGTTTATCATAAACATTTTATTAAATGGATGAAGAACAATAGTTGAAACAAAGTCTTATTCAAACATCTTTTTGTATTGCTCGGGTATTACCATAACGCGGCCTAATGAATTGACCACCAGCTTCTTCATTGCAAGGGCATTTATCGCACCCTGCGTGCTATATATTATTTTTCCGCCCGGCGCAATCAATGCAGTGTAAGGCAATGCACCCTGCCAGTCTTTGTCAACCGCGTCTATAAACTGGTATTTGTCGCCATTAAGAATATAGTTTTGAAAAGAGGCCTCTTTTTTTTGTAAAAAGCCAAGGGCATTCGTTTTTCTCGATATGTCATCCATGCTGATGGATATTGTCTCAAACTCACGCAAGCGGTACATCCTGTTGATGGTTACAAAATCAGGAAACTCTGTTACACAGGGCCCGCACCATGTGGCCCATATATTTACAAGCCGGTACTTGTTGGTTTGGTTGGCCATTAACGACTTTACGCTGTCTATGGTTATATCGTCCAGCGTTACCGGCTCATCCTTAAATTTGGAGGCCTCGTCATTGGCAAGCTCGTGCTTCTCAGGCCACTTAACGCTACAGCCAAAGGTTTTTGTTTTTTCAACAGTAACGGGCCTGTCGGCAAGCAATTCATTTAACGCATTGCGGGTATCAAATATTTTCGCCGTGCCCGGTGTACCCAGGCTGTTGTCAATCCGGCCGGTGTAGCGCAGTTTGCGTTGCCGGTCGAATATAAACACATGCGGCGTTGCCTGAGGGCCATACAGCATGGCCGTTGCGCTGGTGGCTCCGTCAAAAAGGTAAGGAAAATTAAACTGTTTGTCCTTGGCCCTTATTTTCATCTCGGCAAAATTGTCGCTCAAGTCTGTGTAGCCCATTTCATCCAGCCTGATTGATTTTGGGTCGCTGGGCGATATGGCCACAAATGCAACGCTGTGCGGCTTGTATTCAGTCACCAGTTGTTTTATTGTGTCCTCATAAGCCTGTGCCGTAGGGCAATGGTCGCAGGTGAAAATAACCACCAGATATTTGCTGCCCGCAAAGTTTTTTAGTGAATACGTTTTGCCATCCACCCCCGGCAATGAAAAATCGGGTGCTTGTGCCCCTATAGCAAGAATGGGGTGCTGAACGGTTTGCGTTTGTGCCTGGGCTGTATGTAGGATGAGGCATGCCAATACAAGCATGAAACCTGCTTTACAAAAAGCTTTTGCGGCAAAAAAATGTGGTTGCATAATGACAAGTGTTTTGAAGCGGTTTAAAAATTATTTTCAGCTAAGCTATTTTCAAACACAACACTTGTAAAGCGGCGGTGGGTAGTTGGCGGTTAGGGTGGGTAGTTGTAGATTTTTGAGTGGTATTTATAGTCTTATTCAAACCATTTCAACAGGGTATCCTTCCTGCTGCGCGACACATTCACCGTGGCCCCGTCGCTCATTACCAAGTAGCCGCCTTCGCCGCGCACATAACGGCTTACCTCGTTCATGTTTACCATGTACGAGTGGTGTACCCGCACAAAATGCGAGAACTCCCCCAACTGCTCCTCCACCTCCTTCAACGCACGTGTGGCGGTTATCTTCTTTTTGTCCTTCATGTAAAAACGCGTGTAGTTGTCATCGGCCTCGCAGTAAATAATGTCGGTGCTGTTTACCAGCTCATAACCCTCGATGGTGGGTATGGCTATTTTGTTAAACACGCTTACCCTGTGCTGCAGTCTGTTAAACAGCATGTCAAACTGCTCGGGCAAGGGCTGCGTAGGCCGGTATTGTATTTTATGCACGGCTACTATCAGCTCTTTGGGGTCTATCGGTTTCAGCAGATAATCAAGCGCACTAAAGCGTATGGCCTTCAACGCATACTGGTCGAAGCTGGTTGTAAATACGATGGATGGCGATATGCCCTTAAGCTTTTCCAGCATCTGAAACCCGTTCATCACGGGCATTTCTATATCAAGAAACACAATATCGGGACGCAATGTATTGATGGCTTCCATGCCATCCCTTGCTGAGCGGCAGGATGCTACCATCGTAACCTCCGGGCAGTACTCCTGCAGTTGTATGCTCAGCGTGTCAATGCAATGCACTTCGTCATCAATAATAATGGCTTTAATCATATTGAAGCGGCAGTTTTAATGTTACTTCTGTTCCGGCAGGGTTGCCGCAATCATCCACCATGTCTTCGATGCAAACAGGCAATATGCCGTGTTTGGCATCATGCGTCATGTTTATCCGCTGCGATGTTATCTGCAAGCCCAACGGGCGGTGTGAGGCTGCCTGTGCCTGTTGCCTTTCGGGTGCGTGGGCGCGGCCAACGCCGTCGTCGGTGATTTTAATGAATAGAAAACCATGTTCTGATGAAATGTGAATATCAACCCGGCCACTGGTTTCCTTAGGCATTAGCCCGTGCCATATGGCATTCTCCACAAAAGGCTGTATTACAAGAGGCGGTACTTTTAGTATGGCAATATCAACGCCATCGTCAATGGTTATGTTGTAGGTAAACTGGTGGTCAAACCGCAGCATCTCCAGCTCAAGGTATAGCTTTAACGAATCCAGTTCGTTTTCCAATGTTATAACAGCGTTTTGCGAGTTCTGTAGTATCATCCGCACCAGTCGTGAAAACTTTGTAAGATATTCCGAAGCGTCTGTTTTGTTGTTGCGGAGTATAAAGCGGTTGATGGAGTTAAGCGAATTAAAAATAAAATGCGGGTTCATCTGCACGCGCAGCACCTGCATTTCAAGTTCGCTTAGTTTTTTTGTGTGGTGCAGTTTTTCTATCTCCAGTTCATTTTCAGCAAGCAACCTTAATTGGTCTGCGCTTCTTTTTTTCAAAAAGAAATTACGCGCAAGAATAATGAATAATACAATTAATGCGACTATACCCACGAGCAGGAAAATCTTTTGCTGGCTTGCTTGTTTTAGATCTTCCTGCTGTAGTTGTTTCTGCTTGTTAAGTAGGTCAATTTTCAATCCCGCCTGTTCAAGCTGCGCGGATGCTTTAAAAAATGCCAGTTTGCGGGCAGACATATCAATGTCTATGGCATTGTTTAGTGTAGTATAGGCTCTTAGATGTGTATAGGCGCTATCGTTAAGATGAAGTGCAGCAAACAGTTCGTACAGCAGGTAATGTGCGTCGCGTGCGTATTGCCTTGCGCCTGTTTGCTCCGCGTTGTTCAACAACTCGCGTGTGTAGCCAAGTGCTTGCGTTGGTTGCTGGGCTTCTTTATATGCCTTTCCGAGTTCGAGCAATGAACGCATTACCCAGTTCCGGTCGTTTACCGCTTTAAAGCCACTAAGCGCTATTTGCAAATAGTACAGCGAACTGTCAAATTTCTTTTCCGCAAGAAATATTTCCCCTATCAGCGCGTATGGTTTTGATAAGGCATTGTTGTCAAAACTTGGTTCAGAATATATGTAGTACCGGTAGTAATACAGCGCGGAATCGTAGTTTTTTTTCAGAAAGTATGCTTCACCGACAGCCATATAATTTAAGGTTCCCAATTCTCTGTTTGTGACCCTTGCATAATAATCCAAAGCCGCGTCATAGTCACCTACATCGGCAGACAAGCGGCCAATTGCAATCCACGCCCACTGGTTTTTATACCGCATGGCCAATGTGGAATATTGAAAAGCGCGCTCATAATTCCCTCTTTCTTCCTCGGCCATTGCAATAAGGCCGTAGGCTGCGCCAGTACCAGTTGAATCTTTGTTCTGGTCGAATAACTGCCTGGCTTTTTCAAATCCGTCAACGGCTTCGTTAAACCGGCTTTGCGCCCATACTGCCGTTGCCCATATCACCCACGACTTTGCAAGCATAGTATCGGGAGCGAGCTGGTCAAAAATATCAATCGCCTGCCTGCCATATTGCTCCGACTGCAAAAAATTCCTCGTCGCATAGGCAATATTGCCCAAGCTTACGTACGCAGAGCCTTCGCCTTTCCTGTATCCAAGTTGCTTGGCTTCAGCCACTGACAACTGCAAAAGTTGCTGGGCCGTTGAAAATTTTGACAGCCGGAAAAACTCGTCCGCAAGTGCCGTCATGCTGTCAATTTTTGCAGCCTGCTTTTTATCCCCCGGAGTTGTCTGCCGGGCATAACTGCCCCCCGCTATCAAAATGGCAAAAAGAATATATCCTATCGTTAGAATGTTGCGCATGGCATCTGTCAACCTAAGTTACTTAAAAACAAATGTAAAGGAATGGAATTTAGGCAAATTTCTCGCAGCATTGGGTAGTTGGTATTTTAGATTCGTGGATGGCCGTTTTTAGGGGGTGTTTTGAGAAGGGCGATTTGCTTGTCGGTTATCTTGGCTCTTGTTAATGTTGCCGCATCTAAAAAACTCCGTGGAACTCCGTGCTTCTTAAACTCCTTTCCTCTGTGTCCAAAAAACCTTCGCAAACCACACTAAAACGTGTTGTTTTCATTCAGTTTTGGGGCGATTTCGCCTTGTAATGGCAGTATTTCGCCCAAAAAGGCAAATAATTGCACGGCCTCATTTTTAAACACCATTGACAAGCAACGTTTTACACATAGCAGCAATAAAAATAACTGCCCATTTTGGGCTGTTTTAGACCTAAAACAGGGGTGGTTTAAAAAGGCCTTCAATTTGGTGGCTTACAACGGCCCAAATCCGCTATAAATTGCGTAATTTAGCGCCTACCCTATAGCGGAAAAGGGGCTGTAACCCGCCACGTTCCGCAGTTCTTTTATATCAGAATTTTCACCCCCAAAAACGGCATTTTCAAAATCACCCATTTTGCCCATTTTACACAACTATCGCCCGAAAGGCAATACGGGCAAGGCTTTCAGCGGGTGCAATTTCACAGAAAAATAGGGTTTTTGATACGGGCTTCACTTTTTT
>Ga0207091_1225_pt1 | contig 11983 bp, 15 predicted proteins | sample Alteio_BWMinHeat_47_FD_153534 | JGI IMG/M metagenome (GOLD analysis project Ga0207091, IMG submission 153534) | Enriched cells from forest soil in Barre Woods Harvard Forest LTER site, Petersham, Massachusetts, United States -... | ecosystem: Environmental > Terrestrial > Soil > Temperate forest >... | reverse complement strand
GTGAGCAAATTTGAGCTTGAATAATAGCGCATTATTATTAATTGAATTTCAGAATGAATGGTTAGATAAAAACGGTAAGCTAAATAACTTATTTCTCGACAGAGAACAATTTTTAATTTCATTAAAAAATGCCGAAAAAGTATTAAAATATGCACGCAACACTCAAATAAATGTTATTCATTCTGGGCTTAATTACACAAAAACATATAAAGAATTAGGACAATCAAATCATGGATTACGTGCAGCTATACCGAAAAATAGAACCTTTTTAGCTGATTCAGATGCAAGTCATTTTCCAACACCTTTTAATCCAAAAGATAATGAATTTATCGTACAGGGAAGAGTAGGAAGCAGCGCGTTCTCAGGGTCTAATCTGGATATTTATTTACGTAATAATCGCATCAATATCTTATATATCATGGGGTACGCATTACATGTCTGTGTTGAATCGACTTTACGTGCAGCCCATGATTTAGGTTATGAGGTAATAATAATTGAAGATGCTTCTTCTGCCTTTAACCAAGATCAAAAAAATTATTTTATAAGTGATATTGTTCACCACTTTGGTATCAGTATTAAATCTAATGATTTTATAATAGCTATTGAACGAGAGGGAAATCAAAATGATCTCCATTGACAATGATACTCAACAAATTAAAGAAACTATTAGCCTATATTTTAATGGCACCTATCATGGCGATTCGAGTCAACTGAAGCGCGCATTTCATCCTGATGCACATATAACAGGTAGTTTAAATGACCAAATTTGTGATTGGAGTCTTACTGATTTTATAACAAGAGTCACAGTCAAGCCAACCTCTGCAGACAAAGGTGAAAAATTCGATAAAGTAATTCTTTTCATAGATAAAACTAACAATGCTGCTATGGTGAAAGCTCGTGCTGTTGTAGGGGACGTTATTTTTACTGATTATATTACTCTATTAAAAATAAATAGCCGATGGGTAATTAGGAATAAAAGTTTTACTGTTTAATTAAGATTTAAATAATGAAAAATAATTATCGACATCTAAATGATCAGGATAGAATATTTTTGCGAATCGTATCACCAATTTCAGCGAAGGATTCAAAAAGTATTTGGCGGCGTTTTAAAGGTAGAAGAATTGTATCGAATGCAATCAGTATGCAGGCATCCAGATTGATTTCTAATTGCGTTATTGCTTACAATGCAATGCTGCTCAATGAATTGTATCTAAAATTATGTACAACCATTGGCGAGGAACAAGCCAAAGCAATTTTGCGTAAAATATCACCCGTTGCATGGCTGCATATAATATTTACAGGAAGGTATCATTTTAAAGACTATGACAGTAAAATGAATTTTGAAAAATTGATTGTACTCTTGGAGAAAAAAACTGCGAAAAACCGCATGATTAGTATCAAAAATTAAAAACCGACCAGTTTTGGAGGTTCTTTTGAGGAATCCGTACTTAGCAATTAGCGATAATTAATTCTCAAGCGTTTATCTGGCAGAAGTGATAAGAGGAATATAATTTGTTAATGGTATTAGAGAAAATGCCGATATTGATTCAGCAAATAGGAAAATAGTCACTTAATAAAAAATTATAAATTGCTCCATTAACTTATCTGAGGAAATTATGATGAGATCGAGAATCATTGGCATAGGTGGTATTTCTGCCGCAGGTAAATCTACATTATGCCAAGCTTTGGGTAAAGCGCTCGATGCAACGGTTGTTTTGTGGGATGAGTATGAAAAATTCTCTAAAGAACCTGAAAATTATTTTGAATGGTTTCAAACAAGCAGAGATTACAACGAATGGAGATATGATGCTTTAGAAAGCGTGTTGAAAATGCTAAAAGCAGGGAAAAGTATCGTATGTCCTGTTACTGGAAAAAATTTAAATGCAACTAAATATGTGATATTTGAGGCGCCGTTAGCGAGAAAACATCATCAAACAGGTCAATATATAGATTTTTTAATTTTTTTAGATACCCCACCTGATATTGCTTTAGCGAGACGTCTACTTAGAGAATTTCAGACAAATAAAGATCCTAGAGAAATTATAAATGAATTGAATAACTATTTAATAGCTGAAAGACCTCTCTATTTATGGTCACATGAAGCAGACCATCAAGCAGAAATTAGTGTAAATGGAAGTTTATCATTGGAAGATCAGGTAAATTGTATATTAAATGTTTTATGAAATTGTTTTAATGAAGAGCCACTGCCTAAAAGACAAAGTTGTTTGTGATATACAACTTTGACAACTCTTTACAAAAAGGCTTTGATTTTAGTGATATAATGGATAATGGTCTAATGTTATTATTAATAAGCTGAGAATAGGATCGAGAAAACGTTTTGATGATGCTTATTCAAATTAAAATGAAATCTTTCAAAGTATTTTACAATGGCAAATTTACATGAGATTGATGAAAAGATTGAAATAGTTCCATTCCGCTCGCAATGGAATGAGATATACAAATTGGAAGCTAAGTTAATACAGAAAAAACTAGAGAACAATATCGTTGATATACAACATATTGGAAGCACAACTATTCCTGATATTTATTCGAAACCAATTATTGATATTATGATTGGTGTAAAAAATATAGAGAAATCTGAATTAATTGTGCAATCGCTTATAGAATTAGGTTACGAATATTTAGGTGAAGCTAATATAGCTGGTAGATTCTATTTTAGAAAACGTAATAAGAATAACTACAATATTGCATTGTGTCAACACGATAGTGAGATATGGATTAATAACATTTTATTTCGCGATTATTTAAAAAAATATCCTGAAGTAGCTGTAGCCTATAGTCTACTCAAAAAGAAAGCTTTTGATTCGGGAGCAAATACATTATTGAAATATTCTGACATTAAAAAGCAATTCATTAATGAAGTTATAGCAAAGGCAAGAATGGTTTTAACTAATAAATAGACAGTTGCATTTATTGTCTGGAATCCAAGAGAGCAGTTCCCTGGTTGTTAATGAAAAAGTCGCATGGGTGATGGGGAAATTGATACTATTATTGGCAAACAATAGAAACAAGCGGTAATTATTGTTGAACGTATATCAAAAAGACGGTTTTAAAAAAGGTTTCTACAAGAACAGAAAATGCAATTGCAACCTCAACAATTGAGAGCCTTAAAAATTATTCAATGTTAAGCATGACAGCAGATAACGGATCGAAATTTTTTTTAGGAAAAAACAAAATGCAAAGGAATTTCCCTAAAGTATTACATTTACACACGCTTTCATTTTTATCTGAAAAAAACGTGAAAATAACTAAACAAGTTAATAAAAAATATAATCAATTTGCATCAGAGAATTTGCTTTGGCAAGAACTACTAAAAAGGGATTTTTTTATAAATAACAAGAAAGAAAAAAAAGCAGAAGAGCAATATAGCTATTTCAGTCAAGAATTATTAAAAGAGAAAACGTCATTTATTTCTTGTGTTATTCCTTATTTATATTCTCTAGAAATAAAAAAAGAGAATTTAGCTGGCAATATTCCTGTCCATGGATTTACCCATATTCAAGAGGAAAATAAACCTATTATTATTCAAACTGAATTTGATCATCGAGATCATAATCTTAACAAGGCATATCTCGAGTCTAAAGCGGAATTTAATAATGCTTTTAAAGTAATAAAAGGCGAATATCCTCAAATTGATTACATAAAAATTGTAAGACTTGCAGAAAATTTTTATTCGAACTTTATTCTTAAAGAAAAATCATCCATTTTTGGAGATGAAACAATCTCTTGTCAAGATACCTTAACAACTATTTTTGAGTCACTATGCAAATGTGATGCTGCAGTTGCATTTCGTATTTGTTATCATCTATTTAGACAAAGTCATCTTCCTTACGGGTTAGTTATTCATTTACTTTACATCGCATGTAAATTTTCTAGTTTTGAAACTGTCAAGGAGTTTATTTCGAAAAACATCGAACTTAATCAATTGAGTCTTGATAAAGGTCTCTATGGAAGTTATTGCATCGGAACACCATTAGCCGCCGCCGTGTTTTCTGAAGCTGAAAATACTAATTCAGAAAAACTTGTACAACTACTTTTAGAAAATGGCGCTGATCCTGACGCTTTTATTGAAATTTATGATGACGGCAATACCACTAGTCTAACAATAAGGGAACTTTGTAAACTATACAAAACACCTTTATACAGAGCAGATCATGAAATACAACAAATACCAAACAATAGGCTTGATTTTGTAATCCAATATTCATCTCATGAAATAAAACAGGATAGCTTGAAACGGAAGAGTCCTATTTAATTAAAATATTTCCTAAATCAACTGTTTTCAGAAGAAATAAGTGATTTAAGTCCATTATGACTGGAATCCAGGAGAGACTTAAGCTTTGTAAACCCGGTAGTGATTACCACCGGCTATCGTATAATATATTGAATATACATTATTTGTATGTTGAAATTTGTCAAAAAACCCTTTAGAATAGACGTCAGTTTTAATGCAAAATCGACTTTGACTTAGAGGCTGGATGGGCTATAATGTGTTTAACCATACCCGCCACGCCTCTCAACGATGCGCACCACGGCGGGTTGTTTATTTATGGGTAAGAAAAAATACAGTAAGCCTAGGCTAGATATCGAGAAGCAGGTTCAGCTTTTAGAACAACAAGGCTTGAAAATAGATGATGCTCCTGAAGCATGTCGTATTCTAAGTGTTGTTGGATATTATCGATTTTCTGGATATCTGCATCCATTTAAATTACCACATAAAGACAATACTCGCCGAACGTTTAAGCCTAACATTACATTTAACTATATATGGAACTTGTATCAGTTTGATCGTGAACTACGATTGTTGGTATCGGATGCGATTGAAAAAATTGAAGTTGCATTTCGAGCATCGATTTCTGATGTAACTAGCAAGGAATATGGGTTATTTTGGTATACGGATAATAAATTCTATCGCAATCCATCTCAACATTTAAGTCTTATGCGAAAAATAGATGGTTTGTTGAAAAAACCAGAAGAAGTTTTCCTTCAGCACTATTTAGAAAAGTATCATGATCCAAAATACCCACCTATTTGGATGATAATAGAGGCTTTATCATTTGGAACTTGCTCTAAACTATTTAGTAATATTCAATCCATATCAATCCGCAACAAAATCAGCTCAATATTCGAGCAACATACAACAATCATTGAATCATGGATGAAGGTTATCGTATGGATAAGAAATATATGTGCTCATCATTCACGTCTTTGGAACCGCTGGCTGGTTGAGGCTCCAATTATACCTAAAAATGAACCATTACATGAGTATCTATTTAACCATAATCGTAAATTTATTGTTTGCGCATATCTTTTTGAAAATCTTTTAAGAACAATCGTTCCTAATAATCACTGGAAGAATCATTTATTTAATTTATTTGAAAAGTATTCTCAATATCCAGGTGGTACCATGGGTTTTAATCAGGAATGGAAAAGCGATCCTTTTTGGAGATGATAATGTCATTACGTTATCCAATACCTAGTCCTATCATTGATTCTCTTGAACATATAAATTTGGCGATAGCCCCCCCTATTGCTGCAAAACTAGACTTAAATCTATCGTTAGAATTTTTAAAACAATACGATGGCAATAAAGAGACATTCAAATCATATAGGCGTGAAATTGAACGTATTTTGCAATGGTCATGGCTAATAGCCAAAAAATCTATTCTTGAATTAAAACGACAAGATATTCAAGATTATATTGAATTTTGTTTGTCTCCACCCAAATCATGGATTGCTGCAAAACGGGTTGCTCGTTTTATTGAACGGGGTGGAATCAGAACTGCGAATACTAGGTGGCGTCCATTTGTTGTTACCATTAGCAAAAGAGACTTTAAAAATGGCGAAAAACCCGATAAGAATAACTATCAATTGTCACAAAAAGCGATTCGTGAAATATTTACTATATTAAATAGTTTCTATAATTATTTAGCTTTAGAAGAAAAAATATCAATTAATCCCGTTTCGCTTATTAAGCAAAAAAGCAAGTATATCCAAAAAAGGCAAAAACAAGCTTCTGTTATGCGATTAGCGGCGCAACAATGGAAAACGTGTCTTGAGACTGTAAAAAAAATGGCAGATGATAATCCAGATAAATATGAAAGATCATTATTTATTATTTCAGCAATGTATTTGTTGTATCTTCGTATTTCAGAATTAGCGGCCAGTGATCGCTGGATTCCTATGATGAATCATTTTTATCAAAAAAGTGATGGTTCGTGGTGGTTTAAAGTTGTAGGGAAAGGCAACAAATTTCGTGAAATCGCAGTCAGCGATGATATGCTTTCTGCCTTAAAACGTTATCGAGAAAAATTACACCTCACCCCTCTTCCCTCTCCTAATGAGAAAAATGTTTTGATATATAAAGAAAATGGTAAAGGTGCAATTACAGATCCTCGTCATATTAGAAGGCTAATTCAACATTGCTTTGATTTGACAATTAATAATTTAAGAGAATTAAAGTTCTATTCGGATGCAGATGCCATGGAGTCTGCAACAGTCCATTGGCTTAGACATACCGGCATATCGGATGATATTAATAAACGTGGCCGTCCTATCGCTCATGTTCGTGATGATGCAGGTCATAGCTCAAGTAATACGACTGATCGTTATAATGATATTGAATTGAAAGACCGATATCAGTCTGCAAAGCGAAAGAAGCTAACCGATAATTAATATTTTTTCAATATATCATCATTAGAGGGAAAGTAAGAACCTTCCAAAACTATGTCGCTCTTTAATATTTTAATTCTTTATTGGATTCGACATGTTATGTTAGCATCTAGATTATCCTCTTTATCATTCTTCGGCGATTTTGAAAAAAAAGATGCTTTGATCTGTGAAATTGCTCCATGAAAATATGAAGAATTCAACTGCGGATAACTCACTGCCTCAAATAGTTTAATAATTTGAGTCAAAGTATCATCCGATGATTTGTCGTATTGCAATACTATGTTAATTAAGACATTAGGCAATTGAGTGCATACATCGATTTCCGTAGTAAGGTCTTTTTCTCTTTTTGTAGGCGTTGATATGATAGTTAATTTTAGTCTTTTAACTTCGATTTCATATTGTTCTTTTTCTTCAATTCCAATGCCCGCTAAAGCTGACTTAAATGATTGAGCTAATTGTTCCAGATTTTTTTCTGCTTTGCGAGGAGCTCCAGGATAACTTTCACATTGTATAATCAAGTTATCTTTTACTCTTTGAACAGAGAAGCTATAACCTTTTAACATTTGAAGATTGGTTTTGAATGCTACAAATGGTAAAGGAAGTTCTTCATTTTTAGAGGTAATTTCATCATATATTTCTTGTTCAATCCTATGAGCACGTAATATACTAACTTCACCGTGTTCAGGAAATTCTATTTCTTGAAATTTGTTAGCATCTAACCCATTAATAATACGCCACTCGCCCTTTGTAGATTTTATATATATAGAAAATAAACTTCCGTGTTTGAATAAAATGGGATAGTTCTGAAAACGACTATCATTTTTGAATTTTTCTTTTTCTTCTTCAGATTCAATTGTTAGCAATACAATATCATATCCCGTTTTCAGCGACTCATAATGTATAAATAATCTATCATCATTGCTTTTTGAATAAGAGGACTCTGGTTTAATTTCATCTTTGCGTAACATAGTCACCTCGTTTTATTTGAAATTCAAAAAATTTGCTTAAAAGTACACTAAAATAATCGTTATTAAATGACATAATCTTTCATTAAAAGGTTTAGTATTTGAAAGTTTTTTTCATAATAGCATCTTTGAATCTATGCTATTATCGATCAATTATTTTAACCTAGATTAATTTTTGAAAACAACTTGATTTTTGCTAAACCTAAATTAATCCTATTTCTCCCATACTAAACGAACACTAATTTTCCCATATACAGGATCGTTAAAAGGCGCCATAGTAAGAATAAGGCGATTACCTTCCAGTTTATAATAACGAACCTGTTCCGTTCCAGTCCATGATTCGTTCCATGAAACCTCTATGTTATGAATGATTTTATCATCTTTGACTTGATAAGTTCCTGCATAACTGGTCATGCTTTTTATTAAAGCTTCCGCTTCGAGAGGTGATATGTTCTGTTCTTTAGGTTTCTGTCGATTGTCTTTGATCATCATCAACATGACGTGCCCATCGGATGAATAGTTTAAATAACCGATCGGATGAGAACCATAATCATCTGATTCAATTCCAGAAGGAAGTTGTATATGAGAAACGGATATCAACTTCCATGTGCCTAATAATTTTTTTTGAATAACTGATTGACTTGTTAGTGCGTAAGAAGGCGTATGATAAAGAAAAAAAATAACCATTATCATTTTTATGTGAATGTATTTTAAAAATATTTGGTTCGTCACGAAATAATTCCGATATAAATATCTAGACTCGTATTAGTAGGATCACTTGCGCGTTCATCATAAACCTCGAAATCTGCTCGATAAGCTCTTTTCCCACCAAAATCAGCTGTTGTCATTTTCCAGATTTGTTGCCATGCATCAATTATAACCGTTGGCATTTTACCTGAAGGTGTTGTGAATCTTTGATATTCCGCAGCGGGTATGATTAATTTCTGCAGAGTGTTCGGGATATTTTCAAAAGAATGGACTTCTTCACCAATGAAAAAAGTATAATCACCGTGCTCATCACTATCATACTCTGTATAAACGGAGAGAATCGTACCAGGATTTTTGCGATTAGGAATTTGATTAACTATGCTCCAAAAATGAGTAGCCAGCTCGCTAATTTTCGCTTTTTGTGGGTCTATTTCATTTTTATTATTGGTACGCGTGGATAAGCCAATTAATTTTATTTCAGGTTTTTTTGTAAATTCTTTTTTCATAATTAACCTTGTATGAATTAAATTCGTGCCATTATTTTCGTATACTCTTCATGCGGTGGAACTTCTGTTGAGGGCGAATTGACATTATATACGCTTAATAGCAGAAACATTAAAGGTTTTGTAAATAATGCTTGATCAATCATTATTTAATCCTATCTCAACTTATCTTTTGCCCGTAAATTTGTGTAGTGCGTGGAAATGACATAAGACAATTATCATCTTCAATGCACTTATATAAATCTTCTGTAAGCTGTTTAATTTCATTTTCATCCACTAGAGCATGAGCGATATAGTTATTACTCGCTTCTTTAAAAGTCAAAGGAATGAGAAGTTTTTGACGTTTTGTACGATAAATCGGTTGGGCAAATTGTGCGTGTATGTTTGCTAAATTTAACTGGTGAAAATAAGAATACAACTTCTCACCTAAATCAAAATCGAGCCCTTTCTCTTTGGCTAACTCTAGAAACAATTGTCGACTTCTGTGAATTACAGATGAAAATGGGTAACAATAGGTGACAGAATTACTTGCTTCTTCACATATAATGTAACCCTCATTTTTTAAAGATTGCAGCATCAACTCCAATGCTTGAAATGGATTTTTTAAATAAACGAGAATAAATCGTGCATAGACTATATCAACTAAAGGTAAATCTGTTAAATTGAGTAAATCCAGTATAGAATTTTGATAAAAAGTGATATTTTTTAATCCTTTTTCTGCCGCATTTTGCGCAGCAATTTTGATTTGTTCAGCACTCGTGTCGAGTGCATAGACTTGACCAGACTTACCAACTTGCTCTGCTAACCAACAAGTCATATGGCCCGTACCGCAACCAATTTCTAGAATGCTTTTTCCTTTACTAATTCCAGCTTTTAGTAATAAAGAATGGCTGAATTCTTCAAATACTTCATTTAAAATATCTAAGCGATTTTTGCCTGGCTCTCCAACGTCCAAAAAATAATCATTTGTTACTTGCATACCTAATCTCAATCTTCAGTTGTCTATTGTTTGGACTTAAATCGCGCTACAATAACACAAGATCTTATTTTATGTCTAGAGATTGTAGATTATAATGCTGCACTAGCTAATATCAAAATTTAAACCCGTAATCTGGGAGTTACTGTAATGCAAGAAAAAGTATATCTTTATGTATTTGATACGATGTCGGACTGGGAGACTGGTTATTTAATTGCGGAACTAAACTCGGGAAGATATTTCAAAAATGGATTAGCTCCTTTAGAAGTAATAACAATAGGCATTGATAATAATCCTGTGACTACAATGGGAGGATTAAAAATACTACCCAGCATTTCTATTGATGAATGCATGTTAAAAAGTAAGGATATTTTAATTCTTCCGGGCGGAAATACTTGGACAGAAACAATCCACGAACCTATATTGAAAAAAACTTCCGACGCTTTACAAAAAAACAATATTGTCGCGGCGATTTGTGGTGCAACTGTGGGATTAGCAAAAATGGGATTATTAGACTCAAGAAGGCATACAAGCAACGATTTAGAATATTTAAAAATGATTGTCCCTCATTATAGAGGAGAGAAATATTATGAGATGCAACCAGCAGTAACTGATAGCAATTTAATTACCGCATCAGGAACAGCCCCGTTGGAATTTGCGAAGCATGTACTAAAGGTGTTAGATGTATTTGCGCCTGCAACACTGCAATCCTGGTTCAACCTTTATCAGACGCATGAATCAAAATATTTCTTCGAGTTAATGAATTCTATCAAATAAGTCTAAATAAAACTTAAATATAGATGGGTTACTTTGTTAAAATCAGTGGCGTGTATGTTTTTATGGTTATCTATGTGAAGTGACCATGTAAATTTACCACTATATGTATTCCCAACCGAAAAATATTTTATTTCCGTGATACTCTCCTTGAGTATATGTATTCACCATTTTAATAAATACATTGATTAGAATAACCTTTATTTTTCAAAATCTAAATTTGAAGGATATTTCTCTCCTTTCACGGATCCGTTTGAAAATATTAAATTTAATGAATTAATATCTTCTTGTGCTAAATTAATTTGAGTTGCGCGAATATTTTCTTCTAAATAATTTATTCTTTTGGATCCTGGAATTGGAATAATATCGTTTCCTTGAGCTAGAAGCCAGGCTAATGATAGTTGTGCGACAGTACAATGTTTTTGTTCCGCCAAATCTTTTAGCTGATCTAATAATTTTTTATTTTCTATAAAATTATCTCCCTGGTAACGCGGTAATACACGTCGAAAATCATTCAACGGCAACTTATTTGGATCTAGAATGGAGCCTGCTAAAAATCCTCGGCCAAGAGGACTATACGGTACAAAGCCAACGCCTAGTTCACGGCAAGTAGGTAAGATTTTCGCTTCGGGATCTCGTTGCCACAAAGAATACTCTGTTTGAACAGCCGTAATAGGATGAATCTTTGCTGCACGCCGAATTGTTTCAGGTGTTACCTCAGAAAGACCTATGAACCTAATTTTGCCTTCTTTTACCAAGTCAGCTAATACAAGCATACTTTCTTCAATGAGGGTCACTGAGTCAATGCGATGTAAATAATAAAGATCGATCATTTCCACATCTAATCTTTTTAGGCTGGCTTCCACACCCGATTTAATATGAGAAGGAGAAGTATTGATTGCGTATCCGTCGTTTTCTTGGATAAATCCAACTTTGGTTGCTAAAACTATCTTATTTCTTTGATTTTTAATGACTTTTCCAATCAATGTTTCATTATGTCCCCACCCATACATATCTGCTGTATCTAAGAATGTGATGCCTAAATCAATGGCACGTTGAATCGTTTTTATAGATTCTGCATCTGACGTTGAACCATATGCATTTGACATGCCCATACAACCTAGCCCTAAAGTAGACACATAAGGACCTGATTTACCCAATTGTCTGTTTTTCATACGAAACTCCTCTATTTAGTTAAATAAATGTTAATTTTCATTATTAATATATAGCTATAATTTTCCTTGTAAAATTGATATTTTTTGATAATATAGTTTAGATTTATTTAACTAAAAAGCCTATGAGTTATCGACTACCTCCTTTAAATGCGTTAAAAGTTTTTGAAGCAACAAGCAGACTTTTAAGTG
>Ga0207091_1207_pt1 | contig 12016 bp, 8 predicted proteins | sample Alteio_BWMinHeat_47_FD_153534 | JGI IMG/M metagenome (GOLD analysis project Ga0207091, IMG submission 153534) | Enriched cells from forest soil in Barre Woods Harvard Forest LTER site, Petersham, Massachusetts, United States -... | ecosystem: Environmental > Terrestrial > Soil > Temperate forest >... | reverse complement strand
GCACCGATGCCACGTCTTTGAAACAGCGGATGAATATACAAGTGCTCAAGTTGAAGACTTGCGTCTGTAGGCTTGGTCACCACGAAACCCGCCTGCTCTCCACTGAAAAGAATATGGCGCGTATATTGAGGTGAAAACCCGAGGAGGAATCTCTCTCTTGAACGCACAGGATCGAATCGCCCTATTTTTTCCAGGCTTTCCCGCATCGCATCAATGCGCAGAAACTGAAGTGCCTCGAAATCATGTTTGGTAGCTACAACATACGTAATTTCATCTATGCGATTTTTAAAAAAATTCACTGGATTTTCTCTGGCGGTAAAAATAATGGGAGGCGTGGTAGTGCTTTATTGCTGATTGATCGGGTAGACTTCCTGCGTTGCGCTTCCGACGTGCCATCATACATTTCATTGAATAGTGTGGCGGCACGCATCAACGATGTAATTTCTGTATGGATACTACTACCGTGAAAGTCTATTGGCAAAGAACGCTTGTGCATACCGATACCATATCGACACGAGCCTTGCGGTCTAGATTGAAACCACAGCGCTGTCACGACAAGGTTCCTGACATTCACCAATTTGGAGCGGGAAACGATGGATCAAGACCCAAGGTCTAAGCTCGTGAGCATGAAAGGGGTTGAAAGCGTGCACGATAAATCAAGAAAAAATCTGATGGCATTGCCTAAACTTCCGCTCCCCGTCCTTATCGGCTTGCTCACTACCGTATATACGCTGTTGGCGAAATTTTCGCTGACCTTCGCGATACCTCCTGGAAACGCCTCCGCATTATGGCCCGCTGCCGGGCTGGCGGTTGCGTCCTGTCTCGCTTATGGCTATCGAGTATGGCCGGCGATCCTGATCGGCGCGACCATCGTCAATGCGACCACAGTGATATCGCCGGGCTTTGCGTTTTTCATGGGAATAGGCAATACGCTTGAGACCCTGGCCATTGTATGGTTGATACACAGATATACAAAAATAACCGATAAGTTTTACTCCAGCGTGGACGTATTCCGGTTTGTCGTGTTTGTTGCGATCGGCGCATTGATTTCGTCGTCGATTGGGGTGACGACCTTGTTCGCAGGAGGCTATATTTCCGGAGGAGACTTTCAGACGAACTGGATTACATGGTGGCTGGGAGATGTGACCGGAATTGCGATCACCGCGCCAGCCCTTATTACATGGCGCAGTAATGCAGGAGCGCCTTGGGACCAGCGCAAGCTTGCAGAAATTTTATTGTTCTCGGCTTTATTCAGCGCGTGCGGATTTTTCATATTTACAGTTAACAAGTCGCCGTTTCTCTATCTGTTTCTTCCATTCATAGTCTGGCTGGCCTTCCGTTTTTCGCAAAGCGAAGTAACGAAAGCAGTCTTTGTGCTTGCGAGTATTGCGGCATGGGGTACCGTGAATGACGGTGGCCCGTTTGCAGATTTCCCGATTAATTCGGCGTTGATGCTATTGCAGCTTTTTGTCAGCATCGTCGGCATCACCGGCCTGGCATTAACCGTCACCATCGATGAACGCTACCGGTCAGCAAATTATTTGCGCCGGATGCAGGATGAACTGGAGGCCTTGGTAGTTCAGCGGACAGCGCAACTCAAGACCTCGGTTGAAACATTGCAGCTCGATATAACCGTCCGCGAAAATATCCAGCAAGAATTGCAAACGAAAGAAAAACAACTTGAGGAAGCACAAAAACTGGCCCATCTGGGAAGCTGGAATTGGGACGTGCGGGAAGACCGCCTGACCATGTCCGCAGAAATGGCGCGCATTTACGGCGCTCCGCAAGACGGATCTTCGCTTACCTACAATGAATATCTGGAATACATTCCTGTTGAAGATCGCCCGCTTGTCGATACGCTAGTCAGAAAGGCGCTGGACGGCATGCAGCCATTTCACTACGAACATGGTGTTGTTCGTCCCGATGGGACATTGCGCACGCTACGTTGCGCCGGCGCGATAGAGACAGATGCGGCTGGCACACCTGTACGCCTGTACGGAACTGCGCACGATCTCACAGAAGAAAAAGTGCTTGAGAAAAAATTGCTGGAAGCGGAAGAACTTTACCGCAAGCTGGTTGAACTATCTCCCGATGCCATATATTTGCTTGATGATGAACGCTGCGTGTTCAGCAACAGCGCAGGTTTTCGACTACTTGGTGCAGAACGATCGGAACAGTTAATCGGACGCGATTTTCTCGATTTCATATCGCCCGGCTTCAGAAAATTCGCTGCAAATACTTTGCAGCGCCTTCCCCGCTCTGAAAAAAATATTGCAGTCGAAGGTCAGGTAATTCAACTTGACGGCACCATCATCGATATTGAATTGGCGGCAACAGCCTTCAATCTTAAAAACCGGCGAAGCACGCTATTGGTGGCTCGCGACATATCCGAGCGTAAGAAAATAGAACAGGAAATTCAGCGTCTGGCGCATTATGACGTACTGACCGGACTTGCCAACCGCTTGCTGTTCAAGGAGCGTCTGGAGCACGCGATTTCCCAATCCAATCGAACAGGTAATCCCCTGATCGTGTTGTTTATCGATCTTGATCGCTTCAAAGCCGTTAACGATACATCAGGTCATGGTGCAGGCGATGAAGTGCTACGCGAATGCGCGCAACGGCTGCAAGCTTGCGTGCGCGACAGCGACACTATCGCCAGATCGGGCGGCGACGAGTTTCTGATATTGCTGGAATCCTATTTCGATCCTCACCATGTCTCCGCTCTCACGCAAAAAATATTGAGCGTAATAAGACAGCCATTCTATGCCGCAGGCAAGGAGTTTGAAATCGATGCAAGTATCGGCATCAGTACCTGTCCAACCGACGGAGCCGAAGTCGAGACGCTGATTAAACATGCAGACATTGCAATGTACCGGGCAAAATTGGAAGGTAAAAGCCATTTCTGCTTCTACTCGCCGTCCATGACCCTGCAAGGCCTCGAACGCTATGCAATGGAATTATCGCTAAGACATGCGCTGGAGCGTGGTGAGATGGAGCTTTACTATCAACCGAAAATCAATCTGCATACCGGTCGCATGTCCGGGGCGGAAGCACTCATTCGCTGGAATCACCCGGAATTTGGCCAACTGTTGCCGTGTCGATTTATTTCTGTTGCTGAAGAAATCGGTGTTATTTCCGACATGGGGTTATGGGCGCTTGGTGAAGTGTGCGCACGTTGCAAGGATTGGCAGGAACAAGGGTTGCCAGCGACGCGCATCGCGGTCAACCTTACCTACGCTCAATTCTCCGATGAAAACCTGTTCGACAAGATCAAGCAGCTGCTGGACAATGCCGGCCTCGCTCCCAGCATATTGGAATTGGAAATTACCGAAACCATGGTGATGGAAAACGCGGAGCGATTAATGCATTTCCTGCACCAGTTCAAGGAGCTTGGTGTTCATCTGTCAGTTGACGATTTTGGCACCGGCTATTCGTCGCTGGCATACCTGAAGCGCCTGCCAGTCGACAGCGTCAAGGTTGACCGCTCCTTTATCAAGGATCTTCCAGCCGATTCCGAAGACAGCGCAATCACCCGCGCCATCCTTGCCCTTGTGCATAGTCTGAAAAGGGTGGTCGTGGCAGAGGGCGTGGAAACCAGGGAGCAACTCGACTTTTTGATTGATCATGGATGCGATGAAGTACAAGGATTCTATTTCAGCCCGGCCCTGCCGTCCGATCAATTTCGTGAATTTCTCGCAGATCAAAAACAGTTTTTAATGTAAATTGAGTTCCTGAATCAAGATGACGATATGGGTAGAGCATAAAACAAGGTGCAAAAAATGGCAGGAATGAAACGCTGGATTTATTTAGTATTCTTTGTATTGTTGGGAGCATGTGCACCACTCGCCGTCGTGCAAGGTCCGGCACACAACGCGTCAGTTCCTGCAGATTTTCCAGAGACCTACTACCAGCAAGCAGCATCGCATGGCAAAAAAGTGTTGCGCGTTGATTCCGCCCGATCGCTGGTTGTCATTGAAGTGCGCAAGGGCGGAGCCTTGGCGCGCCTCGGGCATGACCATGTGGTTGCGAGTCACGACGTAAGCGGCTATGTGGCATTCGACGAAGGTCGTTCAGACCTGTATGTTCCCCTCGAGAATCTGGTTGTTGACGAGTCTGATTTGCGCGCCGAAGCCGGCTTCGACACCCAACCTTCCAAGGAAGCAATTGAAGGCACACGCAACAATATGCTGGGGAAAGTTCTGGAGACGGAGCGCTATCCGTTTTCACTGATACACATCATGCGAACAAAGGCAGGCCAGTCAACATTAAACATATCAATCACGCTCCATGGAAAAACCCGGACATTCGACATTCCGGCGACTATTGAAACGCTTCCGGATGGCATGGTCGCAAGCGGACGAATGACATTCAATCAAACCGACTTCGACATCGTTCCGTTCTCCGTCTTGGGCGGCACCATGCAGGTACAGGATCGCTTGGCTTTACGCTTCCGCATTTTCGCCAACTGAAACGGCGTCATACCGGGCACCATGATGGTCGCCCACTCGGCATATTCGAGGAATGGCAGTTGCCATGAAAGAAACCAGGTAGTGGGCAGGTATGCGAGCCATCAAGGTCAGACGCAAAAAATCGACCTGAATGCGTTTTACAATGTCGAATAACAAACTTGACGTTCGGCGAGTCCCTGCGCTTTCTTTTTAAATTTTCCGGCAATATATTCAGAAAGACTTTCCCATGACATGCAAAACAGCGGCGGAGTTTGACCCTGAAGTCCTGAAACTATTTGATCAATATGTCCATGGTCAAATTACGCGGCGGGGCTTTCTGACGGAAGCGAGCAGATATGCCGTGGGGGGGCAGTATGACTGCCGCAGGATTATTAAGTGCATTGGCACCGAATTTTGCGGCCGGGCAGCAAGTCGCCGTGGATGATCCGCACATCAAGGCCACCTATATAAAATATCTGTCGCCCAATGGCTATGGGTCCGTGCGCGGCTATCTGGCGAAGCCTGCAAAAACCAAAGGCAAGCTGCCCACCGTATTGGTCGTGCATGAGAATCGCGGCCTCAATCCCCACGTCGAAGACATTGCCCGCCGCCTTGCTCTCGTCAATTTCATCGCATTCGCACCAGATGCTCTCACGCCTCTCGGCGGATACCCGGGCGATGAAGACAGGGCACGAGAACTCTTCGCCAAGCTTGATCAGGTGAAGACCCGCGAAGATTTTGTCGCTGCAGCCGGCTATTTGAAACATCTGCCGGACGGGAATGGCAAAGTGGGTGTTGTGGGATTTTGCTACGGTGGAGGAATCACCAATTTCCTCGCAACGCGCATTCCGGACTTGAACGCCGCAGTACCTTTTTACGGCAATCAACCGGCACCTGAAGACGCAGCAAAGATCAAGGCGCCGCTATTGATCCACTATGCCGAAAAGGACGAGCGCATTACCGCCGGCTGGCCGAAATTTGAAGCAGCCCTCAAGGCCGCGCACGTCAACTATCAGACTTATATTTATCCCGGAGCGCAACATGGCTTCAACAACGACACTACCCCCCGATATGACGAGGCTGCGGCAAAGCTGGCGTGGCAACGTACCTTGAGCTTTTTGTCCGAACATTTGCGGGCCTGACCGCCTGCGTGCGGCAAAACATTCAGCAGAATATTCGGAGACGGCGACGTACAGTGACATAGAAGATGAGACCATGAAAATCAAAAATCAACAGCTTAGAGATACCTTTGCCAAAGAAGATAGGACAGATTGCCACAGAAGTTGAGATTTTCCACAGTTTCGCCAAGGAAGATGGGATTTTCTCTATCTGCTGCTTTTAGCCTATTCATTGATGCTTCGACCCACAAGCGACCTCGTAATTTGAAACAAACTACGAAACACTGATCGGAGAGGGGCACTCGAAATGCGCATGCACATGTCCTACCTGGAACCTGCTTGAAGCCCAAACCGCGTAAGCGGCTCAAGCCTCTTTTTCTTTCAGACTCAATAAAATACTTAACATCAGTAAATGAACCACGTTCATAGAACGTGGTTTTGCCTTACGCCCCCCAGAGGGGGGCACACGAGCGAACCTTCGTAGAAGGCTCACTAGCTTGGTTTCAGTTGCAGCTCCTGTTGATGCGATTCTTCTTTCTCTTGATACCTGACGTATTTCCTGATCATTTCACTGTCCAGTCCTACTGTATCTACGCAGTAGCCCTTTGCCCAGAAATGATTGCCCCAATACGGCTTCTTTCTCATATGTGGAAATACAGTGAATAGCCTGATCGCTGTACGCCCTTTCAGGACGCCCATCAATTCCGATATCGATAACTTCGGCGGCACTTTTACCAGCAAATGTACATGATCGATCTGCACATTCAACTCGACAACCTCACATCCCAACTGCTGACTGAACGTCATCACGCACTTCTGTACTTATCGACCAATCGGCCCACTCAATATCCGAAACCGATACTTCGGCACCCAGACCAAATGATATTGACAATGCCATAGAACATGCGATGCTCTTTTGAACCTGCTCATTTTCGTTTCCTTTCTCTAGTGTTGTGAGGACAACATCGAGTAAGGTACTTCTTTGAGCAGGCCTCTCGCTCTAACAGGCAAAGCCTATTAGGCGATGACCACGTCCTTAGGACGTGGATTTCTAGGTGTTATTAAAAAAAAGCCCGCAGTGGCAGCGGGCTGAACCTCATTGAGGAGACATTTTTATAACTAAAGATCAGCTAGACTCGAATTATTTGCAGAGCAATCATTCTGACCAATGTTATTTTTAGGCGCATGTGTCACTTGTAACATCAGCGACATATGACATTCGGCAGGCGATACGTAACGGTCGGGTCGCGTGACGCTCTTGCAAGGGGACAGTTAAGTACGAGGAGAAAAATTCTGGACGACAGTATTTAGCCATGAGTGCATCGGTTGCCCAATGGCTAATTGGATCCAATCGTGCAGTAGCCTCATATATTGCCACTCAAGGTACCTGCCTGAGTCGAAATGGCCGGGTAAGATGCTTGGAATAAAGCATGCAACAGCAAGTCAGCTAATCGTGAAGATCCAGTCGCGCAAATTCAGTCCCCAACTATTGCGGCAAAAATCCCACCCTCTTTGGCAAAAATCTCACTTTCTGTGTCACTTAACGGGCGGCATTGCAAATTTGTGAAAGTATCCCTTTGCCACTTATGCACATTAGCCGTGGACAAATCTGTGGATAACACCACGCAATCTTGGTTAAGTGCATGATTTCATAAACTTTTATACCTTTGATAAAAAACAAGGCAGGCGTCATGCCCAGTAGCTGATATTGAATCGGAGTCAGCGTGGCGAGCGCCCTTCGCGGCACATGATCATGATCACTGTAACGGCATTGAGCCCTGCAGATATTCTTCCTGGAACAGGCGGCGAAAGAGGCACGATACTTGCTGATATCGAAGCGCGCCTATGTGAACCTCAGGCGCCATGACGGTAGCCACGTGTATCTTGCGCCTGGTCAGAAACATACGCCCCTGAAAGGAACCTGAAAATGATTACGGAAATGTACAAAATGCGGGCAATTGTTACAGCTTGCATACTAGCAATGGGATCGTTAAGCGGCTTCGCGGCAGCACAGTCGACGAACGATATGAACCGCAGTTCCGGCACGCAAGCTACGTCGAACGCAGGGAGCAGCAAAGACGAGTCGGCCGCCATGAGGCATGTTAACGACGCAGTTGCGGTTGTTCACAGATTGGAATCCGAGCCTCGCATGTCCAATCTGCTGCAACAATCCAAAGGCGTTCTTATTGTGCCGACTTACGCGCGCGCCGCGCTTGGCGTCGGCGGTAGCGGTGGCGCAGGCGTGTTGCTTGCCAAGCGCGACAACGGCACATGGAGTGACCCGGCTTTCTATAATATTGGTGGCATCAGTATCGGCGCGCAAGTTGGTGCAGAGGGAGGTCCGGTCGCCTTGATACTGAACAATGACAAGGCTGTAAACAGCTTCATGCAGAAAAACAATTTCTCGCTGAGTGCCGACGCCGGATTGACGGTTGTGAATTGGACGAAAGTAGCACAAGGCTCCGCTGGCATAGGTGATGTCGTCGCTTGGGCCGGCACCAAAGGTTTGTTTGGCAATGTAGCTTCGATCGGCGTAAGTGACATCCGGTTTAACCAGAACGAAACCAAGGCTTATTACCATCAGACGGTGGCGGCAAACGATGTCGTCAGGGGCAAAGTGAAAAACCGGCAGGCTGACATGCTCAAGGAGGCACTTGCTGCAATCTCCACGGGTACATCTACCGGAAGTACAGGCACAAGCACCCCACGTAGCATGTCCGGTGGCAGTTCCGAAAGCAAATCGGACAACACCGGCATGTCCAATACCAACAAGTAAAATCGGAACGCGGAAGCGGCGGTGTGGAACTTCGGATAGCAACCGATCTTTCGGCTCTCGCCGCTGTCAGCCGCCCTTGCCTTTCACGTAATCAACAAGGCAAGCGGCGGCCACGCCCGGCGAGATCACGTTCAACGTTCCATGGCAAATAAGATACATGGCGCACTTTACAAAGATATAGTAAGTTTTACAGCATTCTTTCCTGCAACTGATCTTTGCGGCATGCTGTCGGCATGGGCACGAACGCCGCCTGCCGCCGCAGCCGCTTTTCCACCTCAACGCCGGCTAAACACCACCATGCGGTTTCTCTGCATTTGACTGGGCATGCAGATTGCCTTTGCATTGAACGTCTGATGAAGTGCTTTGCGCCAATTAAAAGCACATTGCCGATTCCCATTAACAGGAGAAATATCATGCGAATAGCTGAAGCGATGACAGGAAATGTCCGTGTCGTCACACCCGACCAAAGTATTATTGAAGCGGCCAAATTAATGGCCGATTGCGACTGCGGCGTCCTGCCCGTAGGAGAAAACGATCGACTGGTGGGAATGATCACTGATCGCGACATCGTTGTTCGCGGCCTCGCAAATGGCAAAACCGGAGAGACTACCACCGTCAGAGAAGTCATGAGTGAAGACGTGATGTACTGCTTTGAAGAAGATGATGTATGCGATGTTGCACGTAATATGGGAGACCTTCAAATGCGTCGCCTTCCAGTGGTCAACAGGGAAAAACGCCTGGTCGGCATCGTCAGCCTCGGAGATATCGCCGTTACCAGCGAAAAGCAATCTATTGCGGAGGCGCTCAGTTCCATCTCCGAACCTCCATCACGGCATGCATCTGGCGGGACCCGCCCGCACTAATTTAATTCGTTTCTCCAGTACTACATCTCCAAAGAGGAGAAATCCACATGCTGAATTGAATGGCACCCACGGTTTGCTTCGCGGCGCGGAGGAAGCTGATAAGCATAATTAAAGGAGATCGGCCAGCCACCGGCATCATCGCGTCGGCGGCTGACCGCAGTAACATGCGATCGATGGCACCATTAATCGCTACCGCATTCTAATGAATTTGTGGCGCTGGTTCGTTTAGTGATTTGTATTGACATCGTTACACAACATCATGCCTAACGTTACTCATGCTCTTCATTCATCGCTCCCAAGAATTGCGGAGGAATTGAACAATAAAAAAACCCGCGGCCTTTCGGCGGCGGGTTAACCCCAATTCAGGAGAATCAGAGGAGACATCTGTACTTTATCCAGGTAAGGCGCTCGCTGCCAATAATATATTGGCATATCGATTATCGGTAAATGCATATAAACAAACGACATGCATTCCAGTAATGCTGCTGACCTGTTTCAACAACCAATTACGCCGCTTCCTGAAGACGCGATAAATATATCAGTTGGATCACTTAAGTGGCTAAAGGAATTCTAAAGATTGGATAGTCTGGAAAGCCACGCATTACTATCCATTGAGATGGACAAGGAACTCAATCAGCCGGGACATCGCAGCACGAGAGAATAATCTCGCGCCAGCCTACGTCCGAACAATATCCTCAAGGCGAACCGGCGCAACCATATCATTTCCCTCGCAATGTTTTCTCATTCCAACGACGTAATAGCGCTCCATTGCCTGTTCATAGAGATCGAAAACGCATGGTTCACATCCGCTGCGACAGCATTCATCATTGCTCGGCCTGACCGGTGGAATCGGTGGAGCATCTTCGTTGCTATGAAAATCAGGCATGCTGTAAAAAATCTTGATTGTGATCGATTATGAATAGAATTTTATGCGGGGCTGGCTAACTCGCTTTCACATCCTTGGCGTGTTCCAATAAATGGATTACTGCTTTTACGATAGCGTACATGACTGCCCGATCCTTGGTCGGATGATCGGAGAAATGAACCAACTGCGATCCGATAGTCACGAATGTACTATGTGCATCTCCGGGTTCTTTACCATAATTGATCGTGATGTCGTAACTCACCATCAAAGGAGCACAGGCGTTCCAGTCGCGAGTCCATTTCGGCAAGGCGTCAGTGTTCTCCCATAATATTCCGGCGCTTTCATAACATTCCTCGATATTGTGATGCCCCAGTAAATGCGCCAGTTGCCGCTCCTTGGAAACGCAGCTTCTGAAATACTCTTCGTCACTCATGCGCATGGATTTTTCCTTCCCGGTCAAATTAGTTGCACGCTACACCCAGCTACGTGGATGATTTGAAGGGTGACAGACATTGTCCGATGACACACTCTCTGATGAATGAATTTGGGAAGGTTTTTGCGGAGAATCAACGGTGCTTACGGTAGCGTAAAAAACTTCTGTCATTCCTGACCATGCTGACCATGATTCAAGAACGCCTGACAAAATGTCGATGGCAAGGCGCAACGGCGCATCGGAGCAGGCAGTGCGTCTGTATAGCAAGCCGATGCAACGCGGCAAGCGGCAAGCGGCAAGCGGCAAGCGGCATTTTGTCAGGCGCTCTAAGTACTGAACCTCTTTCAATTATTGTATGGCCGAGCGTCGAACGCAGCTCCATCAATGCCGAAACCGGCAGCGAGAGAAACTGATTCTATTCCCAGTGTCATCAATGCGTCGCAGACATCGTCAACATCAGCTTGCCAATCCCGATCGACTGCCAATGGTTTCTCATAAAATGCAAACAGGGTTCCGTCCGTTCTGGTACACAAATTCACCCTTAATATCATTTCGCCGTCAATATCAATAGGCCCGACAATGGCATTCGCCCTATCGGCTGCGATGCCCTGCTCTGCCAGACTACGATTTAACTCCGACATCATTTGCAACATGAAGTGCTCCGCTATCCCTCTTTCCTTCCCTCCATGAAAAAGGTCCTGATAGAGGAAATTCACATCTATTTCCATTCCCATGCAGCGCGCAACGAGCGGCTTCACACGCTCCGTCCATCGCTGAAAACTTTCTTCGCGTGCAGCGAAATACGCATCTGCAGCGGCCTCATCTTCCGGCACCACATACAATACATCATCAATGGCCTTCAGAGTGAATCCCAGCAAAAAGCGCAGCTCGAAGGCCTCGTCATCAGGATCAAAATTATTCTCGGGCCAACCGCTCAAGCTTCGGTCGATCGCGGGCGTCGCCTGCGCCTTCTTTTCCGTCATCGATGCGAACGCATCCCGCAGCATGTCAGCGAGATCACTATAGGTAATGCGATCTATTTCTTCGAGGTGATATGCATGGCTGATGAGCACAACCCTGGCTTCAGGGCTTTCCAATCCGCCCTTTTTAAAGCTTTCCGTGAGCAGATCGAAAGCCTCCTGATCCTGAAAGGATCGTGCAATATTCAGCCCCCCGGTCGTATGCACAAACATCGGAATAACGAAGGCGTTGATCTCAAGCGCGCCTCCTTCATTTCGCCTGACTATCAATACTTCCGACGCTTCTTCGATACTGCTTTTTAAAAACCGATATGCATGGTCATCGGCATATTTGGTGCGCTCAAGTGCCTCATAAAGGACTTCATCCTTTTTCTGTAGAAGACTCTTCTTGATGATTTTGCGGAAATCGCTTTCTTTTTGTTTCAGCGCATCACTCATCGTGCCGCTGTCTCCCTGCTCTACTAGCTCGATCGCAAGATCACACAAGGACTGAATCAACGCGTCGTACTTCTCCTCGGAAGATTCTTTTGGTT
>Ga0207091_1224_pt1 | contig 12026 bp, 11 predicted proteins | sample Alteio_BWMinHeat_47_FD_153534 | JGI IMG/M metagenome (GOLD analysis project Ga0207091, IMG submission 153534) | Enriched cells from forest soil in Barre Woods Harvard Forest LTER site, Petersham, Massachusetts, United States -... | ecosystem: Environmental > Terrestrial > Soil > Temperate forest >... | reverse complement strand
CCTTTTAGCCAAAGAGACCCTTTGGATTGGTGATGCTTCAAGCGATTGGCGTGCGGCCAAAAAGCATGGGATCCGTTTTGTCTTGCGTAAATGGGCAGGCAATAAAAATGTTTTTTTAAAACTCGACGTTGATTATAAAATAGATGACCTGACAGGTTTGCCCCAACTCGTTGAACAAGTAAACAGGAAGGACGTCCAATGAATATTGTTGGTGTGATTCCGGCACGGATGAGTGCGAGCAGATTTCCCGGTAAACCGCTGGCTCGGATTTGCGGGCTACCGATGATCGAACATGTCTATAAGCGTTGTGCTTTGTCGACACTGTTGACAGGGCTTTACGTGGCAACCTGCGATGAGGAAATTATCCAAGCGACGACCAATTTTGGCGGCAAAGCCATCATGACAAAAGACACTCATCAGCGTGCGTCTGACAGGGTGGCTGAGGCAGTGGGTAAGATAGAAGCAACTAGTGGTTCCAAAATTGACATCGTGGTCATGATTCAGGGTGATGAGCCCATGGTTTTTCCTGGGATGATTGATTTGGCCGTCCAACCTCTTCTCAAGGAGGATAATATTTTTGTGAGTAATTTGATCGCCCCTATTTTGTCCCAAGAAGAGCATAATGATTTTAACTGTATTAAGGTGGTGGTTGACCGGTCATTTAATGCGCTTTATTTTTCCCGTAAACCAATTCCCTCTTTTAAAGATCAAACCGTCCAAGTCACGCTTTATAAACAGGTATGTGTTATTCCTTTTAAACGTGATTTTCTTTTTAAATATTCTGCTCTTGAGCCAACACCTCTCGAAAAGGCGGAGTCGATTGATATGTTAAGGGTTTTAGAACATGGGATGAAGGTGAGGATGGTTCCCTTTGATTTTTTGACCTATAGTGTCGACACACCTGAAGATCTATCAAGGGTTGAAAAATTGTTAGAGAAGGATACCCTTAACGCAACATATAATCACACCAAGCCAGTTGGAGAACAAAATGACGGGTAAAAAGTATCTAGTGACAGGTGCCGCAGGATTTATCGGTGCTGTCATTGCCCGCAGGCTTGTGACAGAAGGACATGAAGTTTGGACCATTGATAATTTGTCGACGGGATTTGAGGCTAATATTCCCCAAGGGGTACATTTTATTAAGGGGGATTGCCAGGACCCACAAACCATTAAACAATTAAATGACACTCAATTTAATGCCATTTTTCATATTGCAGGCCAATCTTCCGGAGAAATCAGCTTTGATGACCCTGCCTATGATTTGCGCACCAATACTGAATCAACCCTGCGCCTGATCAAGTTTGGTTTGAGTCATGGATGTCAACGTTTCATCTATGCCAGTACCATGTCCGTATACGGGGATGTCCCAGAAATCCCCATTCCGGAGAAATTTGAAACAAAGCCTTTGTCTTTTTATGGCGTTGGCAAATTAGCCAGTGAACATTATTTGAGGATTTATCAGACAAAGGGCTTGAACCCCACGGCCGTTCGCTATTTTAATGTCTACGGTCCTTGCCAAAACATGCAGAATTTACGGCAGGGGATGGTGAGTATTTTTTTAGCCCACTTGCTTAGGCATGACAAGATTGTTGTCAAAGGTGCCTTGGATCGTTTTCGGGATTTTATTTATATCGATGATATTGTGGACAACACCCTTAAGGTGCTTGATCGTCCGGAAACATATGGGAAGGTATTTAATTTTGGTACAGGTATAAAAACAACCGTGGGAGAATTATTAAATTCAATGATGGAGCAAAGTGGTATCAAAAAAGAAGTGGTCATTGCTACAGGAACGCCGGGGGATCAAAAAGGAATATATGCGGACATTACTTTGGCAAAAGATGCATTCGGTTTCGAATGCCAATGGACCTTGGAAAAAGGCTTAAAAGAAATGATCACTTGGGCTAAAGACGCTAAGTGGTAAAGATAATTTCAAATGTTTGCGTTAGAGGAATGCAAGGATGTATTTTTGATAAGGCCTTCGTTCCCCCCAGCCGCGAAGGGGCTGCTTACGAGAGTAGCCCCACAGCGGCGAGTTTTGGGGGATGGGGGGTATGCTCGCCTTATCAAAAATATATCCTTGTGTTCCTCATATGCGTGATTTGCTAACGGCAAATTTTAATAGAGGAAAAATAATGACACCCGAGTGTCGGTTTTGTGGGACTGCCGAAAAGCAGACTATCAAAGGTAAGAATGTGTACGGGGGTAAGCCTGAACAGCATTTTTGGGCTTGTGGCAACTGCGGGATTATTTATCTTGATCCGCCTTTGGATGAGTCGGAAGAACTTGAATTTTACAAAAAAGAATTTGAAAAGTTCATGGCCAATCGTGCCGGTGGTGATATGGATTGGACAGGCCCGGACAAACATGTGCAATCCAATCAACGGGAAGTGGCCAGGCGGATGCCAGTATTGATGAAATATTTAAAACCAGGACAAAATGTCCTGGAAGTGGGATGTTCTTCCGGTTTTATGCTCAGTGCTTTAAAAGAAAAAGGCATGAAGGTCACAGGGCTTGATCCTTCGGGTGGTTTTATCGATTATGTCAAAAGCAAAGGCATTCCCATTTATCAACATTTAGAAGAGCTGACAAAAGTTTCGGGCAAACCTTTTGACGCGATTATTCATTATTATGTGTTGGAACATATTCGCCATCCAGGGGATTTTGTTAAGCAATATATGGAGTTGATGGCCCCTGATGGTGTCATGATTTTTGAAGTGCCTTGTGCGACTGATCCATTGGTTGAAGTTTATAAAGTACCTGCCTTTGATGATTTTTATTGGTCGGTCGCACACCATTGGTATTTTACTCGTGAGAGTTTAGCCAAGGTCTTGGATAAAGAAGGCCTGAGCTTCGAATTGTTTCCTGATCAGCGCTATGATATTTCAAATCACATGACCTGGATGTTAAACGGTAAACCTGGCGGTTTTGGCCGCTGGAGTGAAATCTTCGGGGAGACTCTAGACAAGCAGTATAAAGAACGCCTTAAAGAGTTATGGCTTTGTGATACAATCATCGCGGTGATAAGAAAACGTTTTAAAAATTAGGATTTACATAAAAATTTTTGATGCAAGGACAACTTCGAAAAATCCATATCCTTTCCAGTCTTAATCCGCAAGCCATTCCTCCTTCGGGAAAAGAAATATATTATTATTGTACGCGTAAACTTTTTCCTGCTGAAATACAGCTCATTCAAGCCAGAGGATTAAAGCGTTATTATTTGAAATCCTTAAGGGAAGAGCAGGCCGTAGCGTTTTTTGAGGATTTTGATAAATTCTGGGACGGGGTTATTAAAGACAAGCGGCCTGAAGACCGATTTTGGCGCAATAGTGTTTCATCTAAAATGCTTGAATGGGAGAATTCTGTTGGCTATTTGGCCCTAACACCATTTACAATTACAGAGGATGCTTCAAAAGACGCAATGGAATTATTTATTTTGCCTGATAGCAGGCAAGAAGCTTGCATTTGGCATGCCTGGGCCCTTGGTCAGGGCTGGACTGTCGTAGAGGACAATTTTGGCTTGGGGCAAAGGGTAGTTCAAGAAATAGAGAATATAACGAGATCCCTTCGTTTAGTTTTTTTATTTTTTATGAAGAAGTGGCGTGCTGGCCCAAGCTTCATTCAGTTAAAACGTAAAGCCATTTTAGTGATTACCTTGTTTTACAGTGGGGCTAATCTTAAGGAGAAATACGAAGATTTATTTTTTGGAAATTTAAGTGAGGACATCGATCGAAAGGGGATGGATGCCTTGTTTATGGGTGATGGCATTGATCAAAAGCAAAAAACCAAGGAAGGCTGGCCGGTTAATATTTATAGTTTGATGTCCTGGTTTGATTTTTTTGCGGGATTATGGAGTGTTGTCAATTATCGGGCTTCGTTTATAGGCTGTTCTTTTAGAGGTGTGGATTTTTCATCTATTTTGGAGTGGCATGCCCGACGTTTTCGATATGACTTTAATTTAACAGCAGAGTTTTTTTATCGTGCTGTTGGGCGGGTATCAAAAAAGCATCCGTTTGAGAAGATGTTATTTCCCTTTGAGGGAAATATCTTTGAGCGGGGGGCAATCCAAGCTTTTCGTCGAGCGAATCCATCGGGCGTTATTGACGGTTACAGCCATGCGGTGGTCTATCCTTTAAATCTTAAACTACATCTCACACTTTTAGAAGCAGATTTGTCTCCTCAACCCGACCGGTACTTGGTTTGCGGAGAGCATGCTAAAAACATGTTAACCCGTATCAGGCGTATTAAAGTCCCTGTGATCAGCGTTTGTTCCTTAAGGTCTATTCAAAGGAAGATTGAAAGGATACCCACCTTATCCAGGGAAATATTAATTGTTCTAGACGGGGTTTGGTCGACCACCTATCTATTAAATTGGTTATGTGAACATTCCAAAGTTTTTAAGGGATATAAGGTGATGATTCGTCCTCACCCTAATGTCAATGGCCAGCGGCTTTGGAGACAATGTCCTGATTACAGCGACGGGTTATTTAGTATTTCGCATCGTTCGCTTAATGACGATTTGCGGGAAGCAGATTGTGTGCTGTATAGACAGTCTTCCGTTGGTGTGATGGCACTGATGAATAAGATACCCATCATTCAGCTAAACATTGATTTACCCCTTTCAGGTGATCCTCTGGAAGGGATTGATAAAGGAAGAATTTCTGTTACTGATGAGAAAGGCTTGCGTGAGGCCTTGGGACGTGTGCCTGATTTGTCCAGAAGTTTAAGTTTAAACCCACAGGAAGCATTGGCCCAAGTACAAAATTATTTTGTGGAGCCTTCTGTAGAAATGTTAAATCCATTTATGGAATTATATGCCGAAAAAGTCTAAACAACAATGGATTGATATTTCAGTGCCTATTGGTCATGGCATGCTTGCCTGGCCTTCAGATCCTCCGGTTGAAATTTCTCCTTTTAAAGTTATTGGTAAGGACAAGCATTCTAATGTGGCCTTGCTTAAAATGGGAACCCACACAGGAACGCATATTGATGCACCGAGGCATTCTTTAATAGGGGGACAAACGATCGATGAGTTGGACCCAGATTTAATGATAGGTCCAGTTGAAGTGATAGAAATAAACGATCCTGTGGCGATCCGTGCCAAAGAGCTTCAAGGCAAAGGCATTAAAAAGGGGCAACGGGTCATTTTTAAGACACGTAACTCATTAACACAATGGTGGAAAAAAGATTTTCAAAATAATTTTATTTATTTAGCCCTGGATGCAGCTGAATTCTTAGCCAAGAGGCAAGTCAAGTTGGTGGGCATTGATTATCTTTCAGTCGGTGGGTATAAACAAGAAAATGGCCTCGCGGTGCACAAAATTTTACTGGGGGCAGGGGTATGCATCACTGAGGGACTGGCCCTCAATAAGATAAAAAAAGGGAGCTATGAGATGGTCTGTCTTCCTATAAAAATATTTCAGGGTGATGGCGCTCCAGCGCGTGTTTTATTGAGGGCATGATGAGTAATCCTTTAATTACAGTTTTAATGACGGTGTACAATGGTGGTGATTATCTGCCCTTGACGGTTAAAAGTGTATTATCTCAGACCTGTAAGGATTTTGAATTTCTTATCATTGAGGATAAGGGCACTGATGGCTCTTTAAAGTTATTGCAGTCTCTAAAAGATCCCCGGGTGCGTCTTGTGGCTAATCCGCAAAACATAGGCCAGACCAAATCGCTCAACCTTGGACTTGAATTAGCCCGTGGTGAATATATCGCACGCATGGATGCTGATGATCTGGCGTTACCGGATTGGTTAGAAAGTTTATTGGGCGTCATTGTCAAAGATACTCATCAGGCCGTTGTCAGCCCCCGTGCCCGTGCCATTGATTCATCGGGAAAATTTTCCAGGATTTTAAATTCACCCCGCACAGCGGAAGATATTTTGCTTAAATCTTTGTTTGCTTCCCCCATCAATCACGTCGGTTCCCTGATGCGTCGCAGCACCATTCTGGAGTTCAAGGGATATGATGAGTCTTTCAAGATTGCCGCTGATTATGACCTTTGGTCAAGGCTTTTGCGGGGAGGGTATCAACTTGAGGCTTATCCTAAGGCTTTGGTTTCAGTGAGATTTCACGAACATTCAGCCACCATGCTTGAAATAGGAAACAAGGTTATTCCTGAAATGACAAGGATTATGCGTGCCAATATTAGCCACTGGAAAAAGCTTGATTTAGATGAGAATTCGTGTATTTTGCTATGGCGTTTAATGTTTACGCCTGAGGCGCTCTCTCAAACACAATATCAGGACGGCTTGAATTTATTAGAACGTATTTATGGTCAATGCCGGTTTTTAAGACAACAAAAAAGGATTATTTTTGTGAAACGTATATTGGGGAAACTCAAGAAAATTAAGGGCAATAGCTTTGCAAAGAGGAGTGGACATGTTAAATAAGAAAACCATTTTAATTACCGGCGGTACAGGCTCTTTTGGTAAGAAGCTGGTACAGATCGTTTTGACCCAGTTTAAGCCCAAAAAACTGATTATTTTTAGTCGTGATGAGCTAAAACAGTTTGAGATGGCCCAAAAGTGGAATCCATCTAAATATCCGTGTATAGAGTATGTATTGGGTGATGTGCGAGATCAAGAACGCCTGATGCGTGTTTTTAAGGGGGTTGATTATGTGATTCACGCGGCTGCTTTAAAGCAGGTCCCTGCCGCTGAACGCAACCCGGAAGAGTTTATCAAAACAAATGTTACAGGCGCCATGAACATCATTCACGCGGCTTTGGCTAATAAAGTAGAGAAGGTCATCGCTCTTTCAACGGACAAGGCGTGTAATCCCATTAATTTATACGGAGCGACTAAATTATGTTCCGATAAACTTTTCGTTGCTGTCAACCATTCACCTGCTTCTAGCGGAGATACCACCTTCTCTATTGTACGTTATGGCAATGTATTAGGCAGCAGGGGATCGGTTGTGCCATTTTTTAAAGAACGCCTTAAATCAGGAGTATTACCCATCACGGACAAGAGGATGACACGCTTTTGGATCACTTTAGACCAGGCTGTTTACTTTGTCCTGGCCTGTTTGACCAAGATGAAGGGTGGTGAGATTTTTGTGCCACGCATCCCATCCATGAAAATTACGGATTTGGCCCGTGCTATTGGGCCTAATTGCCGTCAAGAGGAAGTGGGGATACGTCCAGGGGAAAAAATCCATGAGACGCTTATCAGTGAAGATGAAGCACGCAATGCATTTGTTTTTAAAGATTGCTTCATGGTGCAGGCCATTCCTCATCTGAAGAATCAATTGTTAAAACAAAAATTTAAGGTTTGCCCGGAAGATTTTTGTTATCATTCTGGTAACAATGACAGTTGGCTGACTACCCCCCAATTAAAGAAGCTGGTGGACCAAATAGCCGATGACTATGCCATAGAAAACACCCGTTGGAATATGGATGATGTCCCTGAGTAAAATATGGCGAATAAAAAACGTGTCCTTATTACAGGTGTCAGTGGCCTTTTAGGGAGCAATCTTGGGTTTCGTTGGAAAGATCAATATGATGTGTTGGGTACTTTTAACACGCATCCTGTTCATTTGCAGGGAATCCAAACCAGGCGTGTCGATTTGTTGTCCGATGATGCGATGCATCAAGTAGTCAATGATTTTAAGCCAGATATAGTCGTGCATGGTGCAGCCCTGGCGAATATTGATGCGTGTCAGGATAATAAAGAATTAGCACTGAGCATGAATGCGCATATGGTTACTGGTGTGGTGAATGCTTTGAGCCGGAGTCACGCGAAGCTAATCTTTATTTCGACGGATTCAGTCTATGGCGGGGATCAGGGCAATCATACGGAAGAGGAGAAGGTTAATCCAATCCATTATTATGCCCATACGAAATACTTAGGCGAACTTGAAGCTCTTAGATACCCTGATGCTTTAGTGGTACGCACCGCTTTTTTTGGGTGGAATATCCAGGACAAATTATCTTTTGCCCAGCAGATTGTTTCTAAATTATCCAACCATCAGCAAGTCAAAGGGTTCAGGGATGTTGAAACGTCCATGATTTACACCTTCGATTTAGCGGATCTTTTGGATAAGGCCATACAGAAAGATTTGAAGGGAATTTATAATGTTGGATGTCGGATGAGCCAGACAAAATATGATTTTGCCGTTCTTTTAGCCAAAGAATTTAATTTAAGTATATCCCTTATTGAACCAATAAGTGTTGACGATTTTGATTTCAAAGCCTCGAGAGGAAAAAATCAAGGAATGAGCGTGGCTAAGCTTTCTGAGATCTTAAAAGAAGAAATTCTTACTTTAGAACAAAGCGTTAAAAATTACAGTGATGATTTTAAACGTAAAATTCCTCAATTTTAACTTGGGATTAAGAGCCAGATGCAAAAGGATATAAATATAGGTCTTGTTTTGAGCCGTGTTGGTCTTGGATTGATTTTTTGTTATTGCCTAACAGTATCAATACTATTCGTTTATTTTGCCCAGCTTCATTTGACCTTGCCGTTTCTTCCATTCCCCATTTTCGTCGGAGAAGTCCTGATGTTTATTTGCTTATTTCTCTTGGCAGGTGTATGTGAGTATTCCCAGGTATTTGATCGTCGCAGCTTATTTTTATTGAGCCTCTATTTTGGTTGGGTTCTTATTAAAGCATTGATCAATTACCACTACGATGGGCCATTAACGTGCCGCAATGCGGCGCTTTTTTATTATCCGATTTTTGCAGTTTTTGCCTATTGTTTTTATCAGAAAGCCAAGATTCCCCGTAAGGTGTTGATGCCGCTCGCATTGTTGGCTGCAGGCATTATGTTTTTTAAGGGCATGGTGGTTTGGTACTGGTGGACGTATGTCACATTATTTGTCATCGCTGTTTGTAATACAAAATCTGCCAAACTACGTTGGTTGGGATGGACATTTTTGATGGTCGTTTTTTTATTAGGGAAGGAATATTTTTATAAAGGCCCGCGCGCCCATTTTGTGAGCGTATTTGGTGCGGTGATATTTTTGATATCTTATTTTGGAGCTATATTGGCCCAACGCCGTGATTATGTCCGTTTGAATATTTTACTTTTCAGCTTTATTTTCTTTTTGATGGGTTTTTTTATTTTTTCAGATAAAAAAGCCATTACTTCAATAACATCGTTGAAGGGAATGATTAATACATATAATGAATTTGATAAACAGTATCAAGACCAACAAGCAAATTTTGTTCCCAAAAAAATTCCAATCCAACTTTATAATCCTAAAAAATTCAAAACATTTTTTTTAGCTCCAACAGGCCCAATATCTCAAGCAAGAGTATCTCAAGCAGGGGTGTCACAGGCAGGAGCAACCCAAGCAAGAGTATCTCAAGCAGGGGTGTCACAGGCAGGAGCAACCCAAGCAAGAGTATCTCAAGCAGGAGCGTCCCAGGCAGGAGTAACTCCAGCAAGAGTATCTCAAGCAGGGGCGTCCCAGGCAGGAGCAACCCAAGCAAGAGTATCTCAAGCAGGAGTGTCTCAAGAAAGAGAGCATCAGTCGAGAGTTTCTTGTCCAGCAAAGCCTCAACAAAGTATCCTAAATAATATTCTGCGCTGTCGGATTCGGGATGAACGTTCGTTTGATTTAGATGAGAATAATATTGTTTTCAGATTTTTTGTCTGGCGTGACATGGCCCATGATCTTATTCAAGAGAGGGCATGGTGGGGTTTTAGTTTTGGTAAACCTCAACGGTCAAAATCACTGGAAGTATTGCATTGGGGAGATACGGAATGGGGTCGTGATGGTTGGATCACTCCACACAACTCTTTTTTTCATATCATTTATCGTGCTGGTATCTTGGGCCTTGGGTTGATTGGAGTTTTGTTTTATATGATGGGGAAGCTTATTAAAGATTTTTTCAGGATGAATTCGCCCGAAGGTGGTTTTTTAGTGGCAGGGTTGATTTATTGGATAGTGCTGTCTAATTTTTTTGTTATTTTAGAATTTCCTTATAATGCTATTATATTTTGGACATTGTTTGGTATCACATGTGCTTATCGTGACGATCTCAAAGTGAAAGCTATTAAGTAGAGGGGGATTTATTGATGGCTAAAAGTACATCTTATCTCATCACAGGTGCTGCTGGATTTATCGGGAGCAATTTTGTCAGGCATCTTTACAATACCAGGGAAAATATCCATGTGCGCGTCCTTGATAAATTAACTTACGCAAGCAATATAAAGAATTTAAAAGATTTTGAAGGACGGAATGATTTTGAATTTATCAAGGGGGACATTTGTGATGATAAGACGGTGAAGACAGCTATGCAAGGAGTGGAGGTAGTCATCAATTTTGCTGCCGAGTCCGCGGTCGACCGTTCCATCGATGATCCACAGTCTTTTATCAAAACAGATATTTTTGGGGTCTATACACTCCTTGAAGAAGCCCGCAAGCAGGCAAATCTCAAACGTTTTATTCAAATTTCAACGGATGAAGTCTATGGACATATCCTGGAGGGAAGTTTTAAGGAAAGCTCTGAATTAAAGCCCCGTAACCCTTACTCGGCTTCAAAGTTGGGGGGCGAGCGTTTGGCGTACAGCTTTTTTGAGACCTATCAATTGCCAGTTGTGATCACCAGGGCATCGAATAATTACGGCCCTTTTGCCTATCCTGAAAAGGTCATTCCGTTATTTATCACCAATCTTGTAGATGGCGCCCAAGTTCCGGTTTTTGGAGGCGGTCATCAGGTGCGTGATTGGTTATATGTTGAGGACCATTGCTCTGCGATTAAGCTATTGGTTGAACGTGGCATTAACGGAGAAGTATATAATGTGGGTGGAAGTCAGGAATGTGAAAATATCGAGCTGACCCGTAAGCTTCTTGCCATCATGGGCAAGGATGAGCGTTCGATAAAATATGTCCAGGATCGCCCGGGGCATGATATGCGTTATAGCCTGGATTCTTCAAAGTTACAAAGTTTAGGTTGGTTGCCCCAAGTCAAGCTTGATGATGGTTTGAAAAAGACGGTGGACTGGTATCTTGAGAATGAAGCCTGGTGGAGGCCACTTAAAGATAAGCTAGATCCCCGTTACAGTAAGGGTTTTTGGGGTGCAACGAAAGGTTGATGAATGCGTGGAGTATTGCTTGCGGGCGGAACAGGTTCACGGCTTCTGCCGTTGACAAAGGTGACCAATAAGCATCTGCTACCTGTTTACAAAAAACCAATGATTTACTATCCGCTTGAGACCTTGATTAATGCTGGGATCAAGGAAATTTTTATTGTCACGGGTGGAGAGCATATTGGCGATTTTTTTCAACTTTTAGGTTCTGGTAAAGAATGGGGAGCTCATTTTAGTTATGAGATCCAGGAGGGTAATGGGGGGACGGGGGCTGCTTTGTTGTTAGCAGAAGATTTTGTTCGTGACGAAGAATTTATGGTGATTTTGGGGGACAATGTTGTCAGTGAAGATGTTTCCTGTTTCGTGGAAGATTTCAAAAAAGAAAAAGAAAAGTTTAAAGCAAAGATTTTAATTGCTAAGGTTTCAGATCCTCAGAATTATGGGGTGGTGAGCTTCAAGGGAAAAAAAATTTCCAGCATTATCGAGAAACCGAAAAATCCTAGTTCTTTTTTCGTCAATACTGGCCTTTGGATGTTTTTGCCGGATGTTTTTGGGCATTTAAAACAATTGAAAAAAAGCCCTCGGGGTGAATACGAAATTACAGATGTGCTGGCCTGGTATGCGAAACAAGACCTTTTGACATATTCTATTTTGAAGTCCGCCTGGACCGATGCGGGTTCTTTTGATTCTCTATATAATGCGACTGTGTTGATGAGGCAGTTGGAGATGAAAACACTTTCAAAATGAATATTTTAGTTACAGGTGCCAATGGTTTTATTGGGCGAAGATTATCATCGCGCCTGAAATCCCAAGATCATCATGTTTCTGCCCTTTCCCAGGATATATCCAAGCCTTTTGCTTTAAAAGAATCCTTTGATCTTGTCATTCATTTGGCAGCGTATAATATTACCCATGTGGGCGTTAAAGATGCAGACCTTTATACGGCCGTTAATGTGGAGGGGACCCGGCATTTACTTCAAGC
>Ga0207091_1222_pt1 | contig 12093 bp, 10 predicted proteins | sample Alteio_BWMinHeat_47_FD_153534 | JGI IMG/M metagenome (GOLD analysis project Ga0207091, IMG submission 153534) | Enriched cells from forest soil in Barre Woods Harvard Forest LTER site, Petersham, Massachusetts, United States -... | ecosystem: Environmental > Terrestrial > Soil > Temperate forest >... | reverse complement strand
GCACGATCACCCGATTGATCTTTTCGACTATATTGATACCGGAATCCGACTGGCTCAGTGATTGTTGGACGTTCTTCTGCGGGCAAAGACGGGTACGTTCCTGTCATCTTCCTTTTTTTCTCCCCTGTCAGATTCATCATTTCCACGCAAAAGGCAAGTGTTTATGTGAAAAAAAGAGATACTTTATTTGTATCCTTCGTATCTTCGTTTCAGAAACAGAAAGGAATAAGCCTGCATGAAAAAAGATATTATACTGCCCAAAGTTGAAGACGTAGGTGTTGCCGTTGTGAAAGAAAAAAATCAGGAAGGCGGAGACGAGTGGAACGTCTACCTCATCAACTTCAAAAACGAGGCCATCGAAGGGGTGCTGGTCACCTCCACAGGCTACGGAGAACTGCATGGTGAAGCGCGAAAAACATCCACGCTCCGGCATTTTCTCGACACCGTGGATGCTCATTCCTTTGCAAGAATAGAACCCATCCAGGAGGAAGTATTCGGATTGAGCAATGAATTCTGGCTTAGCTTTTACCTCCACAAAGTGATGTACGACAAGCAATATATATTCCTTGCCGAAAGCATCTGCGAAACCAATTGTATCCAGATCCCGGTGATTAACAAGCGGGGAGTTCTGATCAAATAACGCCATTTCAAAAATGCTGAGTTCTATAAAAACCGAGAGCATTCTCTTTCTCGACATCGAAACCGTTCCGGCTTACCCCGATTATCAAAGTGTGCCCGATCATTTCAAAAAACTCTGGGATCACAAATCCAAATTCATCCGCAAAGAAAAAGAGAGCGACGGACCTTCGGAAGTCTACAGAAGTGCCGGCATTTATGCAGAATTCGGAAAGATTATTTGCATTTCGGTGGGTTATCTCCGGGGGAATCAGTTCCGCATTAAGTCTTTTGCAGGACATGACGAAAAAACCATTCTGAGCGATTTCTCCAAACTGACGGTCAGATATTTTAACAAAAAAGACAGTCTGCTCTGCGCCCACAACGGCAAAGAATTTGATTTTCCGTTTATCGGGCGCCGCATGCTTATTCATGGATTGCCCATCCCCGCGATTCTTGATCTGGCAGGCAAAAAACCCTGGGAAGTGCATCTCCTGGATACCATGGAGTTGTGGAAATTCGGCGATTACAAGAGCTATACTTCCCTTACCTTGCTGGCCGCCCTCTTTGAAATACCCACACCCAAAGATGATATTGACGGCAGCATGGTTTGCAAAGTGTATTGGGAGGAAAAAAATCTGAAGCGGATTATCACCTATTGTCAGAAAGATGTACTCACTGTTGCACAAATTCTCCTGCGCATGCAAGGCAAAGCCATGATCAGACCCGAACAGGTGTCTGTAGCCGAAGAGAAAGCCGCAGTATAAAACAAAAAGAAATTCCGGAGCGGTTAAATTAACCGGCCTCTGCTCTTTACAACCCGGAATTCTGATTAATTTTATCTTTATGTTACCATTTCGAAACATCCTGCTTGCCCTCTTCCTCCTCGGATCCATCGCTTGTTCATCCAAAAAGGAACCGGGTTCAAAAGTGGAAGAGTACAGCCCGGTTTTGAAACGGATTGTGAGGAACGACAATGGCTTGTTCAGGGGAGTGAATATCGGGATGGGGATTGAAGAGGTGAAGAAACTGGAAAACGATCTGAAGCCGGATGATGAAGCCGAAAACTATTTGTCCTACAGCTTTGCATTCAATGACACCATTCAGGGCAATATTTATTACAATTTTGAAGCCGGTCTGGATGAAATCGGGGTTGATGTTTTCAGAGAAAAGAAGAAGGAATGCGACTGGCTTTTCATTGACTTTAAAAACTATTTCACGAAGCGTTACGGAGCCCCCAGGGAAGACAATCTGCTGTTGATCTGGTATGTGAAAGACCAAGGCAAGGAAGGGGCGGAAATCACCCTTTCAGATGAGAGCAAAGATTACGGATACGGCAAACTGACAATCACGATATTCCCATTTCAGTCGGAAGTGAATCCAGGGGATAAGGAAGCTAAACCATAGGCTTCATCTTCGATTTGGATAGTGTCGTCTAATACTTCCGGGGAAAAGAAACCTCCTTTCTTGTATATCCGTATAACTAGACTTATGTTTGTCTTTCTCCGCAATGCGGGGATAAATTACTCATCTAAACGGCCCGGATTGTGAATAAAGAAGTTCTTCTTGAAATTAAGAACCTGACGACTGAATTCCGCACCGAAGACGAGATCGTGAAGGCCGTCAACGACATCACCTTTACCCTGCACAAGGGTGAAACAATCGGAATCGTTGGTGAATCGGGTTCCGGCAAATCGGTGACTTCCCTGTCTATTATGCGACTCATTTCAGATCCTCCGGGCAAAATTGCCTCCGGAGAGATGATTTTTCATTCCAAATCCAATAACCGGGTCGATCTGGCTAAAATCTCGGAAAAGGAGATGCGTCATTACCGGGGCAATGAAATCGGAATGATATTTCAGGAACCGATGACCTCACTGAACCCGGTCTATAGTTGCGGAGATCAGGTGATGGAAGCGCTCATTCTGCATCAGAAGCTGTTCAAGGCGGATGCCAAAGCGCGCACAATCGCCCTTTTTCGTGAAGTGCAACTCCCCCGTCCGGAAATCATATTTGACTCCTATCCGCACCAGTTATCCGGCGGACAAAAGCAACGCGTGATGATTGCCATGGCCATGTGCTGCAAGCCCGCTCTGCTTATTGCCGATGAACCCACAACGGCTTTGGATGTGACCGTTCAGGCAACGATTCTCGAATTGATGGAAAAGCTCCAGCGCGAACACGATATGGGCATTCTCTTCATTACTCATGATCTTGGGGTCATTGCTGAACTGGCTGATAAAGTCATTGTGATGTACAAAGGCAAAATTGTCGAACAGGGATCGGTCTGGGATATCTTTTCAAATCCCCAGCATCCATACACCAAAGGGCTTTTGGCTTGCCGCCCCCCTTTAAATAAACGATTGCGCTGGCTGCCTACCGTGTCTGATTTCATGAATACCGATGCGGAGGGCAATATGACTGAAAGCGACAAATCGGTCGAGCAGGTCACAACCAGTCTTTCCATTACCCCGGAAGAAAGAAAATCCGCTCACAAGGAGCTTTATGAACGAACTCCTATACTTGAGTTGCGAAACCTCAAAACCTATTTTCCGATACGCTCCGGTATTTTCGGTAAGACGACAGATTATGTAAAGGCAGTTGATGATGTGAGTTTCAATGTATATCCCGGAGAAACCCTGGGATTGGTGGGAGAATCGGGCTGTGGGAAAACCACCCTCGGGCGGACGATCCTGCGTCTTATTGAACCCACTGCTGGGAGCATTGTATTCAAATCGCGTGATATCACCAGGCTTCCCTCTGCCGACATGCGCGCCCTGAGAAAAGATGTTCAGATCATTTTCCAGGATCCATACTCTTCCCTCAATCCACGAATCACGATCGGAGAGGCCATCATGGAGCCCATGTTCGTTCATGGAATCCTGGACAATGCCAAACAGCGAAAAGAAAGAGTCATCGAATTGCTTCACCGGGTGAACATGAACGATCAGCATTTTTACCGCTATCCGCATGAATTTTCAGGTGGACAAAGACAGCGGATTTGTATTGCCCGCGTGCTGGCTCTCAATCCTCAGTTTATCATCTGCGATGAATCCGTCTCCGCTTTGGATGTGTCGGTTCAGGCTCAGGTACTCAATTTGCTGAATGAGTTGAAAAAGGAATTTCAATTCACCTATATTTTTATCTCACATGATTTGAGTGTGGTGAAATTCATGAGCGACCGGATGGTTGTGATGAACAAGGGTAAGGTGGAGGAAATGGGCGATGCCGATGATATTTATAACAATCCGCAGACAGAATACACCCAAAAACTCATTCAGGCGATTCCGAAGGGAGATCTCAGGGATATCAGCGAATCCATTGTCCGGAAAAAATTGTGGAAAAAGAACAATTCGTTTTAAACAAACAGGATCCTCCTCCATTCAATCCGTTCATCGGTCTGCCTTTTGTGATCCCCTATTGAGCGATAAGGCCAATGATCTTCAGAACACTTCGCTGGCTACCCGTTTCGTGGCATCAGAAACGCCCATGGTATAGAAGTGCAGACAGGGAGCACCGCCTTTGATCAGTTCTTTTGATTGCTGGATAGCCCAGCGAATTCCCACCTCTTTCACTTCATGGTCATTTTTGCATTTCTCGATTTCCTCAAGAAGCTCCTGCGGCACATCAATTTTGAAATACTTGGGCAATAGGGTTGCCTGCTTTTTGGTGGTCAGGATCTTGATACCGGGAATAATCGGCGCTGCAATGCCCATTTCTTTACACAGATTGCTGAACTCAAAAAAGCGGGGTGTGTCGAAAAACATCTGGGTCACTATATAATTTGCGCCACAATCAATTTTAGCTTTCAGATATTTCATATCCGCAATCATGTTCGGCGCTTCGAAATGCTTTTCGGGATAGCCGGCCACACCAACACAGAAATTGGTGGGTGCGACTTCACGAAGTTCATCCTCGAGGTAATGACCGTGATTCATCCGGGCGATCTGCTTGACCAGATCGCTTGCATACGGATGCCCATTCGGTTCGGGTACAAATGTGGGTTCGGTCTTGATGGAATCGCCGCGCAAGGCCAGGACATTGTCAATGCCGAGGAATTGCAGATCGATGAGGGCATTTTCCGTTTCCTCGATCGAGAATCCGCCGCAAATGATATGCGGAATGGCATCCACCCTGTATTTGTTCATGAGCGCGGCACAAATTCCAACCGTTCCCGGGCGTTTGCGTATAGACACTTTTTCCAGATAACCACCGTCGCGTTTCTTGTAGAGGTACTCCTCCCGGTGATAGGTGACATCAATAAACGAAGGCTTGAACTCCATCAAGGGGTCGATGGAATCGAATATGGATTGAATACTCTTGCCCTTCAAAGGAGGCAGGATCTCTATCGAAAAGAGAGTCGATTTCGCGTTTTTTATGTGATCGGTAACTTTCATTGCTCGCTGAAGATTTCGGGGTCAGATTTGAATTGGAGTACAAATGTATGAAGGTCTGCTGAATTATACCGAAGGAACTTGATTAAAAGGCTTGAAATGTCCGCTATATATCTGCAAATTTGCTCTGAGGGCACGTGGCTGCATACCAAAATCCGATCGTTTTCGTTCTCTGTACATGAAACATCTCCTGCTGAGCTTCCTTTGCTTCCTCTTTTCCTGCGCCGGTTTGTACGCCCAGACCATTGATCCTGCAATCCTGGAATCCTGCAATACCGGCAGGACTGCAGATTATCTCAGTGAACAGGAAAAACAGGTGCTGATGTTTACCAATCTGGCCAGAACTCAACCCAAAGATTTTCTGCAGTATTATCTCCCGGAAGCAGCCAAAGCCTTGAATAAAGAGAAGGAGAAAGAGTATGCGGGTTTGGTCAAAGAACTGAAGATCCGCAAGCCTGTATCCCTGCTTCAGCCCGATCTCCGTCTGGTCAATATTGCAAAGGAGCATGCCACCGATATGGGGAAGACGGGCAAGACCGGACACGATTCATCCAAAGGAAAGACCTTTGAACAACGAATGAAGCAATATCCTGAATTGCAAATCGGCGAAAACTGTGATTATGGTTATTCAGAGGCTGTTCTTATCGTCGCGCACCTGCTTATAGATTCAAAGGTGCCCAGCCTGGGTCATCGTAAAAACATATTGAACCCGGATTATAAGCTGTTCGGCGTTTCCATCCAGCCCCACAAAAAGTTTGGCTATAACTGCGTGATGGATTTTTCAGAATAATAAATCGCATTTCAGGACAAGCCTTGGTTTCAATCACTGTTGAGGAAGAATCTGGTCTTTTGGGAACAATGTTTTATCGATTGATATTTGGATTCCTTTCTGTCGCAACCGACTTAGTAATTCATTGGCCTTTGCTTTGTTGTAAATAAAGAATGTGTATTCTTTGTTGCGGAGCGCATCCGGCTGATCCAGGAGAAAATGAATGACGGGCTCGGAAGGCAGTCCCCTGGGCGAATAGTATCTGATCTGTTTAATCTGTGAATAATTCAGTTTCCGGATTCTGTTTTGATACAGACCCGTAAATTTTGGTAAAAGGCTTCGCAGCGGAAAAACAATGACCAGATGCGTGTCATAGAATTCAAATCTTTTCAGCCGAAACAACAGGTTCCAGACTAGCATCAGAAGTACCAGGCAAACCAGAAAAAGGATCTGTGAACGATGCGCGTTCGCTGAGCCGGAGAGCAGCACGGCGCCCAGACAAAGGAATAGAAGTGAAGAAAGGGTCGAATACTTGAACGAGGTATAACTGAAAAAAGATTTTGGAGTTTCCATAAATTTAAGAGAATGCTATTCTTGCCTTTTGATTTGGTGATTGTAAAGGATCTCTGATTAGTCGTTTATTCGAACTGACCGTGAATGGTTTCGATACGGACATCCGGGCATTTGATCTGAAGTTGGGTAAGCAATTCTTTGGCTTTTTTCTTGTTGTGGATGACCAGCGAAGTTCCCTCCGACCTTTTCGTGTCCAGATTCAAAAAGGACAGATGTATGCCGGGTTTAATGAAGAGGGGCCGGGGTATGCTGTGGCCAAAGGCCTTTAGATAATAGTTGAGGCCAGGCGAAAAATAACGTATGCCGGTAACCCGTGAATAATTCAATTCAACATTCTGTTTGCCGGAAGCGGCAATGAATTCAGGCAAGATCGTTCTTAATGGATAGGAAATGCACACATTGTTGTTGTAAAAGTCAAATTTCTCCAAACCAAGAAATCCCCTTTTGTAGAGAAACAACAAGGTCAGGCAGCTCATGAATCCGAGATAGCAGGTGAAGAGACTTCCATGCGTCGCTGATTCATGGTAGCTCAGAACGATTTGCCCCCAAATGATCAGGAGGAAGAAAAAGGACCGGTATGAATACGAGGTCTGGCTGAAAAAAGGTTTTTCGTTCTCCATGGATGCCCGAATATAGAGAAAAGTTATTGGATAGCGATATTCATATTGATTTGAAAGCTTTTATTTCCGAAGGATGGTCGAGGATCTGCCGGATCGTATAGCCGGCCTGCGAATACAGGTTATCCGGTCTTCGGATGTCTGAAAGCGGCATATCTCTAAAAACAGTATCTTTGCGCCCTTATGAAAAACATCCGAAATTTCTGTATCATCGCGCATATCGACCATGGTAAAAGCACCCTGGCCGACCGCCTGCTGGAATTCACCAAGACAATCTCGAAAAGAGATATGGAAGCCCAGGTATTGGATGATATGGATCTGGAAAAAGAACGAGGCATCACGATCAAAAGCCATGCAATCCAGATGGATTATGAACGGAACGGTGTGAAATACGTGCTCAACCTGATCGATACTCCCGGTCACGTCGATTTTTCATACGAAGTTTCCCGTTCCATCGCTTCTTGTGAAGGGGCTTTGCTCATTGTTGACGCCGCACAAGGTATTCAGGCACAAACCATTTCAAATTTATATCTGGCTCTTCATCACGATTTGAAGATCATCCCGGTATTAAATAAAATAGATCTTCCGAGTGCCGAACCTGAAGCCGTAAAAGATCAGATTGTGGAGCTTCTCGGATGTGAACGCGAAGAAATCATCCATGCTTCCGGCAAAACCGGCATTGGCATTCAGGAAATCCTCGATTCGATTATTGCCAATGTTCCATCGCCTGCAGGCGATCCCAATGCACCCCTGCAGGCATTGGTCTTTGATTCGGTGTTCAATTCTTTCCGCGGGATCATTGCTTATTTTAAGGTGAAAAACGGTACCATTAAAAAAGGGGATATCGTTAAATTTATGGCGACCGGTCATGAATACGGCGCCGATGAGGTGGGGGTGTTGAAGCTGGCTCTTTCGCCGAGAGATTCGGTGAGTGCCGGAAACGTAGGTTATATCATTTCAGGAATCAAGGAAGCAAAAGAAGTCAAGGTGGGCGATACCATCACTACCGTTCATCATCCGGCCTCTGCGGCTATCCAGGGTTTTGAAGATGTGAAACCCATGGTATTTGCCGGTATCTATCCGGTAGATACAGATGATTTCGAAGAGCTTCGCGCGTCGATGGATAAGCTTCAGCTCAACGATGCCTCGCTGACATTTGAACCGGAGTCATCGGCAGCACTTGGTTTTGGTTTCCGTTGCGGATTCCTGGGCATGCTGCATATGGAAATCATTCAGGAGCGTCTTGAGCGGGAATTCAACATGACCGTCATAACCACTGTTCCAAACGTTTCCTACAGAGCTTATACCAGCAAAGGAGAAAAATTAATTGTCAACAACCCATCCGAACTTCCGGATGTGAACCGCCTTGAAAAAGTGGAAGAGCCCTATATCCAGGCCAGCATCATCACCAAGAGCGATTATGTGGGATCGATCATTTCGCTGTGTATCGAAAAACGGGGAATCATTGTCAATCAGACTTACCTGACGACGGATCGTGTTGAAATGGTTTTCGATATGCCTTTGGGCGAAGTGGTGTTCGATTTTTATGATCGCCTGAAAACCATTTCGAAAGGCTACGCTTCCTTCGATTATCATCCTACCGAATACCGCGAAAGTGATTTGGTGAAAATGGATATTCTGATCAACAATGAACAGGTCGATGCGTTATCGGCCCTGATACACCGCGACAATGCGTTCAATCTGGGTAAAAAGATGTGTGAGAAACTGAAAGAGCTGATCCCACGCCAGCAGTTTCAGATTGCTATTCAGGCTGCCATCGGTGCCAAGATCATTGCCCGCGAAAACATCTCCGCTCTTCGGAAAGACGTTACGGCCAAATGTTATGGTGGTGATATCTCCCGGAAACGCAAACTGCTCGAGAAGCAGAAAGAAGGAAAGAAACGGATGCGTCAGGTAGGCAGTGTGGAGATTCCGCAGAGCGCCTTTATGGCTGTGCTGAAGTTGAATTCCTGATCATTGACGCTCATTGACAACAGTCTGTTTTTTTAAATACCAACAAGCATTTGAGCACTTCCGGGATTCCAAAAACGATTTGGTTTTTATGGTTGCAGGGACTTGATCAAGCACCGGTAGTGGTTCAAAAGTGCTATGAATCATGGCTGAAGCACAACCCGGATTGGAATATTGTTTTGCTGAATGAAGACACCATTCAGGAGTATATTCCGCTCAATCCGAGGCAAATTACCCATCAGGCACTCTCCGATATTTTACGAATTAATCTTCTTGCCAAATACGGTGGAATATGGATCGATGCAACGTGCTTTTGTGTAAAGCCGCTGGATGAGTGGATTTACAATTATTTGAACTCCGGTTTTTTTGTTTTTGAAAGACCGGCCCCCGACAGGATGATATCGAGCTGGTTTATCGCAAGCTCGGCAACTAATCACATAACACAGACATACAAGGCTGCAGTAAATGAATACTGGGAGACCAACCCTGATCTTCGCTTTTTTGAAGATTCAGAGTGGTCTGCTCTGATGAAAAAGACAGAAGGGCTTGACACAAAAATGTGGTTCGATATTTTCGTCACCCGCGTATTGAAAGTATATCCTTATTTCTGGTTTCACTATTTATTCGAAAAAATCTATTTGCAGGATGAAACAGTCCGGAAAATCTGGGATTCAACACCTAAAATAAGTGCTGATTTACCACACAGGGTATTGTTTTCCGGATTGGTGAATCCCCTGAGTGAGGATATTAAAGAAGAAATCGACAATAGGAAATTTCCCATCTATAAGCTAAGCTGGAAGTTTGATCCTGCGGAATATAAGGAAGGAACCATATTGTATTATTTATTGAATAGAAGAGATTAATTGTAATTATACCTGGTCGTCTGCAAATTCAATCAGACGAAGAGACGCAGACGTATTAAAACTCTCCGGAAAACTGCAAGGCAATTGTTCTCGGCGCTTCAATCTTCAAGGGCCTCAGCGAATATTCCAGATTCATCAGATTGTTGCAGACAAGCGCTGTTCGATAATGCTTCGAAAACCTGTACGATATCCGCGCATCGTGTACAAAAACACCACGATCATGTTTTGCGCGGTAATCCTTAATTCCCGAACCGGGCTGATTGGGCTGATCGAGATAATAGAAAGCCATATCGATATTTTGCATAAAGCTGTAATAACGGGTACTCCATCCGATTGAAATGGCTTTCCTGGTCAACTGAACATCTATTTTTGCGATATGCTGAAAACGGTATTTGAGAATATTGTTTGTCGTATCGGTGCTTGTTTTTGCATAGGATAATTGATTCTGCGGAATTCCGCTCGCCGGATTGTCGTGTGCAAAAACATAATCGGGATTGATGCTCTGCGGAACACAATACGTATATCCGCCAAGGATCGTGAGCATCAGATTTTTTGTAATCTTTCCTTCTCCCATCACCGAAAAATCCAATCCCCGGACACGCGTATCGCCGGTGTTCACGAATTTGAATCCAACCGAATCGGGACGCCAGACTGCATATACGTATTCGATCGTGTTTGAATATTCCTGCCAGAAGGCTGCCGCATCCAGATAGCCATAGAAATTTCCGATTTTAAAACCCTGTTTCAGTCCCACTTCCGTGTTCCAGCTTGTTTCAGGCTGAATCTGCGGATTTGGATAAACCGTGATTCCGCCTGAATTGGCAAAGATGAATTTTTCTGTAATGGTCGGGTAGCGATAACCCTGACCGTAAGAGTATCGCAGGAAGGTGGCTTTTGCCAATTTAAGATTCAGACCTGAACGGAATATCGGCTTGATGACATCTTCTGTTCCGTTGATGCGAAAGTATTCTCCCCTGAAACCGAGAGAGAGATTCAAAACCTTCCATATTTTTTTATCCAGTTGTGTATAGGCCGCCCAGTTCTCCAGATGATTGTTTTGTGTTCCGCTCGCTGCGTACAAATTGGATTGCACATAGGTTTGATTCATGACAACGCCTCCGGTGAAATTGAGTCCCTCAAAGGAATTCAGCTCCTTTGAAAACTGATATTCGCCATAATACACTTCGCTGAGGTTGGATTCATTATTATTCAGATTGTTGCGGGTGTAAAATAATCTTCCGCGCAGGGTGTGTTTGAAGCCGTTGGCCGTGTAATAGGTCAGGAAGGGATCCAGATATCCCATGGTGATATCCTGGATGGTCATGGTATGCGGATAGGATTTGTAAATGCCATTGGAATCGTTTCCCCAGACCAGCGAAAAGTTGTTGTGCGATTGCATGAAATTGCCATTCAGTCCCATCGAAAGCCCCGTTACTTCTTTGGGTCTCCATCGGAAGTTGAAATTGAACCGGGCAGAACGCTGTGCAACGGTTTTTTCGGTAATGCTTGAATCAATGGTGATGTATTTATTGCCTGTTTTTTGGTTGGGGCCAATGTAATTGTGGTCATACGTTCCGTTGATACCGATGGCATAATCGATCTGTTTGACTTGCTCGGAATGAAAGGCGCTTGCTCCTGAGAAGCCTGCTGTTCCCGTCCACCATTTGGCAGCAGGATTTGCCGGACTGCTATATACACCAGAATACAGGATGGCTTTCGTCACGGGTTTGTCTTTGGCATAGGCTGTTCGGATATTGATGGTTCCGCTGAGTGCCGCCGAGCCGTAGAGTACGGAGGAGGCGCCTTTAATGACTTCCACCTGCTCTATGTTTTCAAGCGGGATGAAGGTCCACTCGGTTTTCCCGGCGTCGCCTGAAAGGATGGGCATGCCGTCGATCAGTGTAGCGACTCTGCTGCCGACACCGAAACTGAATCCGCTGCCTCCGCGTATTTGGGGTTCGCCATCCAGAATATTCAGACCCGGAACAGATTCAAGTGCTTTGTCGATGCTCGTTGTGTTTTTTTGCCGTATGAGTTCCGGCTGGAGAACTTCCATGGAGACGGTGATGTCTTCGAGTTTTTGTTCGAACTTTCCGGCAGACACAACAACGATATTCAGGTTTCGGGCTGTTGCGTGAAGCAGCACATTGTAGACAGAAACGGATTCGGAATCAATATAGACTTTGAATGAATCGGTGGTCATTCCGACGAAGGAACAAATGATCAGGTGTTTGCCTGCAGGGAGTTTGAATTCGAAATTTCCGTTCATGTCGCTGATGGCGCCAAATGAT
>Ga0207091_1220_pt1 | contig 12177 bp, 7 predicted proteins | sample Alteio_BWMinHeat_47_FD_153534 | JGI IMG/M metagenome (GOLD analysis project Ga0207091, IMG submission 153534) | Enriched cells from forest soil in Barre Woods Harvard Forest LTER site, Petersham, Massachusetts, United States -... | ecosystem: Environmental > Terrestrial > Soil > Temperate forest >... | reverse complement strand
GAAGATTTGGAAGGTAACAGGGCCTATGGCTGAGCGGACATTTCGCGTTTGGCGCGGTGACAAATCCGGCGGAAAATTCGTCGAATATAAGCTCAATTTGACCAAGGGCATGGTTGTCTTGGATGTCATTCATCGTATCCAGGCCGAACAAGCCAGTGATCTAGCTTGCCGCTGGAATTGTAAGGCTGGCAAATGCGGTTCGTGCAGTATGGAAATTAATGGTAAGCCAAGACTGAGCTGTCTGACCCGCATGAATTTGTTTAAGGAAGACGAGATCATAACGCTCCAGCCGATTAAAGCATTTCCGATCATTAAAGATTTAGTGACGGATGTTTCTTGGAATTATGCGCAGAATAAGCGTATAGCACCTTTTAAACCTGGTCTTAAGGGTAAAGACGGTCAATACCGGATGTATCAACGCGACGTTGAACGTGTACAGGAATTCCGTAAATGCATAGAGTGTTTTCTATGTCAAGATGTCTGCCATGTCTTGCGCGATCAAGACAAAAAAGATAAATTTGTGGGCCCCCGCTTTATGATCCGCCTGGCTTCTTTAGAAATGCATCCGTTAGATACCGAGGATCGTATTGAAAAAGTAAGGATGGAATACGGTTCCGGACTTTGTAATATCACCAAATGCTGCACTGATGTCTGCCCGGAGCACATCCATATTACCGACAACGCCATCATCCCTCTCAAAGAGCGCGTAGTAGATCGTTTCTTTGACCCGATCGCGATTATCCTTCATAAAATTTTTGGCAAAAAAGCTTCACAACCTTCTTAAATCAAGCATCCCAACCCTTGTTTTCATCTATATTATATGGCATACTTCATTTAGGAGTGTGAATATGACCCCATATACCCGTAAAGCTATTTCTATAGTTATTCTAGCGGCTTTTATCAGTACCTCTATCAAAAGCCCTGTCTTTGCACAAACGCTTGATCCTTTACCACACATGCCCATGCCTGGAATAATGGTGCATTTAAGCCCAGAATACGTACCTGCCTATTTAAAAGGAATAGTCATCCATCCAGAAAACGCTCTTAAATTTGACTTTATTGTGTATAAAGGCGACAAAAAGCTGACTGATGCCCAAAAAAGAGTAGAGTACACCAAATTGACCAAATACTTCTTAGCCTCACTTGCGATCCCTGATGATGATCAATGGGTGAATTTAAGCCCTTATGAGAAAGACCGTATTATTAAGGATGATTTTGGCAAGACCGAGATGGGGAGAGACCTTTTAGCGCAAGATTACATGCTTAAACAAATCACCGCATCATTGATATATCCAGAAGACAATTTGGGAAAGAAGTTTTGGGATAAAGTCTACGCCCAAGCCCAAGAGCGATTCGGGACAAGCGATATTCCGATCAATACCTTTAATAAAGTATGGATTCTTCCAGATAGTGCAGTGATTTATGAAAAAGGCAACACGGCCTACGTGCTAAAAAATCATTTAAAAGTCATGCTGGAAGAGGACTACTTGTCTCTTCAAAAACATTCTGGAATTGCCAACATTCCCCCTCTTTTTTATAAAGAGGGGGCTAGGGGGAGTTCCAGAGACATTAACTCTCTAGGTTCTAAAATCGTCAAAGAAATCATTCTTCCTGAATTGGAACGCGAAGTCAACGAAGGCAAAAACTTCGCACCCTTAAGACAAGTATATAGCGGCATGCTTTTAGCCGCCTGGTATAAAAGGGCGCTCAAAGAATCACTATTAAGCAGGATTTATGCTAATAAATCCAAGGTTAAAGGCGTAGACCAGGACCCTAAAAATAATGAGCAAATTTATCATCAATATTTGCGGGCATACAAAAAAGGCGTTTTTAATTTTATCAAAGAAGATGTGGACAAATACACGCATGAAACGATTCCAAGGAAATACTTCTCTGGGGGAACAACCGGATATCCCGGCGATGCTGCCGCGTTTGCTAAAGTGGTCAAAATTGACCATGACATTGCTGCTGACCAGGCTTTAACTGTTAAAGAAGAATTGAATACTCAAGATGACGATGTTGCCATATTAGCAGAAGAAAGAACGTCCTTAAGCAAGTACATGAAACAACTCATGGTAATGCTTCCACATATAACGATTGGCGATCATTGGCATGCAACCATAGAACTCAGGAATGGAAATAAATTCATAGTCCTTGATCCCAATAATAATTATGGGTCCTTTGATCGATTTTATTATGCAATGGAAGGGGCTCTCATGTCAGGATCTATAGCAGAAGGAACATATGAAGGCGTTTTAATGACCTTGGGTTTTAGCCCCACTACCCTGTCCCAGTTCCAAGAAATTTATACCCAAAAGAAGAACAATAAAGTATCTGAAAAATTAACCCAAGACGATCTTGTAAAAGCGTGGGATAGGACAAAAGAATTGATGGCCCAACGCAGCCATAAATTAGGGCTCATTGACCAGCAATTTGATTCTCGATGGGGCCAATGGAATGGAGAGATTGATGGCAAACTATTGTCTGATCGTGAAGACCTAATGCCTATAGGGAGGGCTTTACTTTTTGAATTGGCCTATCTACAGGATAACGATACAGTTTCTGGTTTGAACAAAACCAAACAAGAGCTTATGAGTAATGTTGAAACGTTTTGGAATGCCGTTTATAAAATCCAAAAAGATAACTTGCCATTTCGGGGGCGTCCTGATATTAAAGAGCTCACAGTCCAAAATGCAGTCGGGCCTTTAGGAAATTTAGAAAGTGCCATACCGATAATAAAACAAGACCCATACTTTTTAGGTAGTGATCCTTGGAATATCACCAGTATTAATTTTAGTGAACCAGACTTTCCAGTGATAAGTGATCATTATACATATTCTAGTGTGGCAGTAAAAAGAGCAGTACTTCAAGCCATCATGGCAGTTATGTTTGATGAAAAGGCCCAAGAACGTCCAAGAGCAACACAGGAACGTCTTGCCAAAGAGGTAGCTGTTAACTTGGACATGGCGATGTTGGAAAAAGAAGGAGTACCCCCGGCTATAGCAAGTATTGTTGAGGGGGTTCAAAAGGCAATTGCTGATTTAACAGATCATCCGGAGAGTATAAGTATTTTGACTGAAATGGAAAGGATATTCCAAAAACCAGTTTCATTTCAAGAAATACGGCTTTTAAATCAATTTTTTATAACTACCTATGGATTTAAAGCTTTAGAAGATGGCGTAGAATTAAAAAAATTTCAAGAAAGTTGGCAAAATAAAACTCCCATTGGCGGCTCATTCGCTAGCGCTTTAGTGCATTATTTAAAAAATCGATTTGGAGTCGAGAAGAATCCATTGATATCAGCTGGAATAATTGAATTAAAGAGAAATTTAGCTACTCTCAGGGCTGATTTAAAGTCATCACATAATTATTTAATATCTATTATTGCTCCAGACTCTTCGATTAAGCAAGAGACAAAGGAGGCTGGCTTTGTCAGAATAGAATCAGCCTTGAAGGAGTATTCCATTAATAAATATGGTCTAAATATTCTTCAAAAAGAAATGCTCAAAATGGACGGTATAGCAATTACCTGGCATGGTGTTCAAATTGCTCAATATAATGGAAGGGTCTTTATTGCATTTGTCGGCACATCTAATAACCGTGAAATGGTCACCGGTCGATATTCGCCTCTTGAACGTGCTATCAATTTGTTAGCTGAATTAGAGAGACATTTAACAGCCCAATATGGGGACGCGGCGATGATCACCGGTACCAGATTTAAAGATTTTAATGCATTCAAAGAGGCCATGGAAAATGGTCATGTTGATGATAAATTAAAAGCAGTCGACGCAGATCCAGAAGCAATAAAAGCTTACTTTTTTCCTAAATTACAGATTGCCTTTTCTAAGACCCCGGATTTAATGGCTCGTTTAATAGAAAAAGTACGTAATATGAGTAGTGGGGGGACACGATCATATACCGAAGAAACTAATGATGGATATTCTCTTAGAGGGCTTGGTTTATTGCCTTCGAGTGGGGTGATCAGTAATGTATTGTTAGTTATGATCCAAAGCGCTTTAGAAGGAGCAAACGCAGAAAATACAGCCCCTGAAAATGCTGTTTTCGATACACAATCAATAAAAGAGGGCACTGAGATTACATTTAGAACTACGATTGGTAGAACAGTTACAGGAAGGGTAAAGAATATAAATAGGGCTGCGGTAGTTTTAGAAGGACCCTCTATCTCTAAATACAAAAATAATTGGTCATGGCAAAGTATTGATCCAAAGTCTATACATGTTGTTGACGTGGCGATGAATATTGAACCTGGTGGTATCGACTTTAATGCTGCTCATTTGAATTTACAAATCAAACGTGATGGTAAGGGGATACCCTTACCCATTAGCCAGCAGGATTTGGAAAATATCAAGATTGATGGCTTGACCCCCATTATTATTGATATCAAACCCACTACCAGCTTAACAATTTTTTTAGAACTTAAAAATTAAAAGCCAAATAGCCCCTTGACATGATATCATTCTAATGATATACATATATCAGAAAGGAGATATCATTATGGTTCGAGCTTTAATAACAATTTCTGAAAAGGACCTCAAAGAGTTAGACCGCTGTGCGCGCCAAAAGAAACAATCTCGGGCAGCTATCATGCGTGAGGCTCTTAGTTTGTATTTAAAAACTGAAAGTAAAAAACCCACGTGGGAAGAAATAGTCAGAAAGACAGCTGGGATGTGGAAGCATAAAAAAATAGATGGCCTTGAATATACAAACAAGTTGCGAGAGGAATGGGAACGCTAATGTCCTCAATTTTTTTACTGGATACACCCATTGTTATTGATTTTTTTAATGACATTAAAGAAGCTAAATTAATCATGACTGATTTAAAGCCTACAGAAACAGCAATATCTGTTATAACTTACACTGAAGTGCTTGTTGGTCTTGAGGACCCTTTACAAAAACATAACTTTGACTCCATGATGGATCAATGTTTATATTTTTCTATTGAAAAATCAACCGCACAAATAGCCGCTGATTTAAAAAGAGAATACCGCTGGAAACTTCCAGATGCTTTTCAGGCAGCCATTGCTGTTGAACACAAAATAACTCTTTTAACTCGCAACACCAAAGATTTTGATCCTTCAATTCATAAATTTGTCAAAATTCCCTATAAACTACGCTAATTCTTATAGAGATGGCTTTGTCGCTTCGCTTCTCGCAATGACAGATAAAGATAAATAATGGACAAAAATACGCTTCAAAAATATGATGTCGCGGGCCCTCGATATACCAGTTATCCAACAGCACCCCAATGGTCAAAGGATGTGACAGGGGATGTATACGCCTCTTTATTAAGATCTTTTGGTCAAAATGATAAAACCCTCTCCCTATATATTCATATCCCTTTTTGCGAACAACTCTGTTATTTTTGTGCCTGTAATAAAGTCATACGTCCCAAAGAAGAAAAAGTAGGGGATGAATTTTTAAATTATCTTTTTAAAGAAATTGATATGGTAGCTGGTCTTTTTTCAAAGCGGAAACTCATCCGTCAATTGCATTGGGGTGGAGGGACGCCTACTTATTTATCCGAAGAACAAATAAAGAAACTTTTTTCTAAAATTCAGTCTGCCTTTGACATTGATCTCAAAGAAGAAATCGCTATTGAAATAGACCCGCGTACAGTCTCGCAAAATAAGTTAAAAGTTTTACGTGAACTTGGATTTAACCGCATTTCCATGGGAGTCCAGGATTTTGATAGCAAGGTGCAAGATGACATTAACCGTATCCAGCCTTACGAGCAAGTGGCCCAAGTCCATCAATGGTGCCGGGACCTTAAATTTGAATCGGTCAATTATGACCTGATCTATGGACTACCTTATCAGACAAAGGGTACATTTAAAAAAACAATAGATTTAGTCATTGGACTTAGACCCGACCGTATTGCTCTCTACAGCTTTGCCTATGTGCCTTGGGCGTCTAAACCGCAGAATAAATTTAATCTCGACGCCATTGCCTTGCATGATGAAAAGCTAGATATCTTTATCCAGTCCCGTGAAAATTTATTGGCCCATGACTATCAAGCCATTGCCATGGATCACTTTGCCCTGACCACAGATGCTATGGCCCATGCATTTAATACAGGTGCTTTACATCGTAATTTTATGGGTTATACTCTTAAGCCTGCGGATGAATTCATTGGTTTGGGGCCATCAGCCATTGGTTTTCTGGAAAATACCTATGTTCAAAATACAAAAATCTTGCCTGAATATTACGAAAGGATTTCTCAAGGCCAGCTGCCTATTGAACGGGGCAAGGTCTTAAATCAAGATGACCAGATCCGCCAATGGGTGATCAATCGCTTGATGTGCCAATTTCAAGTGGACAAACAGCTTTTTTTTAATAAATTCGGATATGAATTTGAAGATTATTTTTTAGAAGAAGGTAAACACATTCATGATTGCATCAAAGACGGTTTAATTAATGAAAATCTAAAAAACATTCAAGTCACTGATTTGGGTAAAATATTTATCCGAAATGTGTGCATGGGATTTGATTACTACCTAAAGGCAAAAAATGGCCACCAAGCATTCTCAAGAACAATCTGACATTTTATTAGCATTTCAAGGCAAAAATAAACGTGTTCCCGTATGGTTTATGCGCCAGGCAGGCCGGTATTTGCCGCAATACCAATCCCTTAAAGCTAATCGCACTTTAAACGAACTCTTCCGCGACCCGGAAATCGCAGGCGCCATTACCTTGCAGCCCTTGGAAATCCTAGGAGTGGATGCCGCGATTTTATTTGCTGACATTTTGACCATGCCTTCGGGCATGGGGTTCAAGATCGATTTTATCAATGGTAAGGGCCCAGTTGTCAACAATCCCATCTATCACGCGGGAGATCTAAAACGGTTAGGTAAATTCAGCGGGTTAGAACATGTCACACGGACCATCCAATTGATTAATGCCGTATTGCCACCCTCCATCCCATTAATTGGTTTTGCCGGTTCTCCCTATACAGTCGCCACGTATCTGTGTTCTAAACACAGTCGTATGATGTATGAAAGCCCTAAAACATTCCACCAATTGATGGATTTACTGACGGATAACACCATTATTTATCTTAAACAGCAAAAAGAGGCAGGTATTAAATTGTTTCAGCTTTTTGATACTTGGGCCGGAAGCTTGCGTTATGAAGATTATGAAATTTTTATATTGCCTTATGTTCAAAAGATATTTAAAACTATTAACCTTCCATCTATCTATTACTTAAAAAATTGCGCGCACTTGATGGATTTAATGGAAAAAAGTGGCGCTGAAATGTTATCTGTCTGTGAAACAGTTAATATTAACGATGTTAAAACTAAAAAAGGTATTCAGGGGAATCTTTTAAACAGCCTTTTGTATGCTGATGATAAAACGATTATTGAAGAAACCAGGGTCATTCTTAAAGCCGCCCGTGCCAAACATCCCAAATATATTTTTAATTTAAGTCACGGTGTAATGCCTGATGTCAATCCTTTGAAATTAAAGTTGATCGTTGATGAAGTCCATGCTTTTAAATGGAAAGCTTGACGATTTTCCCCTCTTTATTATAAAGAGGGGTTAGGGGAGTTCATGAAAAATATTGCAATTATCGGTGGAGGGATTTCTGGGCTCACTGTTTTGCATTACTTAAAGCAGCGCTTGGGGAATGATGTTCAAATAACACTTTTTGAGCGTGAGGCCGCGCTCGGCGGCACCATACGCAGTTTTAAAAAAAACTCCTGTCTTTTTGAATGGGGACCTAACGGATTTTTAGATAATCAACCGGTTTCCCTACAATTAATTGAAGAATTAGGCCTATCAGATCAGCTCATTGAAGCCCAATCAACAGCACGCCGACGCTACATCCAAATTAAAGAAAAACTCTATGCGCTACCGACCAACCCATTTAATTTTATCAGCACACCAATATTGCCCTTAAAAGATAAGTGTTCTTTACTCACAGGCCTTTTGAAAAAAAATATTTCAAAAGACCGCTCCATCTATGAATATGTAAGCCAACGATTTTCCCCAGGTATTGCGGAATCCTTAGCTGATCCTTTAATCAGCGGTATTTATGCTGGAAACATCAAGAGCCTCCATATGGCATCTGCTTTTCCTAAATTAAATCGTAAAGGATTTCCCAAATCCCGTATGTGCTCCTTTTTAGGAGGGATGGGGCAGATCATCGAAGCCCTTGAAAAGCGTTATAAACAGTATATTCAAAAAAATTCAGAAATATCTTCGTCTCAAATTAACGCTGATATTACGATCGTTGCAACAACCGCTTATGCTGCAGCCAAAATCGTTGAAAATTTAAATCCTGTTCTTTCCCGTGCACTAACCCAAATTCCTTACGCCCCTCTTGCTGTGGTGGGCTTGCTTTTTAAGCAGGATTCTTTTAAGAAAAAGCCTGATGGCTTTGGATATTTAATCCCTTCAAAAGAAAATAAGAATATTTTAGGAGTGTTGATTGAAAGCAATGTTTATGCCAAACGGGCAGGGGATGAACAAATCATGATGCGGGTCATGCTAGGTGGTGCACATCATCCAGCTATCATTAATGACCCCGAAGAAAAAATCCTTGACTTAGCGATTAAAGAAATCGACAATACATATAATCTTGTCTCTCAACCCATAGAAACATTTGTCAAGCTATGGCCCAAAGCAATCCCACAATACGAAATCGATTATCCTCATTGGCGTCAATCTATTGCCCAACAATGCGCCAAAACACCAGGCCTATATCTATGTGCCAATTATCTAGACGGTGTTTCTTTTAACGACTGTATTTATAACGCTAAAACCCTTGCAAGCATCGTCAAGATTTGATGAGGGTATGATGAAAACTCCATTAGTAATCTTAATCTTGGTGAGTTTTTTGATGACGGGCATTGCAGGCCCATTACCAGCCCATGCCCAGATAAATTCAAAGGAACAATTTCCTTGGCTGCCAGCACCTGGCACCATGGTCAATTTGACCACGGCCTATATGCCTGTGATGATCAAGGGGGTACGTGTCCATCCTGATAATCCGCTTCTTTTTGATTTTATCCTGGATACAGGCAATTCCGGCCTCAAGATTAATAGCACTCAATTCAAAGAAGAATCCCAAAAACTAATCAAGTACTTTTTGACTGCCTTGACCATAAAGGAAGAGGACCTTTGGGTCAACTTAAGTCCTTACGAAAAAGACCGCATGATTCCCCAAGAATTAGGTAAGACTGAAATGGGAAGGGATATGTTGGCCCAGGATTACATCCTTAAGCAATTGACCGCTTCTCTAATATATCCTGAACGGGCCTTAGGCAAAAAGTTTTGGGACAAGGTGTATACAAAGACCAGGCAGATCTATGGGGTCACGAATATACCGGTTAATACGTTTAACAAGGTATGGATAGTCGCAGATAAGGCCAAGGTATTGGAACGTAATAATGCCGCCTATGTCGTAGGAGCCCATTTAAAAGTGATGCTGGAAGAGGATTACTTGGCGATGGAAAAACATTTCAATAATGATTCCCTCCCCCTTGTGGGGAGGGTTAGGGAGGGGGGCAATAACACACATAATATCGCCTCCCAAGTCATCCGAACAATCATCCTTCCCGCCCTCGAAGTTGAAATCAACCAAGGCCAAAATTTTGCGCCGTTAAGACAAATGTTTTATTCCATGATATTAGCCTCCTGGTACAAGCTATCACTTAAGAATGCATTATTAAATCAGGTCTACAGTAATAAAAGCAAGATAGCTGGACTTGGGCATTATGTCATTCCCGCGAAAGGTCCTCATACCGGACATTCGCGAGTTGCTCCGGGAATCCATAATACATCCCAACAAGACTTATCGGCCAAAGAGATCTACCAACAATATTTAAAAGCCTACAAAAAAGGCGTGTTTAACTATATTAAGGAAGACGTAGATGAATCAAGCCAGCAGACGCTACCACGCAAGTATTTTTCAGGTGGCGAAGAATTTTGTTTTTTACCTGAATTAATCGACAGATCACTAACGGCAAGCCCAGAGGAAATTGAAAGCATTGTCCACAATGGTGATCTCGCCATGGTTACGACCCAGCTTAAGTCAAAAATAATACGTACCATCCAACGTTCAAGTATTTTAACAGGATTATTATCGATGTTATTGGCAACAAGTAGTATTACTGCAAATTCAAGTCAAGTGACAAAAGATTCAAATACAAAAGCATTGACCGTTGTTTCTTTAAGAACAGCTCCTTTAAAAACTTCAGATTCTTGGACTAAATTAAAAGCAAAAAAAGAATCTTCAACAAAGGTTATTACCTTAGGAGATCCTGCCTATGAACATTTTAAAATACCCAATCATAAGCTCACAGGGACAGTAGCAGGGGACACTCCGGTACAATCCGATGAACTGTTACGTGAATATAATGATGTTGAAGCAAATACGGCAACAGTCATTTATATTAAAAACCCGGACTCTATTGAAAAAACAATAAAATTACAAGTCGGACAAAACATATCTCCTATGTCTCAAAGCTTAGATCCAACAATACCAACAGCCCAAGCCTTGGAAGCATATCGTCACCCCAAAGATTTTGATGCTTTTGTTATTAATAAAGGCAACTACAAAAAGGTAAATGGAAAAAATAAAATAAAGTTACCACCTGGCGCAGTTATTGCTATCCCTCAGATACAGGATTTTAATCAAGAGAAATTAGTGATAGGGTATTTCTCATTTGTTATGGATAAGACTTTATCCGCAGATGAAACCCTGTTATTTTCACAAAAAGCTTTTGTCATTAAAAGCTTTAATAATTTACCAAAACAAATCATAAATTTACAAAACTCTCATCCTCCACAAGTAAAATCTGTCAGCAATGATTGGAGCCATGGATATGCCATCATTGCTCCCAAAGAAATGACTTACACCATACCAATCACAATTTCCAATAATTCTGCGCAGGTTATTAAGATAGGAGCAAGTAAAGATAATAAGAGAAAAGAAACAGTTAGCGATAAAAATACCATCTTCATCGAAAGCACATTTGACCAAAGGGTAAATCTGGAATTATTTAACCCTAGCTTGAGTGACAGCGTGACTGTTAACGTTTGGGCTGAACCACGAGGAGGCCCAGCAGCAATCAGTGTCGCTAACATTAATAAAATTTTTAAATTTAATAATAAAAAACGTAAAAGGATCTTATTAGTAAATTATACGCTTTCTATACAAGAATCAAAATCTCTGTATTTATCATTATTAGCAGGGAGTAATTTTCCGTTTAATATATATATCGAAAAAGTGCACCCACCGATACCAAAAATTCCAGTTAAATCACTCTTGTCAAAAACCACAATAAAAAAAGATCAAAGCATGACGACTCCTGGTGGTATTGATTTAAGTGCTAAAAATATGGACCTTACTGTAGCCAAAGAGGGACAAGGCATCAAGATCAACTCATCAATCATGATCGCGGAATTTCAGAAAGAGAAATTAACGGGTGTTGAAGGGATTATCCTCAGGATCATTCCCATTAAAAGTCCATTAACATCCCTTGGGCTTGAAGCACCAAAGGGATATTGATAAGGTTTGCTATCTGACTAAACTGTGAGATAATACTCACATGATCTCCCCCTCTGAAGCCCACAGGCTTATTTTGCACAATGCCAAACTTTTTCCTATAGAACTTATCCCGTTGCAAAAAGCCGTGGGACGCGTTTTGCGTGAAAATATTATCAGCGATCGCGACCAGCCACCTTTTAATAAAAGCCTGGTGGATGGCATTGCTATTTCTTATGACAGCTGGCAAAAAGGCATAAGGACATTTCATGTTGAAGCCACAATACCACCGGGCATTGCCCCCAAGCCTTTGAAAAACCCTAATCATTGTGTGCGCATCATGACCGGGGCTGTTATCCCTAAAGGCTGTGATTGCGTTATCCCTATTGAACAGGTCCATTTAGAAGGAGATACAGCACAATCCAAGGATTGGACGATGATCAAAAAATACCAATCCATCCGCCTTCAAGCTGCCGACGGTAAAAAAGGGAATGTCCTATTAAAATCAGGTTGTCGGCTTTGGGCGCCCCATATCGGGATTGCCGCCAGTGTGGGAAAAGTTAAGGTCAAGGTCAGCGCCTTGCCTAAAATCGCGGTGATCTCCACCGGTGACGAACTGGTAGATATCCAAAAGCCCATTAAACAATATCAAACCCGTTTATCCAATT
>Ga0207091_1218_pt1 | contig 12247 bp, 12 predicted proteins | sample Alteio_BWMinHeat_47_FD_153534 | JGI IMG/M metagenome (GOLD analysis project Ga0207091, IMG submission 153534) | Enriched cells from forest soil in Barre Woods Harvard Forest LTER site, Petersham, Massachusetts, United States -... | ecosystem: Environmental > Terrestrial > Soil > Temperate forest >... | reverse complement strand
CCGGCGGCAAATGGAAAGAGAATATTTTGGAAATGGTGCTTTATTTGAAAAGCATTTGCGAAGAGCCTGTTGACGTGATAGGCCTCTCCTGCCCCGGTCTTGCAAATGAAAGCAATACCTGCATAACACACATGCCCAACCGCTTGGATGGACTGGAAAACTTTATTTGGGATGACTATTTTGGCACCAAAACTTTTGTAATAAACGATGCTCACGCAGCATTGATGGCCGAAAGCAGGCTGGGCGTGTTACAGGGCTATAAAAATGCCATTCTGTTAACCCTTGGCACAGGCGTTGGGGGCGCGATAATGATAAACGGTGAGTTATACCAAGGCCTGCACCAGATGGCCGGGCATTTTGGACATACAACCATTGATGTTAATGACAGCGAGCTGAGTATTCTTGGCATGCCCGGCAGCCTTGAATATTCGCTGGGCAATTATTCCGCAAAGCGTAGGTCAATGGGACGGTTTGAATCAACACAAACAATCATCAATGGATATTTGGCGAATGAAACATTCGCCACCTGGCTATGGCTTGATTCAGTAAGGAAACTCGCCATAACCATCGCTTCATTGGCAAACTCGCTATCGCCGGAAATTGTTGTGCTGGCAGGCGGCATTACCAAAGCGGGCGATGCATTGTTTAAACCATTGCGGGAGTTTATGGATGTGTATGAGTTTAGGCCACACGGCAATAAAAAAACTATTATACAACAGGCCAAATTCAGCGATTTGTCAGGTGCTATTGGTGCTGCGGTTTTCGCACAATCACGCTACGACAAACAAAACGTCTAAGCTATTTTTAACAGCCAATCTTAGCGCCTTTGCGTCTTTGCGTGAACCCTACTTCTCACTCCGCCGAAGGCGGAGTTCATGTTTCACGCGAAGACGCAAAGGCGCTAAGGATAAAAGATAAAAAGAAAATTATAAGCAATAAGTAAACAGGTTATTACAATGAGTTATACAAAAACATACCTTACGAAATGTGAGGGGCTAATTGAAGCAGTTGCTAAACAGGAAGGAAATATGTTTGAAGCCGCCGAGATATTCTCGAAGTCAATATTGGCGGGCCGCATGGTGCATGTATTCGGCAGTGGCCATAGCAGAATAATGGTGGAAGAAATGTGGCCAAGGTATGGCTCTTTCCCTGGCTTTAACCCGATTGTGGAGTTGTCACTCACGTTCCACAACCTCGTGGTGGGTGCGAACGGGCAGCGGCAGGCTATGTTCCTTGAAAATGTACCCGGGCTTGCGGCGCAAATCTTGCGAAATTTTGATTTATCGAAAGAAGATGCGGCACTCATCATCTCTTCATCCGGCTGTAATGTGGTGCCTATTGAAATGGCAGAATTATTTCAGCAGGCGGGCATAAAAACCGTTGGCATCATTTCCAAGCAACATTCCGAGGCAAGCACCAGCAAACGCATGGATGGCCGCAAGCTGCAGGACTTCTGTGATATTGTTTTAGACTCGGGCGCGCCTGTTGGCGATGCGATGATTTATGTCGAGGGGATGGAAATGCCGGTGGCCCCCGGCTCAACAGTGGGTTCGTGCATGATTATTAATTGCATCAAGGCAGAACTGGCAAATTTGCTGACAATGGCAGGTTATCCGCCAAAAGCACTTGCCGCTGGCGCAGTGGTCGGTGTAGAACGCGCCGCGGAAATATTCCAAGCGGCGTATGACGAACATGCCCACAGACTTTCGAGGTTGTATAAAAAAGTCGGCATTCAAAGCTATGTTTCAGAGGGAAACTTATAATGCGCATGTAGCGTTCTTAACGGCAAACGTGAACGAAACCAAATTTTGCAAAACGTGAAGCTCTCCATAATTTTAATAGGACGTGCTTTCAACCGGCACAATAAATACCCTTATAGGATACACCGGTCGTTGATTAAAGTTATGCTTTTTTGCCAGTGATAAAACCGCAGTTGCTTTTGCAGCCGTGGTAAACGAAAACAAGAACATCGAATCAAATTTATCCATTTCCCCATTTTGTTCCTCCGTCGCCCCAGCGCCTGCACCAATCGCATGGTGCACTTTATATCCTGTTGTTTGGCTTGCGCTGAATACATCTATTTGTGCCTTTTTAAAAAGACCCGCCGCAACGTGCTCGTCTTCCCTCAGGCATGTAACATACAATAATTTCATATCGCTTATTTTTCAAGTATTGCTCAATCTATAACAAGGGCATAAAATTATAGGTCAGCAATTTGGGGTTTGCTGATTAAAGTCAGGCAGGGAGATGATTTTGTAAGTGGTGGAGTGTGGTTTTAAAGGATGTATGCTGAAAAATTAGGTGAAAAACAACTGCGCCAAAAGTAGAAAAAATCAACTTTTTGAATATATCTTCCGGGCATGAAACGGGACGACACCCTTTGGAAGGCCATCCTTGAAGACATATTTGACGACTTCCTTCTTTTCTTTTTTAAAGAAGACGCAGAATTGTTTAATTTAGAGAAAGGGTTTGTGTTTTTGGATAAAGAATTGGAACAGCTTTTTCCATCTGGCAGCGAAAAAACATCAACAAAATTTGTGGACAAGCTGGTAAAAGTATTTACCAAAACGGGCAAAGAGGAATGGATATTGGTGCATGTGGAAGTGCAAGGGTATAACGATGCCGATTTTGCAAAGAGGATGTTTACGTACTTCTGCCGTATATATGATCGGTACAATGTGCCTGTTACTTGCATCGCTATTTTTACTGATGCCAATAAAAATTACAGGCCGTCAACCTTTAGCTACAGCTTTATGGGTACTGAAACCATTTTCAGGTACAATGTTTATAAGATAAGTGACCAGCAGGAAAGTGAACTTGGTAAGAGCGATAACCCCTTTGCCGTAGTGATACTAACGGTACTAATTGCCCTGAAAAAAGGAAAAATAACGGAAGAGGAATTGCTTAACCTTAAAACTGAGCTTCTTAAATCATTATTTAAAAAACAGATACCCACGAAAAAGATAAGCGCCATTATGCGGTTTTTGCAGTATTACGTAAATTTTGATAATCCAGAAATGGGCGTTAAATTTGATAGAGAAATTAATTTACTAAGCGATAAACATAAAAATATGGGGATTGAACAATTTTTGGTGCAGAGGGCTAAAAATGAGGGCATGGAAATAAAGGAAACAGAAAAAAACCTAACTTTTGTTAAAAGCCTTTTAACCCAAACTGATTTTCCTGTGCAAAAAATAGCCCAGGTGGCAGACGTGACTGTTTCTTTCGTGGAAGAGGTAAGGGCTTCTTTATCAAAATCATAAGGATAGCCTTTCCAACAACAAACATACAACCATGGGTATCAGAGAATTTGTGCTGCAAAGGGCAGAGCGTGAGGGTATAGAAAAAGGTAAGGAAATAAAGGAGACAGAAAAAAACCTCGCTTTTGTAAAAAGCCTTTTGACACAAACTGATTTTTCTGCGCAGAAAATAGCCCAAGTGGCAGATGTGACTGTTTCTTTCGTGGAAGAAGTTAAGGCTTCATTTTCAAAATCATAGAAATTTATTTCTGCTGTACAAACCCCACCCCTTTCATTAGCCTTCCAGCCCCATCCCGGCTGAGTCCTGACAAACCCCTCAATGGTGCGACGCAGTACCGCCGCCATGAAATACAAAAGCCCGTCCCAAAAACCTACCCATCAAAAATTTCCCACCCAATTATTTCTATACATTTGGCACCAGCTTTATACCGCTTTGGCATAAAACAAACATAGTATGCAACCAATTCCAATTAAAACAACCGTTGTTGGCTCATGGCCTTTTCCGGGCTGGTTAGAATTTTCGTCGGAAAATTTAGACAAATTCGGGCCTGCCGATATACATGAAATGATAGAAGACGCCGTGGTGGTTGCCATCAACGACCAAGTGACCGCAGGGCTTGACGTGATTACAGACGGCGAACAAACACGGTTGGACTTTAACTTGTCGTTTTATGGGTTCCTTAACGGCATTGCACCCAACCATACGGAGACAAGGAAGTTCGGCCCGCCCGCTCACGACCAACGGGGCAAACACACCATTGTTGAGCCGCTTACCGCACCCAAGGGCTTAGGCGTGGTGGAAGAATATAAAAGGCTGCAAAGGCTGGCACCGAAAGATAAAATACTGAAAGCCTCAATACCGGGGCCTTATACGCTTTCGGGCAGAATGCTGCCAGGCAGTATTTATAAGGACCGCTGGGAAATTACCGAGGCACTATTGCCCATTATAGCCAAAGAACTGGTTGATTTGGTGGAAGCAGGCGCAAAAGAAATTTGTATTGACGAACCCTCTATGTCGTGCTATGCCTACAAAGAAGACACGAAGCGCTTTGTGGATATTTTTAACAAAACCGTGAAGGGTATTGTGGGCAAAACGAGGATAGGCTCGCATTTGTGTTTTGGCAATTACAAGGGACGTTCCGTTGGCAAGAAAACCATAGCACCCATGCTGCCTGATTTTTTGGATTTGACGGTTGATGAACTGCATACAGAAATGACCGTTCTTAATTTTGCAGATATCCATTTAATGGAGCGTTTTGCAGAAAGAATGGATGTTGCAGTGGGCGTGATTGATGTTAAAAGTTATTACATAGAAACGATTGAAGACGTGATGGAAAGAATTGAGAAATGCCTGAAACATATACCATCTGAAAAGTTGGCTGTGGCACCTGATTGCGGCATGTCGCAAACAGCGCGCTGGGCCACTAAACAAAAAATTGCGAACATGTGCAAGGCGGCGAAAAGAATGAGGGAGAGGATGTGAAACCCCCAATGGATTTCTGCGTGTTGTCGCAGTATTTTGAAAATTTGCAACAAAATGAAATATGTCATTAATAAAACCAAAGCAGCAAGATGAAATTCTGCTGAATGATATAAAATCATTTCACACCGACACCGGCTTTAAAGTATGGTGGCTGGCGCAAAGTGGTTTTTTACTAAAATGGCAGGAAAAATATCTTTTGCATGACCCGTACCTTTCGGATTCACTCACCGTAAAATACCAACATACCGATAAGCCACACATAAGGATGAGCGAGCTGGTTATAAACCCTGCGGCGCTTGATTTTATTGACATTGTAACAAGCAGCCACAACCACACCGACCATTTGGATGCAGAGACATTAATGCCCATACTTAAAAATAACCCGCATATCAAATTCATCATCCCCGAAGCCAACAGGGAATTTGTTGTCAACAGGATTAAATGCCCCTTGGGCTTCCCTATTGGTTTAAGTGATGGGATAAGTTTTGAGCATGCCGGTTTCACCATAAAAGGTGTACCTGCGGCGCATAACGAACTTGAACGCAACAGCAAAGGCGAATGTATTTATATGGGCTATGTCGTTCAATTTGGCGGGTATGCCATTTATCATTCAGGCGACACCATTTGGTTTGATGGATTGGAAAAAATACTAAGGCCTTATAATGTTGATATTGCTTTTTTACCAATCAATGGCAATAAGCCTGAAAGGAAAGTAGCAGGCAACCTTAACGCACAAGAAGCCGCTGAATTAGGCAAAGTAATTGATGCTAAATTGGTTATTCCGCACCATTACCATTTATTTGAGTTCAATACGGAAGACCCGGCTAGTTTTGAGGAAGAATGCATCAAACGGGGGGTAGCTTATAAGGTGCTTGAAATGGGTGAAGGTGTAGGGTATGAAAAAAAGTAAGACTATTTTATTCTTTGAACATTTCCTCATTTTAAGAAGCTTATTGCTCATAGCCGCTTCTTATAATAGTTCGCACCATTTTAAACCGTTCCGTTGCCTGTATAATAAGCCTGGTGTTTGCAGGAACAATGATACTCTGCCCCGAGCAAACTGTATTTGATTTGCCATTAATTGTTATTTCCGCTTTGCCTTCAATGATCATTACAAAAATATCGAATGCGGACATTTTTTCTGCTAATCCTCTGCCGGCGTCAAAAGACACAACAGTAATATCACCCGTTATTTTTTTTATTACAGTAGTACCGGCCACTGAGCTGGAAACATAGTCTGTGATAGCTGCAACCGTGTACACTTTTGCTTTTTCTATACTAGTACATTCTGCAATAGTTATTGTATTCTTCATCATTTTAGTTTACACTTTGGGTGGGATATTCCTTCGGGGAAAGGAAACAGTTAGTCAAAATATCTTATTACATTCTCTCCATATACCAGTTCAGCTCCTTTTCCATTTTTTTAAACTGGAAAATGGAGGTTATTATCTTTTGAAGGCGCATAAAAGAAGTTTCGCTTTTAACCACATAGTCAAGCGCCTTGTGGTGCATGCAGTTTATAGCCACCTCAATTTTATCTTGGGACGACAACATGATAACCGGTGTATCTGGGGTATACGTCTTTATTTTGGCCAGGGTTTCCAATCCATTCATTGCATTGGTAACAATGCCATCCAAATGGTAATCTAAAATGATTACATCCGGTTTATGCGACAAATTTTCAATACACCTCTCCCCTGTCGCATATGTTTCTATGGCAAAATCGGCATGCTGTAGAAATTCTATCTCCAGTGATTTTAAAAACAACGCATCATCGTCCACCAGAAAAACTTTTATTTTATCTCCGTTTTGCATCAGTTTGTGTTTTTAATCATGTCAAACTCTCGCTCCAATTCTTTACACGCCTGCAGGCAAACATTTTCAAGTTGTAAAACCAAGCCAGCTATTTCATCCATCTGTTTCATGGTGCTTGCATACTCCTGTACCTTTTTAGCCATGTTTTCAAAATCTGTGCTGATGCCCATTATTAAAAAGGAAGGGATCATTTTATGCACTGCCGTATATAACGATTTCCAGTCTTTATCCAGCAGGCCCTTTTTCATGGCAGTCACCAAGGGCGGGGTCTGCTCCAAGTAAAGCGAAATCATTTCCATCATCAATGCCGGGTTGGATTTTGTACGGCGGTTTAAATAATTTAAATCAATAAACCGCGACGTTTTATTCTGACCGTTCAGGCCGGCATTGTGTGCATTTACGAGTAGAGGCTTCTTTATCAAGCTTACAATTTTACTATACAATAACCTTTCATCAACGGGTTTTGCTATATAATCGTTCATGCCAACCGCATTGCATTTTTCCAAATCAACCGTGGTTACATCAGCGGTTAAAGCTATAATCGGTATGTTGGAATGCATTATGTTTCTTATGTAGTCCGTGGCTTCAAAGCCGTTCATTTCAGGCATCTGCAGATCCATCAAAATAATATCATACGCTTTTGTCTGCATTTTTTCGATGGCTATTTTGCCATTTGAAGCAATATCACGGTCAAAGCCAAAATCGTCCAGCAGTGTCTTCATCAATAACTGATTAAGGGCAATGTCTTCAACCACCAATACTTTTATATTCTTAACTTCAGGGTCTTCTTCCTCAATCGCTATTTCCAGTTTAGCCTCTGCTTTTGTTTTTTCAAAACTTAATACAAAGCTGAAAACGGAGCCTTCGTCAATCTTACTTTGTACATTAATGCTGCCCCCCTGTTGTTCCACCAATTGTTTAACAATGGCGAGTCCTAACCCGGTGCCACCATAAAGTCTCGACGTGCCGCTGGATGCTTGTTGAAAGTTGTCAAAAATCGTATCCATTTTATCTTCCTTTATCCCGATACCGGTGTCCGCAACGGAGAATTGGATGGTTACTTTTTCTTCGTCTTCATCCACCAAATTGACACTTACCGTAATTTTTCCCTTTGTTGTAAATTTTACAGCATTGCCTACAAGGTTTAGTATAATCTGGTGCAGGCGAACAGGGTCGCCAACAAGCACTTCAGGAATTATCCCATCATATTCCTTAACCAGCTGTAAGTTTTTCTCCTGCATTTTTGTTTCAAACAAATGCACCATGGCGGATACAGACGAGGCGAGCTTAAATGGTATTTGTTCAAATGTCATTTTACCGGCGTCTACTTTTGCTAAATCAAGAATATCGTTAATCAGCACTATCAATGCGTCGCCGCTCATTTTAATGGCTGTCAAATACTCCTTTTGCTTCGCCGTCAAATCAGTTTTCAGCACCACCTTTGTAAACCCAATGATAGCATTCATAGGCGTGCGTATTTCATGGCTCATGTTCGACAAAAACTGCTGTTTCGCCTTCACCGCGTCTTTTGCCGTACGCGTGGCGCTTTCCGCTTTTCTTGTTGCTTCTTCTGCAAGTTCCGCAGCCAGTTCGGCAAACACTTTAGCTTCTGTTAACTCCTTTGCTATTCTTTTCTGGTCAGTAATATCCCTTGCCACAACAACAACCCCAAGTACATTACCCTGCTCATCTTTATATACCGAGCCATTAAAAAGCACATCTGTTAACCTGTGATCCCTAATGGTAAGCGGGTAGTCTGCCACAAAGCCTTTGGCAAATACTTGCTGGTAGCCTTCCCTCGCTCTGTCAGGTTCGGTAAAATAATCAAAGAAATCGGTGCCGATCAGTTTTGCACGTGACACTCCTGTTACTTTTACAGTCGCCTCGTTAATATCAGTAATTTTCCCCGCGGTACTGATGGTGAATAGTGGGTCATGGCTGGCTTCTATGAGGCTTCGGGAATACTCCGATTGCGTTTTTTCGCTCACTTTTAATGCCTGCTGTGCCTTCCTGATTTCTGTAATATCTATCAGGGTATTTATTGCTCCGGTTAAAGTTCCATGTGTATCAAAAATCGGCTGCGGGTTGGGCAGAATATAACTTCTCCCCCCGTCAGGCCTTTCAATAATTATTTCTTCTCCGGCTTCTGAATATTCACCTTTAAGTGATCTAGACATTGGGCAATTATCCAATTCTACTGCCAAGCCATCAAGGCTGAAGAGTTTCCATGATCCGCACCAAAGATCCTTGCCTATTTCCGGCTCCCGGCCCCATAATTCGGCCGCAGCTTTGTTGTATAATTGGATGTATCCATTTTTATCACAGGTATACACCGCCACGGGCAGGTTCTCAATAAGGCTGCGGTACCTGTTTTCACTTTCTTTAATTTTCTCGTTGACTTTATTTTTTTCTGTCATATCCTTTACTACCACCATAACGCCCTGCACAATACCAAAGTCATCTTTATAAACAGCCCCGTTGAACAGTATATTGCTTAGCCTGCCATTTTTATGGCGCAAGGTAAGCGGCGAATCTGCCAGGGCGCCTTTTGCAAGCACTTCATCGTAAGCTGCATGCGCCTTCAATGGCTCGGTAAAATAATTAAAAAAGTCACTACCCCTCAACTGCTCGCGCGCCATACCGGTAATGTCCGCCAACGCTTCATTCATATGTGTAATCTTGCCGTCGGTACTTATTGTAATCAATGGATCAAGGCTGGCCTCTATCAGCCGCCTTGCATATTGGGTTTCCTTTATTGTTATGGTGTCCATGTTGTATAAATTAATTGTTGCATTTAAATGCCCACATCTTCAATTGGTTTCCGTCTTTTATCTTTTAGCTTTTTGAAATGCGATGGCGTAAGCCCTGTTGCTTTTTTAAACTGGTTTGATAAATGCGCCACACTGCTGTAGTTCATCTTCCAGGCAATTTCAGTAATATTCAGTTCGTCGTAAATTATCAATTCTTTTATTTTTTCAATTTTGTGGGCTATAATAAAATGCTCGATGGTAGTACCCGATGCTTCTGAAAAAAGATTGGCGAGATAAGTATAATCGTGGTTGAGTTTCTCGCTGATGTAGTCTGAATTTTTTATTTTGGGCAACTCGTCGGCATAGTGTACCATTTCAACTATTACATTTTTAACTTTTTCAATCAGCATGGCCTTTTTGTCGTCCATTAGTTCAAACCCCGAGTTGGACAAAGCGGTCCTCAATTGTTCCCTCATTGGTGCTGAAATATTTTCCATTATGTCAACCTCCCCCAGGTCAACAAGTATAAAATGCAGGCCAAGTTTCTTTAATTCTTCTTTCACCGCCATTTTGCAGCGGGTACTGACCATGTATTTTATGTATAATTTCAAGTATATTTTGCTTTAGAAATATCCACCGCCAAAGATGCCCTTATTTACTCTGGCAAACGTTACACAATTATGAATAATTGTTACATCATTCACACATTTGTAAACCGGGTTTTTTATCGAATGACTACCATTTTTCTGGCGAAATGGTTATTTTAACAAAAAAGGGTGGAATCTTTTGGAGTGATGGAGAATAATAGCGGCAACAGTGTTTGCTGTTTATCCAGGCGGCCTGGTGGTTCCTTGTATAACATCCGGCGATTATCGTAGCCCAATCGCCAACAAGAAACAGCGGCAAACTACCTTGCCAAGTTGGGCACAACCGTCATATTTATACGTAACACACGCAACGGCATGAAACCATGCCACCCTCATTTATATAAAATTTGTGACTTCACGCAGCGTTATTTTTTTAAAATATGCCTATAATTGTCGCAAACAGTTCTTATGAGACATTTACCCCTTGCTTTTGTCATCATTTTAATTATTGCCGGCTGTAATAAAAATCAGGGTACGCCATTTGATCAAACTTCAGCCACCATACACATCGTTTTTCCTGACGGCCATTCTTACACCTATGCCAATTCTTCGGCACCGATAAACGGAGACGTTTACGAGTACTCGTACTCCCCCACGGGCTTAACCGGCACTTCACCCATTAACTATATAGTATATACAACAGCCCAAGCAGCCACACCGTTTACAACTGGCAACCCTGCTTACTTCACTTATACTTTAAATTATATAACGGATCCCATCAATTCGTTCAATCAAAACGCAACGCTAAATACCATTCCTTATTTTAATTATAAAAATTTTGCCATTGACTCGGCATCAAGCGATCCTGTTTTTCTCAACAGCGTCATCAATATACAGGACACAACCTATGCTTACAATAAAATGGTTATAACCTCAAGTTTTCCCGATTCTACACACTCACCTTACACGGGTACTGTTCACGTTGACTTATACCCAAAATGGTATATCATCGGCAACTACCCTGGTGTAACTAACTATCAGCCATCAACGCCTGTATCTATTGACTTCAATTTTAACAGCATCCAATTCCAGCAATAGACATTTAATACTATGTTTACTGTTTCTATATTGCCATAGAATGTTAACAAAAAACCCGCCCTGCAACAACAGAGCGGGAAACACTCATTTCACAACATCAATAACAGCCCCAAATTTGGTAACGTGTCAGCAAAGCAACAAATGCAAGCCTGTTGCTGTGGTACTTGTAAACCGGCAGCAACAGGCTGTAGCTTTTACCGGAGGGTAGTTAAGCAAAAAGAAGCCATCATAATATGGCACACCCATCATCACATATTAAAAAGCAATACCCGCTTTTATTGCCATCCTGTTTAAATGGTAATTTATGCTGCTTGAAGAGGATGTTGTAACGGGAAAAATGACAGCCGTGCTACCCCATCCATCATCTCCTTGCTCGGTAAGTTTCTTAAAACTATACGCACCGCTAAATAACATGCTTAACCCCCTGTGCAGTTGTACCATATACCCGAGACCCGCTTCGCCATACAGGCCGGTTTTAAATTTGTCACTAATGTAAAACTGCTTTACATCGCCGGGTTTTTGCCAATACCAGTTAAACCCCGCATCAGTGTACGCAAAAAAATTACGCGTTAACCTTTTTCTTATGTCTGCAAACAAGGGTACGCTTTTTAGCCGGTATTCGTCAATCCCGGTGCCGATGCCCCAAAACCACGACCTGTGCTGGAGGCCATTAATAGTAAGCAACTGCAATGCGCCTCCCGCTTGCCCGTCAAGCAGGCCGATGGTGTTTATTGACTGAAACTGCCATGTTTTAGTGGCTGTTTGTTTTACCTGTGCGTTGGTGCTGCCGCAGAAAAAAAGCAAAGGCAGTACAAGCACAATTGATGATATTTTCATTGTTGTAAGGGTTTAGAGTTTGCTTATTAAATGTATATTGTTAAGGTTGCTGTAATCGTACTGGTATATGCCGTCCCAAGCCAGCACTATCGCAAGCCCGTTTTGCGCAATCACATCAAACACATCGGCGTCATTCAATTGTTTTATTAACTGCAGGTTGCTTGCATCGTTTGCATTGTAGACTTTAAGGCCGCCTTTGCCATCGCAGACAAACAATGTATTGCCGTCTTTCGACAACCCCTGCGGGTGTGTTAACTGGTAAGACATTATAAGGGAGGTACTGCTTAAATTTGTTACATCCACCACTTGTAACTCATTATTAAAGCCAAGGCAGGCGCTGGAGTCGTTAATAGTCACATAGGCGTAATTGCCGTCTGCCACCACAGGGTCGCAGCCACGGGCATGTACAAACTCGCC
>Ga0207091_1217_pt1 | contig 12356 bp, 10 predicted proteins | sample Alteio_BWMinHeat_47_FD_153534 | JGI IMG/M metagenome (GOLD analysis project Ga0207091, IMG submission 153534) | Enriched cells from forest soil in Barre Woods Harvard Forest LTER site, Petersham, Massachusetts, United States -... | ecosystem: Environmental > Terrestrial > Soil > Temperate forest >... | reverse complement strand
ATCGCCTTTCGAATGAACGCATCCGATGGTATTTGTATCACATAGACCCGCATTCAACGCGTTCTCTTTGCGTGATCAGCTTTGAACCGCGGCCACCCGCATAGTCACGCCAGCGGCGAATACCATACCTGCAGTGGCTATCGGAATTTACATAGCTGCCGGCATCCGGTACGTATCTACTCCGGAAATCAAACAGTCTTCTCCGACATCCTATACTTTATCTCCGGTACAACGCACTGCAAATGCAATGCGTTATACCGAAGCACCGATCGGACAGACTTCTTCCCAGATCGAACACATTGTACAAACCATGCACACTATCGGAGCACAGATCGTAGAGGCTTCTGTTCCGATACAAAGCAGTGCAAACGCAATGCGGTATACCGGAACTCCGGTTGTAAAGACATCTGTACAGGTCGAACACACTTCTTCTCCGGCACAACGCAGTGCAAACGCAATGCGGTGTACCGGCGAACCGATCGCATACACTTCAGCTCCGATACAACGCAGTGCAAATGCAATGCCGTGTACCGGAGAACCGATCCTATACATTTTAGCTCAGGTACAACGCACTGCAAACGCAATGCGTTGGTTTTGATAAGTAGAGGTACGGGCTTGAGGAGATTGAGACTACGCCCCTGGCAAAGGAAATTGATTCGGAGTTTTATCCTTGTCCTTCTTTTGGAAGAAGGAGAACGTTCGTTGGAATGTAAAGTGTGATTTGATCTGAAAGCCCGTCCTTTTCGCAAGCGGAAGGTATTCCGGTCCTGGCTGCTAATGCTTGAGCCGGGCCGGCCAGTTCGTTTAGCGATGCGGGAACTGCCTGGAGGCGAGTGCACCCTTTGTCAGGAAATCCAAACGAAAAAATCGTTCGTTGGGAAGATCAGCGTTGGCATTAAACGAACCTGTCGCCTTTGTTTACTTTCACATCGTTGACGATGTTCCGGATCTGCTGTTCATCCTGTTTTTTACAGATGAGCAGGATACCATCAGATTCGGCAACAATATATCCATCAAGCCCTTCGATGACAACGAGCTTGTCTTTGGGAACATTCACAATGCAGTTCTTTGTATCGTACAACATGACATTTTTGCCAACGACCGCATTGGCATGTTCATTTTTTCGGATGTGATCGTAGAGTGAGCCCCAGGTGCCCAGATCTGTCCAGCCGATTATCGAAGAACGTACATAGACATTTTCGGCCTTTTCCATCACTCCGTAATCGATCGACACATTTTTGCATTTGCTGTAGACTTCCCGGATGTACTCCGCTTCTTTCGGTGTATTGTATACGTTTTTTCCATCTTTGAAGAGCGCGGCCATGTCGGGCAGACTTCTTTCAATTTCGCGGATGATGCTGTCGACACTCCATATAAAAATGCCGGAATTCCATAAAAAATCCCCGCTTTCCATGAAGAACTTCGCCATCTCGTGATCCGGCTTTTCGGTAAAGGTTTTCACTTTCTTGATCCGCTTGTCTTTTTCCTTGCCTTCCGACTCCTGAAACTGAATGTATCCGTAGCCTGTATCGGGTCGGGTGGGATTGATACCCAGAGTTACGAGACAGTCTTCCGACTGTGCTTTACGGAAACAGGACCGGATGGCTTTGTGAAAGGTATCTTCTTTGGTGATGAGATGGTCGCTTGGAGCAACAACCATGACCGCTTTCGGATTCACGGCCTGAATGCGATAAGCGGCATAGGCAATACAGGGAGCGGTATTTTTCCGCGTGGGTTCACACAGAATATTGCTGTCGAGAAGATCGGGCAGCTGTTCTTTAACGAGGCCGACATAGGATTCATTGGTGACGACGAGGATATTTTCTTTCCTGCAGGTGCGCGAAAACCGGTCATAGGTTTGTTGCAGAAGCGTGCGTCCGGTTCCGAGCACATCGATAAACTGCTTCGGATGGTCTGTACGGCTCATCGGCCAGAAACGGCTTCCAACCCCTCCTGCCATGATCACACAATATTCATTCTTTGATTTAGCTTCTCCAGCCATAAAAGTTCAGGTAATAGATAAGGAATCCGATTGCCGTTTCAGGAAAGTTTTTTGAAAGCGTTACGCAGATTCGAAATAATGAGATCAACATCCTCTAGTTTACAGGTTCCGACAGAGAGACGGTACCAGCTTGAATCATGTGTAGCGCCGAATGCGTAAAATGGAACAAGCGCAACCTTCGCCTCGTCAAGAACATATTTGGTTACATCCATTGTCGTGGCAAGCACATGCCCCCCGGCCGTTTTCTGACCGTGCATGGCAAACTGAACAGTCAGATAAATAGCGCCTTCCGGAGCAATCGATTCGACCTTGAATCCTTCCTGTTTCAGGGTTTGAAATCCTTTGTGAAAAGCAACCAGCCGGTCGTTTACTTTGCTGCGGATATCTTCGATATACTGATCATATGCAGGAACATCGTTCAGGAATTTTGCAGTGGCGAGCTGTTCCGCTTTCGGAGCCCAGGCGCCTACATGCGTGAGAATGGATTTTATCTTATCAACTATTTTCTTCGGGCCAAAGGCCCAACCCACACGCACCCCGGTAGATGCGAGCGATTTCGATATCCCGTCAACAAAAACGGTGTATTCACGCATCGCCGGTCGCAAACTAACCGGATCGTAGTGAACCGTCTCGCCAAAACACAGGTTCCAGTAAATCTGATCATACATGAGATACAGTACTTTTTTGTTTTCGGCTTCCCGCTTTTTATTTTCGGCAAGAATCAGATCACAGATATTTTCCAGATCCGTTTTCCGGAAGGTGGTACCGGTGGGGTTCAGGGGAGAACAGAGGGCAACAAGACTAGCTTTTCCGATAAAGGGTGCAAGTTCGGCAGCCGTCGGCATGAATTTATTCTCTGCGCGTGTTTCTACAATTTGCTGTTTTGCCCAGTTCAGATAGGTATAATGATTGTTGTTCCAGGAAGGAACCGGAAAAAGCACCGTGTCATCGATATCAACAAGGGCCCTGAAAATGGCATAAATCACCGGACGAGCTCCGCCGGCAATGACAATCTCGTCATTTCGGTAATCAAGCCCCCCTTTGCGTTTCAGCAAGGCAGATACGGCGTTGCGCAAATCAGGCATTCCTTCTGCCACCGGATAATTTGTTTCATCGTTGGTATAGGCTTCAATGATGGCAGCTTTCAATCCGGCTGGAATAGGAAATATTTTGGGATTAAAATCACCGATGGTCAGGTTATAAATCTTGTCACCGTTGCGAATTTTTTCATTCACTTCAGCAGCCAGTTTAATGATCTCCGAGCCGATGATGTTTTCTGCAATGCGCGATACTTTCAAATCTTTTTTCGGTTGAAGTGTGGGTGTACTCATAGCTCTCTAGAGGATAGATTGAAACCGGGCAAATGTAAGGATTTCGTCACGAATATAGTGAATAATCTGCTATTTATTGACCATAAACCCGCCCATTGCCAGGCAATTGCCGACTTATAATTGGCCGATCCATGTTGTGCTGCTGCCAAATGTCTGAGCATTTTCGCCAGGCTCTTTTGCGGTCCATTTAAACTTCCGTTTCTGCCAATAAAAAGGCCGCCTCAGCAAGAACTGAGGCGGCCTTATGCAAATATCAGCAGTGCTTAGCGCGTTACGATAACACGCATTGATTTCACTTTTTCGCCAACAGTAACAGATACGGAGTAGATACCAGGCACCATGTTGCGGGTGCTTAGTTTTACTTCGTTGTATCCGACATTCAGATTGCTGTCTTCAACAGAAGCAATTTGTTTGCCAAGAATGTCATACACAACAATCATTGTTTTTGCTTTAACGCTCAGGTTGATTGGCAAAGAAATTTCATTGCCCTGGCTGACCGGGTTTGGATATGAATCGCCGATGACAAAACCATCCTGTTTCAGATCATGTGTAGAAACCATCGTGCAGGTTGCGCAAGATGCTTTGTAATAGATCAGGTGGTGATCAAAAGCGTAACCGGCAGCACCTTCATAGGCAAAAGAAGGCACATACAGACCGTTGAACTGACCTACGCTGAGGTTGTAAAGAACGTCATTCGGAATAATGTAAGACGCATTGTAATCTCTCTTTTGGTAAGCAGTAGGGAATGAACCGGAATGTTCATTGTACGAATAGAAATTACAGGTGTTTTTTGTGCTGATATTGTCTGTGTTCGCAACCCAGGTGTAACCCGGTTTGAAAGTGACAGACGATACGGCCAGAGAATTGGCAGGAAAAGCAGCCAGTGCAGATGTACCGATGTTTACAACATGAAGTCCGTTGGATAATGTGTCAGCAAGAGTAGCTGCAGTCAACAGAATTTTGTAGGTCTGTTTTCCGGTTGCTGTCAGGTTTTTATTCGGGTATGACCATTTGATTCCTTTGAAGAAAACAGTGTCTGTACCGAGGTTAGGCCCTACAGTAGTTGTGAAATAGTAATTGCTTGTTCCGGCAGGCACCATTCCAACTTCCACGATGAGTGTATCTACAATCGTAGTGGCTGTTGCACGCTGATAAGAAATAACCACCTGCATGGAGTCAATGGTATACGACTGCGTCCGGTCAATAGCAATGGCTGGTCCTGTAGTTGTGGACGTATACAGCGGATCATTGAAATAAGAGGATTTTGGATCAAAAACATCTCCGATAAAGTGAATCCATGGAGTTGAGATGGCTGTTCCGAAATTCGCCAGGATAGTGGTATCTGGGAAAAGGTAATTTCCAGCCAGGGAAGCCATTGTTCCAGGATTTGCACCGGTGTTGTGAACATCGGCAGCTTCACCATAATTGTACCATCTTGATCCGATTGAATTGACCGCTTTGGAATGGATCTTCAGTGGTGAAACATGTGGAGGAAGAGAGAGGCCAGCCGCACTTTTGGTCTGCGTTCCGATCGGGTTAACTTGCTGCTGATTCGCCTGCTGAGCCAGCAATGAACCACACACAAGTCCTGTAAGAATCAAAGTAACTATTTTTTTCATGGTGTAAAGATTTGATTTTTTAGTTTGAAATTCAAAGTTAAGAAATTTATTTTAACATGCAAAGCAGCCTAAGCCCTTAATCTTTCGGCAAAGGCCCGATTCGTGTGTTAAAAAATGCAAAGCTGTCCGGATGCCGGTTACTGGCAAAATTGAGTGTTGCCGGCTTTATTCCTGATTCACAATTGAAACGAACACTTTTTCATGGATATTGCCGGATCGTGCCGTATAGAATTTTTCCTGCCTGCTGATTCTTCCCTCATTCCGGTTGTGAATTCCTACCAGCTCATGATTCCACCCCTGCTTCAGCCCAACATACTTGGACCTGCTACTGTGACCTCACTGAGCGGATTGAAGAGGTATTTGCGCCGGGTATTGATTTCCAGACAACAGAAACGTTTTCTGATTTTTTCTCCTTTTTTGAAATGTCTCCCACGGCCAAAGATAAAAATAGTGCCAGCTGGCAGATCTTCCAGAAAAATTGCCCCGGCACGTTTGTCATATTTCTTCAGGATCCGAAGCAAACTGATATCCGAACAGCTCGAGGCAGCCGGGTTTCTCAAATAATTGGTCAGCGCCTTGTTCACATCATCCGGAAACACCTCCAGATCGATAAAAGGAACCATGAGGACCCGAAACTCCTGCTTCCACTCTTCGCCATGCGGCTTGACATTGTTGGAGAATTTTTTATAGTTCGCCAGATGAGCAATCTCATGCACCAGAGTAATCAGGAAAGCGTAGGGATTGAGGTCGTGATTGACCGAAATGTGGTGGTTTGTATTTTCGAGCGGAGGTCTGTAATCGCCATACTTTGAACTCCGGCTCTTCTTTATTTTCAGTTTGAAATCATACACATAAATCCATTCAGCAATAATAGGCACAGCAGGATCGGGGATGTATTTGGACAGAATGGACTTGTTGCGCTCAATCTGCGACATGAGGGTCTTGCGTTTTACCAAAGGTACGAAGGAGGGATCGAAAAACATACAGAAAAATGAAAGAAGGTTTTTGCGATGCCTCTTTCCAGATGGATTCTCCGGAAAATCTGTTCGTAGAGATGGCCAGACAGCTTGTATACGCGTGACGGTCAGGATGTAAAAATACCCCCGCGATTCAGCGCGGGGTACCTGTCACGCCTTCCGTTCGGGCTGCCAGCATGTTTCGACTCTGATATTTTGGGATTATTTCAACAGCTGAAAAACAACAAAGCTGGACACATAGGCCAGAATGCCCATATAGAAGAACTGGATAACAGGCCATTTCCAGTTTTTGGTTTCCCGGTAAACCACGGCCAGGGTACTCATGCACTGCATGGCAAAAGCATAAAAAAGCATCAGCGATAAACCGACGGCCAACGTATACACCGGCTTTCCGGTGAGCGGATCTTTTTCGTCCATCATTTTCTGACGAATGGACCGTGTATTTTCTTTGTCGCCCACACTGTAAATGGTGGCCATCGTACCGACAAAAACCTCGCGTGCCGCAAACGAAGTGATCAATGAAATGCCTATTTTCCAGTCGTACCCAAGGGGTTTGATAGCGGGTTCAATGGCTTTGCCGATGATGCCGGCATATGAATTCTCCAGCTTCTCGGCGGCTTTTCCGAGCTCCAGATCTTTTTGAGGCAGCGCTTTCGAAACTGCGGCATACTTCTTATCAATCTCTTCGAAACGTTTTCCAGGCGCATGTGAAGAGAGCACCCACAAAATCACGGAGATCGCAATAATCACTTTGCCGGCATCGAACAAAAACACCTTTACCTTTTCATAAATCGTATACAAAACCGAACTCCATTTCGGAATGCGGTATACCGGAAGTTCCATGATGAAATAACTTTTCTCGCGCGCTCTGAGAATGAATTTCATGATCCATGCCGAAAAAATTGCCGCTAAAAAACCGATGAGATACATGGACATCAGCGCAATGCCCTGCATGTTGAAAAAGATGAACTTCTGATCGGATGGAACAACAAGGGAGATCAGAAGTGTATAGACCGGCAAACGTGCCGAACAACTCATCAGCGGAGTAACCAGGATAGTGATCATCCGTTCTTTCCAGTTGCTGATGGTGCGCGTGCTCATAATCGCCGGAACGGCACAGGCAACTCCGCTGATGAGCGGAATAACCGACTTGCCGTTGAGTCCGAACTTGCGCATGAGCTTGTCCATGATGAAACTCACCCTGGCCATATAACCGGTATCCTCAAGGATGGCAATGAAAGCAAAGAGTAGTGCTATCTGCGGCACAAAGACAACGACACCGCTCAAGCCTGCAAGGATACCGTTCACCAGCAAAGCCGAAAGTTCGCCGTCGGGCAGATGTACGGAACTCCAGTGCGAAAAATGAACAAACAAGGATTCAATCCATTTCATCGGAAAAGCCGCCAGAAAAAAGATGGTCTGAAAAAGGCTGAACAGCACACCCAGAAAAATGACGTATCCCCAAACCGGATGCGTTAGCACCCTGTCTATTTTTTTGGTGCGCGATTCGCCCTTTATGTCAACGGCCTCCACACAGGCATCCACAATGCGACCGATCTCAGCGAAACGGACAACCGTTTCATTGGCCTGAAAAGCGGTGGCGTCGAAGTGGTGTGACTGAACGATTTCTTTTATCCTGGCTCTTACTTCGGGCTTCAGAGAAATGAACTGATCTACATTGCAGAGCAGTTGCCAGGCCGCATACGAAGAACTGACCGGAACAACCGCTTCAAGCGCCCTCAGCAGTTCAGCCTCAGGCGTTACCGTAAAAAACAATTTGTCGGAAGGAACAATCGTTCCAAGCAGCAATTCGTTCAATTCCGCCACCCCGATCTTTTTCCGGGCATTCGCATAAACAACAGGAATTCCGAGATGCTGCACCAGCTTCGCATGGTTGATGCGTGTCCCCTGCTGTTCCATCACATCCACCATGTTCAGCACCAGGATAACCGGCCTGCGAAGTTCAATGAGCTGGGTAACAAGAAACAGATTGCGTTTGATGTTCGATGCATCGGCCACCACCACAGTGACATCCGGGTAATCGCTGTTTTCACTATCGCACAACACATCAAACGACACTTTTTCATCCAGCGATTTCGGATAGAGACTGTACGTTCCGGGAAGATCTATGAATTCAATTTCACGGACTAAGGCTCGCTGTTTATCGCGCACCTTTACCCGTCCGCTTTTCTTATCGACGGTGACACCGGGAAAATTTCCGGTGCGCTGATTCAGTCCGGTAAGTGCATTAAAAAGCGTGGATTTGCCACTGTTGGGATTTCCAACTAGCGCAACTTTGAGGATACCGGTATTGGATTTGATTTTATTCACTGCTTGCTCCATGGCTGATCAGCTACACAATTCATACGGTACAAATACATTTCAATTTTCTTTGCAACCCAGCACAAGGAGCACAAAAGTACATCAAGAACCTGAATAAATTTTATCTTTTGCAAATGCAGCCGGAAATGGAATTTTAGGTATCAGCGAAGGATGGCAACCGGATTAATGCTCAGGAAGCAATCCTGTGAATAAGCACGGTCGAGGCTTCTGCCTTTCTGAGACTGAGCAGGTATCCTGAAACATGGATGGCGATCGGATCGCCCATCGGAGCAATCTTCACCAACTCCACCTTTTCTCCGGGAATACATCCCATCTCCAGAAGCTTGAGTGACATGACCGGATCGGTAAATGAATCGATAATGGCGTGATCACCAATTTTCAATTCGGACAGATTAAAAGGGAATTGCTGCATAAAAGGTCTGATATTCGACACAAAGGTAAGGAATCAACCAGCAAATGATGGCTGACTCTTCTACCTAAAACTAGGTATTTTACTGATTTTTGTCAGGTAATCAGGTGTCGGCGAAGGGTGTCAAGACCAAAGCTATACAGCGGATTGCAATTCAGAATTCGCCGCTATTTCCCACCCCACTCTCTTTCTCCATTTTGCTTCCCGCTCTCTTTCTCTGCACTGTTTCTCTTTTAAGTATGGTGGTGGTGTTTGCCCCAGGTAGGACAATCGGCACATTTGTTTGTGCGAAAAATCGAACAAGCCGAAAAAGACGTGCTTAAATATGCCAGGAAAAGAAGAAAGAAAATTCGCTTTCGGAAAGTGTTCAACATACAATGTGTTTCTGAATTCAACTCTTTTGGTAAGTGCAGGATTCGCCTCTAAACTTGAGGCATACTGGTGTTGACCAGTGATCCTGAATACATATCCGTTTCCAAATCAAATATACGGAATAATCCGGGGAGGGGCTATTGGTGGATTCCCGGGAGGGATAAAACGAGAGCCGGGGGCCTGAGTTAAAGACAACTGTATCAATACAGCAAGAGCCAGGCAGAACACCTACACACGATTCAAACACACTCAACATCAGCTTGTTTCATGGCTTATGTCCAATTCCCGCCAAAATATCTTAATTTTATGCCGATCACACTGCATGAAAATATTTTTTAACATTGGCCGGTATTTCCTTTTACTCAATAAGGTGTTCTCGAAACCCGAGAAAGCCGTTATTTACCGAAACCGCTTTTTTCAGGAAGTCAACATGCTGGGCATAGGCTCACTCGGCATTGTATCCATCATTTCCGTTTTCATTGGAGCCGTCATCACCATCCAGGCGGCTTTTGGGTTCCAAAGTCCTTGGATACCCCTGTATGCAGTGGGACTGGCCACGCGCGACAGCATAGTTCTGGAATTCTCTCCGGCAATCGTCAGTCTTATTCTGGCAGGCAAGGTGGGTTCCAACATTGCCGGTGAAATAGGTACCATGCGCGTAACCGAACAGATAGATGCTATGGAAATCATGGGTGTCAATTCGGCCGCTTACCTGATTCTTCCAAAAATACTCGGCTTTATGTTTATCCTGCCTTTCCTTACTGTCATCAGTATGTTTCTGGCCATGATCGGGGGACTTGTTTTCGGTGTTTTCACCAATGCCGTCACAGCTCACCAGTATATGGTAGGTATACAATATGATTTCAGACCATACAACGTCTTTTACGCATTGGTTAAAGTTGTTGTGTTTGCTTTCATCATCACCTCCATTTCGGCGTATCACGGTTATTACACCAAAGGCGGTGCTTTGGAAGTGGGGCGCTCCAGCACCAAGGCTGTTGTGTACAGCAGTATTACGCTGCTTTTCTTCGATCTTTTGCTCACTCAACTCCTGCTCGCATGATTGAAGTCAGAAACCTCTATAAAAAATTTGGCGACAAGCAGGTCCTGAAAGATTTCTCCTTCACCTTTCAGCAAGGCAAACCTAACCTGATCATTGGCGAAAGCGGAACAGGCAAATCGGTCTTGCTGAAATGCATGGTGGGACTTATTGAACTCGATGCCGGAGAAGTGCTTTACAGCGGAGCCGATTTCCTGCGGATGAATTTCAAGGAAAGAAAACTGATCCGTCGCGAAATCGGGATGCTGTTTCAGGGCGGCGCTCTTTTTGATTCCATGACTGTGGAAGAAAACATTGTCTTCCCGCTTGAGCTCTTCACCGATGCCTCAGCTGAAGAAAAGGTGGAACGGGCGAATTCCTGTTTGAAACGTGTCAATCTCGAAAACGTAAATCACCTCTTTCCTTCCGAAATCAGCGGAGGAATGAAAAAGCGTGTGGCCATTGCCCGGGCCATTGCCATGGAACCTAAATATCTGTTTTGCGATGAACCCAACTCCGGTCTCGACCCCAAAACATCCATCCTCATTGATGAACTCATCAACGACCTCACCTACGAGCTGAACATCACCACCGTCGTCATCACCCACGACATGAACTCCGTGCTTGAAATCGGCGATCACATCGCATTTCTCTACAAAGGCGAAAAGTGCTGGGAAGGAAACAAACAGGAAATCCTGCATACCGACAATAAGCAGCTGAATGATTTTGTGTATGCCACGAAATTTTTGAAGAATTTTAAGGATAAGCTGGTGAAGCCGTAAGCTCTCTGAAGTTTTTTCCTGACCTCCATCAGCCCACCGCACAATACCCAAACCAACCATTTCGGGTTTCAATTCAGAATCTCTGCATTGTATTTGTTCACGACTGTAGTTGCAAACACCTTACGGACGATATACGGAAAAACAGCCAGCGCTTCTATTGGAAAAGAACCAACGATCAACAGAATTCCCGCGGCTTCGCCGGAGCTAAATGCTATTCTCGGATGCGGACTGAGTTCAACTAAGCCAACGCCTGCAATGAGCATGGCCCCTCCTCCAATCATCATTCCAAACTGAACTTTCCTTGTCGTTCTGGTACGGCTTATATTTGAAAGAATGTTGTTGTTGGTTGTATAACGGCTAACCGTATCAAGCATCTGAGGTTCTGAGAGTACGGTATGATTCATGCTGTACATAAGTCCAAAAGGATGGATGGGTTGAGGCTTGCCTTTAACAGATTTTTCCAGGGCCGTCTTTGATGTGGAATCCTTTCTGCTGTTTCCATGACCTATGGAACCGAGCTCGGAGACTTTTATCGAATACTCCTTTTTATCCGACCCTCCGGCAACACGATATCGGACCACGCTGTCCACCGAAATGACATGCACCACCATTCTGTTTCCGTTTTTTCCGATCAGTGTGTCCTGAGCAAAACAAGGATGGACAAAACAACTGATCATTGTGAGTACGAAAAACAATCTAACCATGTGCGGGATATCGAATTAAATTGAACATCAGGCTGCAGGATGAAGCAGCATGCCGCCCCTCAAAAGGGGTGCGAAAGTAGTTATAAAAATGATTTCGGATAATAATATATTTTATTAAGTGCTCTTAGGCAGACCACGCTTCGTTGGGAGGAAACTGTCAATATCAATCATTCACAATCCTAAAAAGAGAAAGAGGCCGCCCCGGTACCGGGACGGCCTCTTTCAATAATTAGTAGTCTTTAAAAAACCTACTCGACTATTTGGTTACAACAAACTTGCCATTGAGTTTAGCATGATCGGAAGTAACTGTGTAGAAGTAAGTACCTGCAGCGTAATTGCTCAGATCCACTTTAGAAACACGAACTCCGTTAACGGCAACTTCTTTGAAGCTGTCCATCTTTTTACCGGCGATGTCATAGATCTCGATGACAACGTTTGATACTGTGTTAACCGAGTAATTGATAGAAATTGTGCGGGTTGCAGGATTCGGGAAAGCAGAAACAAGTGTCAGCTCGCTTGTGTTTTCTTTGATTCCGGCAGGACCGTGTACAATGTTCATACGGATCATCGGAAGTTCGCCGATATATCCCCATGCTGGTGCAGTTGCTCCGGCAGGATAAACGAAAGATGTGTGGGCAGGCTGAACGGTTGTTTTGTCCAGTGACACATAAACACCCAGGTAAGGTGTTGTAGCAGAACCTACAACCTGACCGGTTGCAACTACTGTAGCTACATAATTACCTGGCAGAACCTGAAGCGCTGAAGGCAATGCCATTGT
>Ga0207091_1216_pt1 | contig 12361 bp, 8 predicted proteins | sample Alteio_BWMinHeat_47_FD_153534 | JGI IMG/M metagenome (GOLD analysis project Ga0207091, IMG submission 153534) | Enriched cells from forest soil in Barre Woods Harvard Forest LTER site, Petersham, Massachusetts, United States -... | ecosystem: Environmental > Terrestrial > Soil > Temperate forest >... | reverse complement strand
AGCTGCAACCGGAGCTGCAAACGCCACTGTTGAAGAAATAAACCCGGAGAGAAATCCGACAGCCGGGTGATACAGTTCGGACAGATAATTGTATTCACCTCCTGAACGTGTAAATGCGGCACCGATTTCTCCGTAACAAAGTGCACCCAGTAGCGCTGTAATCCCACCGATGATCCACAGCAGAATAAGGGTAAACCCTGAATGCAGGCCCATGAGCTGGTACCCGATGCTCACCCATACTGCCGTGCCAATCATATCGGCAATGACGATAGCTGTGGCTGAGTAAAGACCAATGCGCTGTTTAGGAATTCCGTGTGAAAGGTTAGGCATACAAGGGATCAGTCAAATGTTTGTGATGGCTTGGAGGCCAGCTCGGTCATGGTTGCGTACTGCTCAGAAGTCAGATCATTGAAAAAGTAATTGATCGGGTTTACTTTTTCACCGTTTTTGATGACTTCATAATGCACATGGGGCCCCGTGGAGCGCCCTGTACTTCCGACATAGCCAATCAACTGACCGCGTTTTATCTGCTGCCCTTCACGAACGATAAATCGAGACATGTGTCCGTAGAGGGTTTGGTATCCGAATCCATGATTGATGACGACATGATTGCCGTATCCCTGTTCCATATTGTCTGCACGATCTACAATGCCGTCGCCAGTGGCATAGATTTCAGTTCCGGTATTCGCTGTAAAATCGAGTCCGGGATGAAACTCCTGGGTTTTGTAAATCGGATCTGTCCTCCAGCCGTAACCGCCGGGGATGTGTTTCAGGTCCTTGTTGGCAATTGGAAGCAAGAAGCTTTTCCTTATCCCGGGCCAGCTTACTCACTTCATCGTATGATTTCGACTGGATATACATTTGTTTCGAAATCTGGTCCACTTTCATGGTAATGGCTTTCATCAGTTTGCTGTTGTCATAATCTGCCAGGTCTTTATACCGGTCAACACCGCCATAACCAGCCTTGCGGATATCGGCAGAAATCGGTTCGGCTTCGAAAATGACCCGGTAAAGGTTATCGTCCCGATCCTGCAAATCGGTGAGTACATTGGACATCAGGGCCAGTTTCGTATTGAGGATCTCGTATTGAAGCGTCATCTGGTCAACTTCCCGTCGCAGCTTTCGCTCCTTGGGGGTATCGATCGGCAGGTTGTAAGTCACCAGCATGGCCACCCCGGCAAATATGCTGCCGGTGACCAGATAGGAAAGCACCCGCAGCACACGCGAACGAATGGTTGCCTCGTGCTTCTCGTAGGAGAGCGTTTTGATATTGTATTTGTACCTGATCTTGGACATGAAGCTTTTATCCCTGATTTTACAATTGAAAAAATGTTTGAATTTGAAGACCCCGTAGTTAAAGCCATTCAAAGGGATAAACGACATACCATCGCTTAAAAGTCAAGCCGCTTTAAAATAGCTTGTTACACAGCTAATTAAAATCTTGCTTAAAAGCTGAGCAAATTTACTAAAACAACCCGTCCGGGATACCTCCGAACGGGCTATTTTATCTCTTGCGGTCTTTGAATGATTAAGTGTTGATAGATTTTGAAGAATCATAAGGTCTTTTCACGCTTTTCGGGGGCTTTTCTTAATTTTGAAGCCGCTTCAGCCCAATCCAGTCCTCCTCTGCATGAAAAATTGAAGGGGAGGGGTGATGAGAAGGGAAGAAATTGGAATGAGAATTGAGAAATGCAAGTAAGTTATTAAAATAGTTTTTGTTTTTTGCGTGAAGGATTGAGGCATTTTTGTCTGAGCTCTTTCTGCTTCTTCAGCAGAAAAGCGAGTGCCGAAAGCCTGATCCGCCTCAGGCGGAGCACGCCCAAGTCAGACTAAACTTTCAGATGAATAAATACAATTGAACTATGGAATCAGTTAAAGTACGTCAGACATTTCTGGATTTTTTCAAGTCTAAAGGCCATGAAATTGTTCCTTCAGCTCCGATGGTCGTTAAAAATGACCCCACACTGATGTTCAACAATTCAGGGATGGCCCCGTTCAAGGAGATTTTTCTGGGCAATGCTCCTGTGAAATTCCCGCGGATTGCAGATACACAGAAATGCTTGCGGGTTTCGGGCAAACACAACGATCTCGAAGAAGTGGGGGTGGATACGTATCACCACACCATGTTCGAAATGCTCGGTAACTGGAGCTTTGGCGATTACTTCAAGAAAGAAGCCATTGCCTGGTCCTGGGAATTGCTGACTGAAGTTTTTAAAATTCCGAAAGACCGGCTGTATGTAACCGTTTTTGAAGGCAGCGCTGACGATAAACTTGCATTCGATCAGGAGGCCTACGACTGCTGGAAGCAATTTATTTCAGAAGACCGTATCCTGAAAGGAAACAAGAAAGACAATTTCTGGGAAATGGGTGATATGGGCCCTTGTGGTCCTTGCTCTGAAATTCATGTGGATATGCGTGATGATGAAGTCCGGAAAAAGGTGGATGGCGCATCGCTTGTTAATCTGGGGCATCCGCATGTGATCGAAATCTGGAACAATGTGTTCATGGAATTCAATCGCAAAGCCGATGGATCACTGGTGAAACTTCCGGCCCGCCACGTCGACACCGGAATGGGGTTCGAACGTCTCTGCATGGTGCTTCAGAATAAAAAATCGAGCTACGATACCGACGTGTTTACGCCGCTGATCCAGAAAATAGAAAATCTCAGCGCTTTGCGTTACAAACCGGAAGACACCAGCAAACAGCATGAAATTGTAAACATTGCCATGCGTGTTATCGCTGACCATATCCGGGCTATTTCGTTTGCCATTGCCGACGGTCAGTTGCCTTCCAATACCGGCGCCGGTTATGTAATCCGTCGGATACTTCGGAGAGCCGTTCGCTACGGTTACCAAAGTCTGGGGTTAAAAGAGCCATTTCTTTTCCGCCTCGTTCCTGTACTTGCTCACTCCATGGGTGCCGCTTTCCCGGAATTGATCAATCAGAAAATGCTGATTGAAAAAGTGATCAAAGAGGAAGAGACCTCCTTCTTCCGTACGCTTGAAATCGGTCTGAAAAAGATAGATGCAGTCTGTATCGGTATGATCAATACGGATAAAAACAAGAAGGTTGTCGATGGGGCACTCGTCTTTGAGCTATTCGATACCTATGGCTTTCCCGTCGATCTGACTTCCCTGATCGCCAGGGGATATGGACTCTCCATTGATGAGCAGGGCTTTCAAAAGGAAATGGACAAGCAGAAAAACCGGGCGCGCGAAGCCGGTGCCGTAGATACCGACGACTGGATGATTGTTGATCGGAGTGCAACATCCGATTCGAAAGGTCTGTCTGAAAAAAAGGCACACACAGCACAAGTCACAGGTACTGCTTTTGTAGGCTATCAATTACTCGAATGTGAAACCCGTATTTATAAATACCGCAAGGTAAAAGCCAAAGGCAAGGAGCAATTCCAGCTGGTTCTTGATCAGACACCCTTCTATGCCGAAAGCGGAGGGCAGGTAGGTGATACCGGTGTCCTTGAGTCCGGCGATTCCAAAACATGGATTACCGATACAAGAAAGGAAGACGGCATCTTTATTCATTTCACAGACAAACTGCCTGAAAAATTGGATGCTGTTTTTACAGCAAAGGTGGATGCCCCTCGCCGCCGGCTAACTGAAAATAACCACAGCGCCACACATCTGTTGCATGCAGCCCTCCGGCAGGTTCTTGGGACGCATGTTGAACAGAAAGGGTCATTGGTGAACGAGGAGCATTTGCGTTTCGACTTTTCTCATTTCTCGAAAGTTACCGATGAGGAATTGGCACAGATCGAGCACATTGTCAACACCAAGGTCAGAGAAAACATTGCTGCCGATATTCGCGAACTGCCTATAGATGAAGCCAGAAAATTGGGTGCTATGGCACTTTTTGGTGAGAAATACGGCGACCGTGTTCGCGTGGTGACATTCGATAAGAATTATTCCATTGAGCTTTGCGGAGGAACCCATGTTCCGGCGACCGGTGTGATCGGGTATTTTAAAATCACATCCGAAGCCGCTGTGGCTGCAGGTATCCGGCGTATCGAAGCCATTACGGCAGACAGGGCCGAAGCCTATTTCGATGAACAGGAAAAGCTGATTGGCGATCTGAAAGTGCTGCTGAAGAATCCAAAAGATATCCTGAAGAGTATCCAGGCCCTGATGGAACACAATACCGGCTTGCAGAAAGAAATTGATGCATTGATCCGAGAAAAAGCGAAAGAAATCAAATTCCAATTGCTTCAGAAAATTAAAGAAGTCAATGGTGTTCATGTTATTGCCGAAAAAATAGTACTCGAGTCTGGCGATGCCATCAAGGACCTGGTCTTCGAACTGAAACAAAAAGAAAATATTTTTATCGTTCTCGGAGCCGAAATAAAAGGCAAACCAAGTATCACCGTTGCCATCTCAGATGATCTGGTTAAATCCAAAGGCCTGAATGCCGGTACCATCGTTCGCGAGCTGGCTAAAGCCATTCAGGGTGGAGGAGGAGGTCAGGCGAATTATGCCACGGCCGGCGGAACAAATGCTGCAGGACTGCAAACCGCGCTGGAGAGTTCGGTGTCGTATGTGATGAATCTGGGACAGAAAATAGAATCATAAACATCAAGGGATCATCCAATCAAAGGCCGCGAAGATGTTTTCTTCGCGGCCTTTTTGTTTTCGGACGTCAACTCACCCCCTAACCCCCTCTCTATGAAAAATCTAATCACTGCACACAAATCAACATAGGCTGGTTGATAGAAAGCCGTTGGGAGCTTTCAATGAGGGTCAAAAGTGAAGTTACTTGTGGCAAAAATGCCAAATCAATCCCAATTTGACTTTTCAGGTTGTTTAATAGACAGTCGTTTAGAGGCTCGATGTCAAAAAATCGTGCAATCCATGTATGACCATACCAGTGCGGTGATACAACGATTTCCATCCGATGGCGCGGATTTGCAATCCGTGCCTATCCTTAATGTCAAGTCGAAGCCCGTCGAACTTCTCCTGACCATTATATCCTCCATAAAAGACAAACAAACAAAGAAAAAAAGCCGCAAAGATCATCTCTCCGCGGCTTTCTTGTTATTCATTTGATTTTATTGCCAACTGGAAACTGCCAATTGCCAACTATTTCCTGCCGATCACTTCACAATCACGATCTTGCCTCCGGATGTTTTGAGTCCGTCCAGCACCATTCTGTAGAAATAAAGTCCGCCTGATAAATTGCTTTCATCGATTGTCAAGGCATATCTGTTGACATCTAGAGCATACGTATTAATCAGTTTTCCGCAGAAGTCGTACAATTCAAAATGAGCTTCTTTGATATTTATCAGCGCATAGTTCAGGGTCATTTGGCCGTTATTCGGATTTGGGAACACTGTGAGCGTGGCTACAGGTTCTGGCAACGTTTGAATACCAACGTGGTCCAGGGTATCGGCAGTAACAGATACGTCATCAATATAATAAAAGGAATTGAGCCAGTTATATGTATTGTTCGGAGCCGCATGCATATAGGTGTAAAGTGCCACGGAATCGGATCTGAAGTTTCCGATCGTCATGAAACGTTCCCCTCCCTTTGCTACAACAAGTGCATTCACCTTTGTCCAGCCAAGTGTATCAGTCAGCGACTGGGTCAGATTATCGAGTTGGGGAGTAACGCGCAACAGAGAACCGTTCAGATTTGGTGCAGTCGGACTGAACCATGCACCAATATTGTTGCAGGCATATTCACAGTTGTTGGCCAGGTTGACATAGAATGAAACAGCATAGGTTTTACCAGCCCGAAGAGAATCCGTCAGCGGTACATACATGTAGTCTCGTTTGTTCATATCGCTCACAAAAGTAGCCATCGAATAGGTGTGGATGCCTGCATAGGCACGCCCATTGTGGGGAAACTGGTAACCCCAGATATTGTCGGGTATTCCGGTTTGCACACTCGGGCAGCTGTCGTTGAAATAGGAGGGAGAATTCCCCATCCATTTGGACACGTAGCCCTGAAACTGGTTAATGGCCGACACACAACCCAAAGTATCTTCAAAACCCGGATTGGGCACAAGATTTACCTGTGCAGTACCTCTGGTGCTGAGCAGCAGGGATAGAATGGAGAAATAAATTAGTTTTTTCAAGGTGCGCAAATGTACTAATTATCCGGGATTTTGAGCAGGCTGCTCAATCAAAGCAAGCAGGCCTTGCCGACTTTATTTCGCTTATCCATGTTGGTGCTCGGTTATGCAAATTTCCTTGATTTTCTGGATTCTGAGTACCGGCTGAGATCCTGTTCGATTTGACGTTTCATCAGAAAGTGCTTTTTTCCACACCATGCCTTTTCTTATTCTTAAGGTATTGATTTTCTGAAGTTTAATGAATTAAAAGGATCTTCATTTCATCGGTTTTTTGAGTTCTGCAGCTATCCTTTTAAGTTCTGCGACATTCCTTTTGAGTTCTGCAGCTATCCTTTTAAGTTCTGCATCAATCCTTTTAAGTTCTGCGCAATTCCTTTTAAGTGCTGCAGTAATCCTTTTAAGTTCTGCGACATTCCTTTTGAGTTCTGCAGCAATCCTTTTAAGTTCTGCGACAATCCTTTTAAGTTCTGCGCCATTCCTTTTGAGTTCTGCAGCATTCCTTTTAAGTTCTGCGTCATTCCTTTCAAGTGCTGTAAACAGCTAAAGGAGAAATGTAAAAAAAACTGTAGCAACAGGACATTTTGTTCAAGGGAGGACAGTTCAATTGGCTGGCGGAGAGAGAATCCAGCTATTAGAGGAATACTTATACGAACTGCTGGAGTGTATTTTGTTGTGAATCAAGCTCTGTCTCGAAACGTTGATTGGCAGAAGCGGCTTTCAAAATCAGATTTGGATTGGAAATGGGGGAATTTAGTCGATAATCCCCATTTTTTTCATCAGAAAAGAAGCATTCATCGTTCGGCATACACCTTCCCGAAGCATATAATCGAAATTCAGTTTGTCATTGTTAATCGTAATCTCAAAACAAAGATTACGAATATGTTCTGGCAGTTCGAGACTTAGCTGCGACAGTTCGACATCGTGTGTGGCAACGATCCCGACTCCGTTCAGACGCAGTATTTTTCTGGTGAGTGCCACAGCGCCCGAATGCTGATCTTTTGAATTGGTTCCTTTGAGGATTTCATCCAACAGGAAAAAAACAGGCTGATCTGCTTCATACAACTGAATCAGCATATGCAGGCGCTTCAGCTCGGCATAAAAAAAGGATTCGTTTTCCTGAAGAGAGTCATTGGTTCGCAAACTGGTGAAAAGCCTGAGCGGACTAAACCTGAATGCCGTTGCACAAACCGGGGCGCCTATCATGGCGAGACAGAGGTTAACACCGACGGTGCGCAGGAAGGTGCTTTTGCCGGCCATATTGGCTCCGGTAAGCAGATCGACCTTCGAGTGGCCTTCAATGCGGTAATTGTTTCTGACCAGCCGGTTTTCATCGATCATCGGATGACCAAGATTTTCGGCATCGATCAAAAAACGATCTGTGAGCATTTCCGGAAAAACAGATTCGGGGTGGCTGGCTGCATAACCGGCAATGCTGACATAGGCATCAAACTCGGCAAGCAGATCGATCCAGTCGAAAAAGGATGTTCTGTGTTTCCCCCGCCAGTCTTCAATCCTTCTCATCACGTTTGTGTCCCAAAGCAAAATGCCATTCAAAATCACGGCGACAGCCAGATTTTTTCTGGCATCCAGAGCATCGACCAGCGTTTTGAGTTTCCGTATGCTCTGGCTGGCGGTTTCATCCTTCTGCATCAGTCGGGCCTGAAGAGTTTGCAAGTTGTCTGATTCAAACGTGTCTTTTTCGATCAGGGCAATGAGGGTGGAATATTTACCGATCGCATCATATTTGCGACTCAGCGTGTCGTGAATCATATTGATTTTTTTTGCGTGCAAACCACCGATTGTCAGCTGCAGAAAAAAACAAAGCAGGGGAAGCGATGAAGAAATTGCCCCGGACAGGTAACAGCCAATGGAAGCCAGGGTGATAAGGGGTAAAATGACGGCTAAGATTTTGAAAGAAAGTGATGAAAAATAATTTACTTCCGACAACCAGTTGCGGATGTGCTCCTGGTCTTTCTTTTTTTCTGTCTTTTCTTTTCCCAAAGCAGAGAAGTGTTGCCTCCAGTCTGTTCTGCCTGCCAGTTCTCTGACCGCTCGTTGCCGCAGCACAATCTGATTTTTATCCGACAGCGGAGTTGTGAGCCATTGGGCAAGTACAAGACGACCTGCTATGGTGGAGCTGCGGTTGAGCAATTGGAAGACCGAGCGCCTCCCGAAAATATCAAGGTCTGATACGAACGGGTGATGCGGCTCCAGAAATTCTTTGCCTTCGTCGCGGCCCTCAAAGCGCCTGTCCAGTAAATCGATTTCCAGTTCGTGGACATGAATTAAATTAGTCAGATACTGTTTTTTTTGCACCAGGTTCGTTTCCTGCTTTAGTAAAAGAAGGAACAGGACTACAGCCAGACCTGCTGCGCTCCAGGCAATGCCGGGTTGGCTTTTTATAAGCAAAAAGAACAGAACAATAGAAGAGATAAACAAAATCAGCCTGGAGAACAGGATGAATGTGGATTGGGCGCGTGTTGAGTCTATTTGTTTTTGAGATTCGGCAATCCGCGAAAGGTGGAATTCTTTTTGTTTATGCATCCGCAAAAGTACAGATTCCATCAGGTCTGGTTCTTAAATAGTTTTGAGAACAATAGTCAGTTCTGGTAAATCGGTTGCGAGATGTGTGATAAAATCGGGATGGATGAACAGGCGGGTGAAGTAATATGTCGTGCCGCCAAGGGATATGCGGGTGTCACGGACATCCAGTTCGGAGAAGTTTCCGAGAATTCCGCTGCCCGTCGCTTTAAATAAAGCTTCTTTCCGGGTCCACAGGATATAAAATTCCTTCACAGGATCATCCGAATTGTTGATCTGTCTCCACTCTCCGGGACTAAAAAACGATTCAAATGCCTTCAATTCAGGCGTTGCTATTTTTTCTGTGTCGATCCCGATTCGTCCTTTGGTGAGTCCTCCGCAGATGACCAAATGGCCTGAATGGGCAGTGCTGAAATCAACATCGGGATACAGATTTGGCCTGTTGGTTGCCGAATAGCGAATGTGTTCGAGTCCAACTGAATGGTCAAGCAGGAAATCTTTCAGGATCTCTTTCAGCAGGAGCTTGCCTCGGATACGGAGCTGCCTGTCCATCAGATCGGTGTAATTTTCAATCCTTCTGGCGATGGCTTCAGGCATTTCTGAGAAGGCGGATTGATAATTTTCCTCCTCCCAGAGCTGTTCTTCCAGCTTGAAATAGATGATTGCTGTTTGTTTCACCTGTCAGTTTCTCCCGTTTTAGGCTGGTGAGTTTGATTTTTCACCGGCGTATTCAAATTGTCAATAAAACAATAGAAATTTGATATGTTTCCGCGAATTTAGATACCTGTTAATCCAACAAAAAATCCGATCTTACGCAGATCTATTGAGCCATCAGAAAACAACTTCCGCTTTCTTTGAATGTGTCCGTCACAACAAAGTCAAAGATGTTGAATGTTTTCATACTGGCGTACAGGCCCCGGACATTTTGTGAACAGATAGAACTTTTTTATGAAGTTACCAAGTATCTTATTGGGCGAATCGCGGCCCGAATTATTAGTGGAAGAAACACTTGCGGATCTGTTCAGGGCAACAGCTGCGAGACAGCCCAATCGTCTGGCACTGATTTGTGAAGGACGGCAGCTGACATATGGTGAATTGGACGTCTGGAGCGACTGTCTTGCGGCCGATCTGGTAAGCAGGGGAGTGAGCAGAGGAAATCGGGTCGGTGTTTGGTGGCCCCGTGGTATAGAACTTCATGTAGCGGTTTTGGGTATTGTAAAAGCAGGGGCTACATATGTTCCCCTGGATAGAGAAATGCCGGAGGAAAGGGTGATCACCGTTTTGACCGAATGTGGAGCCAGTGCTTGTTTCTCTGACAGCACTCTGGCTGCTCCTCTCCCGATACTTTCGGTTCCTCCGCAAAAAAGTACAGGGACTCATGCCGGATCTTTTGTCCGGGGTATCGGATCGGACAGTGCTTATATCTTGTATACATCCGGAAGCACCGGAAAACCCAAAGGGATTCCAATATCTCAGGCCCAGATTTGTCATCTGGTCAGATCCGAACAGGCCGTTCTCGGGATTCTTCCGGAAGACAAAGTCTATCAGGGGTTTTCAGTGTCATTCGATATGTGGTGCGAGGAAACCTGGATCAGTTATTTTGCAGGAGCCTGTTTGTTTGTCGCCGACGCTACACGTGCCAAGGCTATGGATGAGCTGTCAGACTTCTGGCGGGCAAACGGAATCACGGTTCTTCATGCAGTACCCAGTCTTTTGGGTGTTCTTGAAGATGACATTCCTTCGCTACGGATTGTGAATGCCGGCGGAGAGGCTTGCACAAAGGCCGTTCTTGATCGCTGGAGCAAACCGGGCCGCCGTTTCTACAACAGCTATGGTCCGACCGAAACGACGGTAACAGCAACGATGGTTGCACTGAAACCAGGTGATTCGATTTCCATCGGGTTTCCCTTACCGAATTACAATCTCGCGATCGTCGACGAACACCTGAATCTGGTTCCACGCGGAGAAAGCGGGGAACTGATTATCACAGGACCCGGAGTCGGCGAGGGATATATCAATCTGCCGGAACTCAGTCAGCAGAAATTTGTCACAAAACCTTTGGCACTTCATGATCTTCCGGGGAATAAATTATACAAAAGCGGTGATGCTGCCATTATTCATGAAGACGGATCCATTGAGTTTCAGGGACGATTTGATGACCAGATTAAACTTCGCGGTTACCGCATAGAACTGGGGGAAATAGAAAACAAGCTGGGGGTCATGCATGGCGTGATGGCTGCTGCTGTCATTGTGGTGAAGGACAATAACGGGCAGGATGAACTGGTCGGATATGTGGTCGTAAACACCCAGATTCAGGTTACTGAATCTGATTTGCGTCATGAACTGGCCAAAGTACTGCCGCCCTATATGGTACCTGGCATTATCAGTTTTCTGCCCGAAATGCCACGCTTGCCCAGCGGAAAGATAAACCGTAAGAAACTCCCTGTTCCGGAAGCTTTCCTCGCCCCGGCCTCTGATGCCGCCTCTGCCGATGATCCGATAAACCCGTTTGGGCCTATGTCTGACCGCGTTCTGGCGACACTCCGAAAAGTGTTCCCAAACCGGGCGATCGATCTGGAAATGGATTTTTTTACAGAGCTTGGCGGCCATTCGCTTTTGGCTGCAACTTTTGTATCCCGTTTGAGAAAAGAAGCGGCGGTTGAACGGGCATCTTTGCGCGATGTCTATCAGCAACGTCCGTTGAAAGTCTTGGTTAAACATTGGGAAGAACTCGCAAACGGTGAAAAAGCAAAAACCAAACCAGCCTTCAGGCCTATACCAACCTATCGTTTTCTGACCTGTTGGTTGGCACAATCGGCCTCTCTGCTATTGATATTCGGACTCTTTGCCAGCCAGGTTTTCTTTCCTTATCTCGGTTATTATTATATTCAACAGAAAGAACACAGTCATGCCTATGGCATCCTTGCTGCATTTCTTTTATTCATTTGTATCCCACCGATATTTACGATTCTGGGTATCCTGACCAAATGGCTGGTGATTGGAAGAATCAAAGAAGGTGATTACCCCTTACGGGGCACTTATTATTTTCGTCTCTGGTTTGTGAAAGCGATACAGGAACTTGTTCCCATTCAGTTTCTCAACGGCACTCCGGTATATCCGGTATACCTGCGGATGCTGGGGGTAAAGGTTTCCAAAGATGCGATGCTCAGTGCAATCCGCATCGGTGCCGAGGATCTCGTCACCATCGGAAAAGATGTCAGTATCAGTTCTCAGACGCTGATGAATAATGTGACCGTTTCGGGTGGTATGATGAAAATCAGAAGCATCACTATTGGCGATCATTGTTACATAGGTACCAGTGCTGTTATCGCCGGTGGTGCACACATGGAAGAATGGGGCGAATTGCAGGATCTGAGCTATCTTCCGGAAGGCAAGACAATCCGGAGCGGGGAAATCTGGAATGGGAGCCCTGCCCAACGGGTCGAAACCAAGAATGTAAAAGACATGCCCCAGCCTCTCGAAGTGAGCGACTGGCAGCGCATAAGGCATTCCTGGGTGTATTCTGTTCTGCTGGCTGTATTTCCTTTTTTGCCGTGCTCTTGCCGTTGTTTCCGATCATTTATATCATCAATGAGATTGATGCATCGTATGCCGATTATGACTTCGGATACATGATCTATATGCCGCTGCTCACGCTCGGTTACCAGCTGTTGTTTATGCTGATGACAATTATTTTTTCCAGGCTTTTGATGCGGGGAATCAAGCCGGGCAAAT
>Ga0207091_1201_pt1 | contig 12361 bp, 11 predicted proteins | sample Alteio_BWMinHeat_47_FD_153534 | JGI IMG/M metagenome (GOLD analysis project Ga0207091, IMG submission 153534) | Enriched cells from forest soil in Barre Woods Harvard Forest LTER site, Petersham, Massachusetts, United States -... | ecosystem: Environmental > Terrestrial > Soil > Temperate forest >... | reverse complement strand
CTCTTACTCAAAAACAATTATCCACATTACGTGACGCTGTTTCAGAAAGCAACTTACCCATTTTAGTAGATATTCTTGATTGGAATACTATTCCAGATGAATTTAAACAAGAAATAAAAAAAGAGCACGTCATCCTTCAGGCATCCTCATTAGCACATAGTAATAAGAAATAAAAAACAGGTCTGCTCTTTCAACAACTTTAAAAAAATACAAGTTGCGGGATAAGCAGATGTGACCCCGTTTTCCTTTATGCATTAATTTCCTCGCCGAGGTTGAGTCGAAACGAGTTGACAGAAAGGTCCGGCAAAAAGTTTTGCGATATCTTGGTGTTGATCCCGATCAAAATAACAGTGTGTTTCCCTCACACAAAGAGGATCTTGTCCTCGAGAGTTCGCGTGTGTTTGGATCTGTAATTTTAGATTTCATCGCAAATGAACTGGGCTTGTATGCACTTCTTGGTGAGCATGCCAAGATTATTCTTACGCTTGTATTTTGCCAGCTCGCTAATAGATAGATTGTCCTTTAGCTTGATCTCCATTTCTAATGGTTGTCGTGCACGTGATGTAAGTATCAATAGATTTAAACGATTGGGTGCAAATTTCGGAGGTTATTACACTATGAAAAACTTCTTTTTTGGGAGCTCCCCAACCCATCGGCTTACCCCAATTGGGATTCGAATAATAAGACAATTTATTGCTAATAGCCTGTATGGATACAGGGGTTTCTTTTTGGCTATTTTGATTGACAAAACTGAATTCAACGAAACTTCCAACGATGGAATACTTAAGTATGGGTGGGAATTGATAACTCTGATTTGGAAGCAAATCAATAGTAGTTTTTTCGCGAGTATTTTGCGTTACTTGATAGGGGACATCGCTTTCATTTCTAACCTTCATGACATAATAAATTTTGGAAGGACGAGAAGGTAAACCTGAGATATCTGAAAGACATTGATCCGGCAACGCCTGATGACGTTTGTACCAGGCTAAATAATTTTTACCCTCGTTAGTTGATAATTGGCTAAAACTTACAGTTGGCCCTTGAGAGTAGAACGTATTTTTTTCACTTAAGCCATAAAAATAAGATTTATTAGTTTCTAAATGAATAGTTTCAGAAATAGTTTCCGGAGTAGCTCCTTTGTTCACAAAGTTTAAACGATAAACACCCGGGTCGGCGTAAAAACACAACATCTTATAAGAATTATGATAACCCAGAGGACCCAGATAATGCTTATTTATATACACCTCCGAGGCTCCATATCCAGTACCTTCCAAAGCTGTTCCCGCAACTAAAAATAAATCAACCTCAAAAACAGGTTGAACCAGGTAAACTAAAGCTTTCTGACTATTGAGTGGATGCGGAAGCGATGAAGTATTAGGCTGACTGATCCCAATTTGATTGGTATAAGGAGCAGGACAACCTGACAAAAAGAGCGCTAATGGCGAAATAGCGATTACTCTAAAAATATGCATATAAACCTCCAGCTTTGTATTTTTATATGATATCACCATAATACTTACTACTCACAACTCTTTGGTGAGCAATAACATCAGCAACATGGAGGTTTCTCAGGCGCGCCGGAAGGTTACTTCACTTGCACAAGTTCCTCAAACAAAAAGGTAACAACGCCGGTACCTGGCGCATGCATTTTTGGCTGAATTTCTAAAATATCCAATTCATTTTCTTCCATTTCAAATAATGCACCGATATTACATTCTGCTTTGACGGAGCCCAGCTTTCGCTGGAATATGTCAAAAAATATACAGAAAAATGCAGGTTTAGAATTGAAAATTAAAATTTTATTAAAGATGCTGAAAGGGGAGATGTGACCCCGTTTCCTATAGTATAATAAACATAACTTTCGAGAAAAGAAGGATTTGTTGCAAATGCCAACAATTAGTATGTTTTACGGAATAATTATTCAAATGTTTTGGGACGATCATGCCCCGCCGCATTTTCATGCCCTTTATGGTGAGCACGAGGTTCTTATTAATATCATCACTCTTGAAATTATTAAAGGCAGTATGCCCCGCAGAGCCTTATCATTGATACTGGAGTGGGCATCTGAACACCGAACCGAACTATTAGAGGATTGGAAATTATGCGACCAACACAAAACGCCGAAGAAAATACCACCACTAGAGTAATTTGTACCGCGCCGTGGCGATTAACCAAAGTAAAGCCCCTTACTAACTATAGGCTTGAAGTTGAGTTTATTGATGGAACACATGGTTTTGTTGAAATGTCACATCGAGTGACAAGTAACAAAGCGGGTGTTTTTGCAGCATTAAAAGATGTCCATCTATTTAATCAGGTTTATCTTGAGCATGGCGCAGTTACCTGGCCGGGTGAAATCGATCTTGCACCAGACGCCATGTATGATGAAATTAAGCTTCATGGTAAATGGGTTTTGATGTAAAAAAATATTCAAAAAAATACAGATTTAGAATCGAAAATTAAAATTTTATTAAAGATGTTGAAAGGGCAGATGTGACACTGTTTATCTTTATGCAAGATCCCAAGGTATCACATAATCTTTTTCTGTAAGGGCATATTTCTTTTCTGTCGGCGCGATGATAATAATAAATGTGGATAATAGGTTTTTATATTTTTGTTTTTTATTAAAAATACTGTTAAAAGATTTTGAAATATTTGTATCATCTGAAATTTTTATTTCTCTTTGAAGTTTAAAAATTATTTAGTAAATTATCAAATGATTGCCATGGCAAAGCTATAATATCATCTGTCAACAACAGCGCGCTCTTACAACGACAAATGATATACGCGGGTTTTATGCAATCATATTCATTCATAAATTTTATAATATGTTTTGCGTCATGCAAAGTAGGTGTTTCAGTCCATTTTACTTCGATGGGAAGATATTTTTTATTATATTCAATTAAAAAATCAATTTCCGGACCTGCATGATCACGCCAATAGCATAATTTTGCGCTTGGCATGAAAATTCGTATAAACCGAAGCAATTCTAGTCCAACAAATTGCTCGAACTTTTGACTTAATGCTTTAAAAGATAATTGCTGTCCTTCGTTTGCAGCAATACGCTGAATCCCTAAATCAAAAAATAAATATTTTGGCGTTTTTGTTAATTTGCGACGTCTAGTCATTTGGGTGAGAGGTTCAATTCTTTCTGCAATGAAGCAATCCTCTAATACTTGAAAATATTCTGTAATCGTATGACGCCCAACGCCAAGTTCTTGTGATAATTTATTAATATTTATTTGATTGCCAGCTTCGACTGCTGAAAATTCCAAGAATTTTGTAAAACTACCTATTTGTCGTACTAAAGCCTCACCCCGTACTTCTTCTTCAAGATAATTTTTTACGTAAGCTTCTAAATCGATTTGTTTGTTTTGTAAATCTTTTTCTAAATAAATGCCAGGTAAACTACCATAAAGTAATAATAATTCAATTTCAGGAAACGGTTTCGGTAATTCAGATAAGGCTAAAGGATCCAAATGTAAATGAATCACCCGTCCGGGCAATAAATTAAATTCCGCGTGCCGGCGTAATTTGCGAACGGAAGATGCTGTCAGAATAAATTGTGCTTCCTGATTATCAATGAGTAATTGAATTATATCCATGAGCTCTGGCACTTTCTGTACTTCATCGATAATCACGATAGGAGGATGACTCAAATTTTTCTGCTGTTTAAAAGCAGCAATTTGTTGTTGTAGTGAATTAGGCGATTTTTCAAACTGCAAACGAACAGAAGGATCTAACAATGTAAAAGATAAATCGCCTACATTCAGGTGCTTAAGTAACGTGGTTTTGCCAGTTTGGCTTGCGCCAAGCAGTAAAATGCTTTTGCCGCGTTCGAGATGGGTTTTTAGGGTTTTTTCAATGGCTCTTGGGATATATTGCATAAGAAAATAATAATAGAAAATTGCTATAATTTCAACAAATTTCCATGAAATATTAAAAATAATAAGAAATTTTCTATTATATAACAATATGAAAGAATGAGAATTTTTTATTTCAACTATTGTTTTAAGGTTTTGCATAAAAACCTTTCTTATATTTATTAAGTCGATGCTTGAGTAGAATCTAAATATTGTTTACTTTCTGCGCATAATTGTATATAATTTTAGCATATAGTTTAGTTAATTATAAGGTTTGATTTTAAAATTTACGAGGATTTTTTTATGGCATTTGGACAATTTACTGATATGAAATCTACTATCGAAGCAGCGGGAAAACCTGCCGCTTTAGCAGTGATTACCTGGGGTTTTGAATTTGCTAAGACTAAAGTTAATGCTACTGATGGAGAAGAAGTAGAAAAAATACGACAGCAGATTGCACCACACATAGATAATAGTTCTCAAAAACTTGCAATGGACGCACAAAGTCGGGCGTTAGAAGTTACAAAAGAAAAAGAGGGTAAAGAGGTATACATAACAGAACCAAGAACAAAAGATTCTTTTAATCCAGCTAGAATAACAATCAAGTTTAATGATTACGATGGAGTTATAAATGAAGCAATTAAAAACGCGGCATTTTTATTAATCGGCTGGTTGAAAGATGCGCCTGAAGGATTATTAAGAGGAAAACCCGATGTACCTAGAACTCAATTTATTGGATGGGTGCTTGATCAGTGCCTAGGAATCTGTGCGTTGAAAAATGGAGCAGAAAAACTGGAAAGAATGAAAAAACTTGAAGTTATTTTAAGAGTAATGGCAAAGTATCAATCTTTTCAATCAACAGGTGATAAACAGCTTTCAATGATAATCCCTAATCCTCTTGATTATTTTAGAACAAAAGATCCCCTTGCCGAAGAGACAAAAATTGAAATTGGAAAGAAGAGTGTTCATTTAACGGAACAAATTACGGCAGCAAATAAATTACTACAGAACGCAATTAACCTTGAACATCAGGAAATTTTCTCAACCGCTGCAACTGAGAGCTTTAAAAGACTTGAAGATAAAACTGAATCTACTGTACCATTAATTGGTAAATTTATATTAGGTAATTTTGGATCTCAAGAAGTTCCTGAATCACTAGATTATTCTATATTAGTACCAAATGGTAATCTACCAAGCGTCCTAGTAGCAGGCATTCAACAAGTAATAGGGATGCCCGACCTTCAGACAGATACACATTTAAAAGAAATACATAGGCAAAATGCTTTTATTTCTAAGTTAGGAGGATATAGAACTACAAAGCTTATCTCTGTAGAGGAAGAAGTAGTAGAAGAGAAGGAAGTAGTAGAAGAGCAGAATGAATTGGAAAAGGAAGAGAAGGTGCCCACTACTGTAAAAGAAAAGAAGGAATTGCCAGGGAGTAAAGAAAAAGTAGCTGGTGAAACAACTGACACAACAAATACTCAGATTTTTTTAGATAATTTAGCAAAAGCTGAATTAAAAAATGACGGATCTGTTTATGCATATAAAAATAGATTAACAGGCGAATTCTTTGAATATAACCCAAATTTTGAAAATGACGACAAAATAGAAAAAATTACATTTGCCAGCGGTTTTAATCCACTATACCTTAAAAATGACACTACTCGTAAAATTGCTTGGAAACGTTTTATTACTATGCTTAGACTTGCGGATTCTCTGCAAAGATCAATTGAAATCGATAAAGATTTTAGGAAATATTCGCGACAATATGGTGATACCACAACATATCTAATACTTCAAGATGTCATCGAGCAAACAGTTAATTTCGATAAAACATTATGGGACAGTGTGATTACCGAAATCGACAAATGTAAAAAGGCTAGAAACGATATATGGTCGAGCCAAAAATCTAAAGAGAGGAAAGATACGTCCAAACAAGATGAAGGAACAATTGCCGTATTAGAAGAGTTGATTAAATTAAATAAAAATTCAACTGATGATATTCGACAAAAAATCACGAATGCGCAAGAAAAAGTTAAAACAGATATCCAAAATCAAAAAATTAGTTGTGCAAACGATACTCAGGATATGTACAAAGTTTTTGATGAATATGGCAAGAAATTAGAAAAACTAGGAACCTTATCAGGAACAGATATTAGAAAAGCACAAAAAGCTGTCGAAACTGGGAAAGAAGTTGCTTTCAGAAGAGCACATGGTATTGATCAAGCATTGAGAATTTCAAATAAAAAGCATGAAACAACTCCTCCATCACCGAAGTCGCCTACAGGACCATCTTCAACAACAAGGACAGAACAATCACCATCACCAACACTCCTCTCTACACAAACAATAATAGAAGGACAGTCATCAGAAAGTAAAAAAGACAACAGTAAGGAGTTCACTGAGAGCGATACAAAACAACAAGAAGAAAAAGAAAGAAAATACCATAAAGAGCAAAGTACTACGCCCTTACCAGAATTCCAACCATTGCGTGAAAAAATACGGCCTCTTTTAGAAACAAAAAATAATATTGAGCGAAATCGATACTATAAGTATCAAGGCCGCCAAGACCCCAAAGAGCTGGTGATTAATTACGAAAATGGATGGACAGTAAATGAAAATAAATTTAACGAAAAACTTGCCGTTTTAGGTATACAAACGGAAGAACAAGTAAATTCACTACCTCAACTCCAACGCTTAGGAGGAATATTGGAAAACGAACAATTTAAAACTGATTTACAAGACTTCTATACTCGTAAAGATACAGAAATACAAGCAAGCAGCATGTATAGACAATTACTGAACGAGATTCATGCATTAGGAAAAATTGCGAGAAAAATAAAAAAGAATGGATCATATGGATCTGAAGGTACTAAAGTAAATAGCGAAAGAGCCATTCGATTAATGATATGTGAAGAAATGGTTAATCGTTTTTCTGCAATTGCCCTCGATATTAACTCCGAAATTACATATGATCAATTAGAAAAGATGCGGTTTGTTTTATTTGGATATTTAGATCTTCAAAAAACCAGAAAAAAAGAAGTGAATCATACATTTAACAATGAAATCGATAAGCTTATTGACAGAGCAATACTAGATGTTAATAAAGCTCGCGATTTGGTTCGACAAAAAGAGCTTGCGCGAAGCACATTCAATGAAAAAATTAAACGTTATAAAGACATAAACGATGGGATAATAGAAGAAAAAAAAACGATAGGAAATATAATATCAGACTTAAAAGCTGTTAAAAAGTTTGAAAATCTACCATTACATGTTGATTATAATGGCCACAGACGACCTAACGAGAAAGAAAAGACAGTAGTAAATCTCGGAGAACTGAAATCAGGATCAATATCGCTGCATGATGCGTTAAATACGGAAATAAGGAAATTTGTATATAGTGATAAATTCAAGCATCATAATGTCATTAAAAAAATACAAGAGATTGATGAAAAGATAAAAAATTTATATGACCAAACACAGAATTGGATAAACTTGTTTAATACCCATGATGAAGGAAACATGAAACTTGCAACAGAACAACAGGTTTTCTTACGTAAGTATTTTGAAAGTAAAGAAGAATCTAGTGCATTTGCTACATTACTCAATGACTTAGAAAAAACACGAGAAGAATTATCAAAATTCAATGGCATTGAATTTATACGATCAGAACTAGAAACATCAATTACGCATGCATATGATATTCTTGGTCAAATTATTGATAAAAACAAATCCCACTTTGAAGAACAAACAGCCGCGGCCATGTTTAATAAATCTAAAACATTTAGCACAGAAGAAGAAAAATCATTGCATAAAGACCCGGAACTATCACGAGTATCGGTATCGGCTAATGGTTTATTTGGCACTGAGACAAAAGATTACGAAAAATATACTGAAGACGAACAAGCTCTTACTAGAAGAATTATTCATCATTATTTAAAGCATGATCTTTTTAAACAAACTACAGAAGAAGACCCTATAAAAAAAGCTAATACATGCGCTAACACTATTACATATACTAATAATTATGCAGAAATGATAGAAAAACGAGCACAAATACTTTTAGACGAAAAACATGTCAAGAATATTGTAGACGGTCGCAAAGCAGCAGCTCTTCTATATATATCTGCAGGATTAGATAAAAATAAACAAATAGTTCAAAAACGTACGGAGCAAGCAGCAGACCATCTCATAAATAACTATTCTTTGGCCGACTCTAAGGGTTATACAGTATCAAGCTCTTGGTCATCAATATTCGACACCTCTCCGACAGGCTATTGTATAGTTCTATTAGCCGTACATAAAAGCTTAGAAGTAGAATTTCCATCACGCAACAATACAAATACAGCTGTTGCAACTAAAATTCTTGACGATTGTGAAGAAGATGCAATTAGGCTTAAAATAAGCACGCAAGAAAAAGAAAAGCAAAAGAAGACGAGGGTGCCGCGCTCCAACTCTCGCAGCTCCTAAATAAAACTTTTTCGGGAAAAGCCAACGAGCGAACCAACGGCGAACAGCCCAACGGGGTCAAAGCCAGCCATTGGCTCGCGTTTGCGGGTTCTCTACTTACTCCTCCTTACTTTTTATCTGCATCTCATAAATCAAATTACTGGTAGCGCTAGTCGTTATCAAAATATTTTTATCAATTAATTCTTTTAATTCACGTTGCAAGGTTCGTCGCGTTACATCAGAGAGATAAGGGGTCAAAGCCGGCCATTGGTGTGAATATTATAGATATATTCATATTTTTATTCTAAATTTTCAATTTTAAATATAAGATATCATTATTTTTTAATAAGCTATAATTAAATTTACCTTGAAAATAATAAATTTTTATAAGTTGACAATTTGTCAACAATATGTTATTCTTATTTAAAGTAGATTAGGATAAATACATGCATGTAATATCAAGGGCACCATTTAAAAATGCGGCAGAAAAGTATCCTAATCAAGCTAATGCTATTAATTATGTATATTCTGTGTTAAGAAGGGGTAATTTTAAATTGCCAGAGGAATTAAGAAAAGTTTTCCCCTCATTAGATAATTTTAAATATAAGAAAAAATGGTGGATTATCGATATCGGTGGAAATACGTTAAGAATGTTAGCATTTATTGAGTTCCGTGATAATCGTATGTATGTTAAACATATAGTCACGCATGCAGAATATGACAAACTGTGTAAACAATATAGAAGAATAGGGGAATAATATGGGATTTGCAGCAATTAAAAAACAAGCGCATGCATTATTTGATCAGGCGCAATTCATTGGGCATATCCATAGCCAATCTGGTTATGAAAAAGCTATTGCCTTAATGGAAGAGCTTATAGAAGATTATGATTATAATAAGTTACTCATTGAGGTTTTATCCATTAGTATTGAGCGCTGGGAGAATGAATCCGCTGAATTTAATGCATTTAACAAACGCATCCGTCGATTAGATTCCGCGCAGGCAATATTAAAAGTATTAATGGATCAACATAATTTAGGTGTTGCTGATCTTCCAGAAATTGGCTCAAAGTCCTTAGTATCTAAAATACTAAATAATGAACGGAATTTAACAGTCGATCATATTAAGGCTTTAAGCAAACGATTTAAACTTGATCCAGGTTTGTTCATTTAAAAAAGGGGTCAAAGCCGGCCATTGGCGTAAATATTATAGATATTCTTATTCTAAATTTTCATTTTTAAATATATGATTATTTTTTTAATAAGCTATAATTAGCAATACAACATTTCTCTCGTTTATTCATTTTAAAATCATCCTACGACTCATTCACTTAATTTTTAATTTTATTTAAGGAAATCTATGGCTCGCCCCTTACGGATTGAATATCACAATGCTTGGTATCACGTGATGAATCGCGGTGCAAATCGAAAATTTATTTTCACAACCGATGAACATCGCGAATTATTTTTGGATTTGTTAAATAAAATAGTAAAACTATATTCTGTGGAAATTCATTCTTATTGCATAATGGGTAATCATTATCATTTGTTAATTAAAACCCCTTTGCCAAATTTAGGAAAAGCAATGCAGTATTTAAATAGTTCTTATGCACAAAAATATAATCAGATGGAAAAAAGTGATGGTCCATTATTTCGTGGCAGATATAAAGCAATCTTGGTACAAGAGGATAATTATTTAATTCGTGTTAGCCGTTATATTCACTTAAATCCGTTTGTTGCAAAAATTTGTCAATCACCTGAAGAGTATCGCTGGTCCAGTTATCCAGCATATCTCAATAAAATCCAAAATTCTTTTGTCATTACTTCTACTATTTTGGAAGCAATCGGTGGTATTGAAACCTATATTGAATTTATGCAACAAGATCTTGATGAAGAACTTACTAAATTTTATGAACAGTCATTGATTCCTAGCATTCTTGGTGATTCTAGATTTAAAAACATATCATTAAATAAAGCAAAAACACAGCATATTGAAGCCGCACGCCCCGATGTGAAGCGCGTTGTTATACAACCCGATATATCAAAAATTATTGAGGTCATCGCTTTCGTTTATAACATTGATGCAAAGCAGGTAGCGAAGAAAAAGCAAAAAAATTTTCCTCGTATCAGTGCTATTTATTTGTCAAAAATAGTTGGTAAATATTCTTATGTTATTATTGCAGAATACTTTGATACTACCATTGATGCAGTCCGTAATATCATTAGACGTTATAGCAAAAGTTTTTCTAAAAATAAAAATATTCAGCTTGCTATAAGTATATTAGCCGATAGCCAGCTTTGACCCCGCCATTTTATCATTAGAATTTACCTTGAAAATCCGATTGTATCAGACGGATTTTCAAGGTAAAATATAGTATGGAAATACAAAGAACGCATTATATCAACGAAATCAATGGGCTATTAAAATATATGCCCGTGGTGGCACTTATTGGACCGCGTCAGGTGGGTAAAACGACGCTAGCTCGAATGATAGCTTCGAAATATCCTAAAGTGACTTTTTTTGATTTAGAAAATCCTGCGCATCTATCTAAATTAGACGATCCTTTGTTAGCACTGCAATCTCTTTCGGGATTAGTCATTATTGACGAAGTACAACATAAACCGGATTTATTTAAAATCTTGCGTTTTCTCGTCGACCAACCAAACACGCATCGACAATTTTTAGTATTAGGCAGCGCATCCCCCGTGCTATTAGCGCAAACATCTGAGTCACTGGCAGGACGCATTGCATATGTGGAAGTTCATGGATTTTCATTGCAAGAAGTCGGTCACAAACATTGGGAAGAACTTTGGCTGAGAGGTTCATTTCCACGCGCCTATTTAGCATCAACGCAACTCGAAAGCATTCGATGGCGAGAGGAATTTATTAGAACTTTTTTAGAACGTGATTTGCCGCAACTGGGCATCAAAGTACCTGCAATTACCATGCGTCGCTTTTGGATGATGCTAGCACATTATCATGGCCAAATTTGGAATTCTGCCGAATTTGCACGTGCATTTGGCATGAGTGATAAAGCCGTGAGACACTATTTAGATATTTTAAGCTCAACTTTCATCGTAAGACAACTGGTTCCTTGGTGGGAAAATATTTCTAAACGACAAGTGAAAGCACCTAAAATTTTTATCAATGATTGTGGTTTATTACATACCTTGCTCGGATTAGATACTATGGAAGAATTGGAGTCTCATCCAAAAGTCGGAGCCTCATGGGAAAGTTTTGCTATGAATACAGTACTCACACAATTAAATATTAAACCCGATGAAAGTTTTTTTTGGAGTACTTATACAGGTGCAGAATTAGATCTTCTCATTATAAAAGGCAATACCCGTATTGGTTTTGAATTTAAAAGAAATAGCGCACCTCAAATCTCAAAATCTATTTCTATTGCTTTGAAAGATTTAAACTTATCGCACGTTTATATTGTATATGTAGGCGATGAGCAATATCCTATTGCTAAAAATGTGACAGCGCTTGGATTATCGAATATTCTTACAACCATAAGACCTTTAAAAATGTAGAAAACACAAAACACGTGATCAAGCTGGCCATTGGCTGGCGTTTGCGGGTTCCCTGCTTACTCCTCCTTACACTTTGCCTGCATCTCATAAATCAAATTACTGGTAGCGCCAGTTATCAAAATATTTTTATCAATTAAATCTTTTAATTCACGTTGCAAGGTTCGTCGCGTTACATCAGGACAAATATTTTCAAACTGCTGAATGGTAATATTGCCATGTTTTGCAATGAATTCAATCGCGAGTTTTTGTTATTAGAAAAGTAAAACCGCAAAGACATTCATCTAAAAATTCTTAGCCAATGACCAGTTTTGACCCTAATCTTTTTATTATTGTCTTATTTTTTACCAGAAAAGCCTAACATAACTTTCTAATATATACCTTCTCTTCTATAGTATAAGTATTAGAGGTAAAAAAGTTGGATCATAATATATGAATATAAAAAATAATGATTCATCATCCATATCTTATGAACACTACAAAGATGCTTTAATTAAAAAAATTAAAGATATTGAA
>Ga0207091_1215_pt1 | contig 12363 bp, 14 predicted proteins | sample Alteio_BWMinHeat_47_FD_153534 | JGI IMG/M metagenome (GOLD analysis project Ga0207091, IMG submission 153534) | Enriched cells from forest soil in Barre Woods Harvard Forest LTER site, Petersham, Massachusetts, United States -... | ecosystem: Environmental > Terrestrial > Soil > Temperate forest >... | reverse complement strand
AAATTATCTGATAATTTTATGAATTCTGGTAACGTGACTTCTTTTATGGTGTCATAGTCCAGATATCCTACTATGTATGAATTAGGATTATCTGCATACTTTGCTTTGCTGAGAATTTCAGCAAGTTTGCCTTTTCGCGGCATGTTGTGTTTATTACAAAATAGTATTTTAGATAGGAGTTATTATGCCCAATATTATATCTGACTTGGTGCGTCCAAAAATCTTTGCCATAGATATTGATGGAACCATTACCGATACAAAGGGCGGTAGAGTTGATCTTGATGCACTTGCAGCACTGCGATACATGGAAAAACTAGGACACAAGGTAATTTTCGTTACTGGTAGATCATCTGTTGAAGCATACGTGTTATCGGTGTTTGGAGGTACAACTAGGGTTGCAGTAGGTGAAAATGGTGGAGCGGTAATGTATGGTCCATCTGAACATAAACTATTGGGAAAAAAAGAGGATTGCATAAAAGCATTTGAATTTTTAAAGATAAAAATTCCTCAAATAGAAATAAAAAAATGTATTTCCAAGGCTGACCGAAGTTGTTCTTGAACGAAATTTTGATATAGATTTAGCAAAAAAAATTGTTGCCGAAAATAATTTACCAGTAGATCTTTCTGATAGCCAGTATGCATTTCATATTAATTCAAAGGGCATAAACAAAGCTAGGGGACTAGAAGAAGTAATGAACATGTTTTCTGCTACAAAAGATGATGTCGTATCAATAGGTGATAGTGAAACGGATATTCCGTTATTCAAGGCAACAGGATTGAGTATAGCAATAGGTAATGCATCAGAAGATGTAAAATCACAGGCATCCATGACTGTAACAGGAAATGCAGGTGATGGTGTTATTGAGGCATTGGAGTATGTTGAGCTTAAACTATCACGGGAATAAGATATGACACTTCGACTGCTTTTTGATGAAATACGATTAAGACTCAGACAAATTTCTATTGAACTAAGTTATCCTGAGGTAGAGTTTGAAGTATCTGAGGCTGCAAGGCCAGAATTTGGTGATGTGAGCTGTAATATCGCGTTCTTACTTGCCAAAAGTCTCAAGAAAAGACCATTTGAAATTGCAGATATTATTTCAAAACAGTATCAAAAAAACAAAGGTAAATTCGTAAAGGACACCAATGCACATCCATCAGGATATGTGAATTTTGTTGCAAATTTTGCTGAATTAAATAATTCTACAATAACATCTGCTATGCAAAAAAAATATGGCGACATTAATGTTGGAAAAAATTTGAAAATTGTAGTAGAACACACTAGCGTGAATCCAAATAAGGCACTACACATTGGTCATGTGAGAAACATAATCATAGGTGACACAGTTTCAAAAATATTACACAAATCACAATACGATGTAAGGGTGCTAAATTATGTTGATGATTCAGGATTGCAAGTAGCAGATATCATTGTAGGTTTCAAATATGGCGGATATTCTGTAGGACAACCCAAGGGTCAAAAATTTGATCATTATTGTGGAGATGTTGTTTATGTAAATATAACAGAAAAATATGAAACTGATTCAAATCTGGCAGAAAAAAGAACTCTGGTGCTCAAGGAATTAGAAGAAGGCACATCTGAGACTGCAAAGTTTGCTAATGACATTACAAGAAAAGTCCTTGATGAACAACTAAAGACTTGCTGGCGTCTTGGAGTGACATATGATTGCCTAAATTTTGAATCACAGATTGTTAGGTCAAATCTCTGGAAAATAGTGTTTGAAAAGATGAAATCAATGGGAATTATTGAACTTGAAAAGGAAGGCAAGAATGAAGGATGTTGGGTCATAAAGTCCGTAGATGAGGAAGACAAGGTTCTTGTGAGAAGTAATGGAATCACGACATACATTGCAAAAGACATTCCATATGCAGCGTGGAAACTTGGAATGCTTGATGATCCATTTTATTATAAAAAACATGCAGAACAAGCAAACGGACGAATACTTTGGGAGACAACTCTTGAAAAGACTGGAAACAAGCTAGACTTTGTCGGTGAAAAAGTGATAACTGTAATTGATTCACGACAATCTCGTTTACAAAAAATAATTATAAAAATAATGTCTGACTTCAAATCCCAGGAAGGTGCATACTTTCATTTAGGATATGAATCTGTGACTCTAAGTGCAGATACTGCAAAGACGCTTGGTGTGGATACATCTGGTAAGGAAGCGCAAATGTCAGGACGAAAAGGAATCTACGTCAACGCAGATGATGTTTTAGATATTCTCGGCAAAAAAACTTATGAAGAAGCAAAAAAGAGAAATCCAGATCTTGACGAGCCTTCACTTGTAAAGATATCAGAGCAAGTTGCTGTGGGGGCACTACGGTATACAATGATAAAACAAGATCTTGATAAAATAATTACATTTGATTTGACTGAATCACTTAGTCTAGAAGGTGATACTGGTCCATACATACAATACTCATATGCACGGGCCTCAAGGATTTTAGAAAAAGCAGAGACAGAACCAAACTTTGATGTATCATTTGATGGTCTTACTACAGAATATGAATTAAATCTGGTTAAAGTGATTGGAAAGTTTGATATTCAGATAGAGGATGCTGCAAAAAACCTGTCTCCAAAAATAATTGCAAGGTATTGCTATGAACTTGCAGTTACATTTAACGCCTTTTATGAACATGTAAAGGTCCTGACTGCTGAGGACAAGTCTCTGATAAATGCACGACTTTGCATCGTGTATTGTTTTAAAGAAACACTTGTCAAGGCACTTGATTTGCTTGGAATTAGTTCACCATCAAGGATGTAACAGGTAAATTCTTATCCGTATGATATTGGCTTTATTTCTGTGAAGAAAATAAAACAAAATTCTTACGTCCTGTTTTTTTATAATGATTCAAAAAAATGGCTGATGAAGGTATCAAAAAAACAACAATTTCACACACACGTTGGTGTAATTAATCACAAAGATGTTGTAGGAAAAGAATATGGTTCTACAATTAAAACAAACAAAGGCAAATACATCTATCTGCTAGAGCCCACAATTCATGACTATATCATGAAAAGTCAGCGTAGTACACAGATAGTGTACCCAAAAGATCTTGGGTATATTGCTGCAAGAACTGGACTTCAGAGTGGACAAAAAGTTGTAGAAATTGGAACTGGAAGTGGCTCTCTTACTACATTTCTTGCAAGCATTGTAAACCCGCGTGGACATGTATACACATTTGACGTTGATCCAAATTTTATGGAGATTGCTAGAAAAAATATAGAAAAAGCAGGAGTTGCAAAATATGTAACAATGGAAAAGCTTGACATAAAATCTGTCAAGAAAGTTCCAATTACTGATGTAGATATTGTAGTAGTTGATCTTGGTGATCCTTGGACGGTAGTGCCTCAAGCAAGAAAGATGCTAAAAGGAAGTGGAGCGTTTGTTGCAATATGCCCTACAATGAATCAGCTTGAAAAACTTGCAACTGCGCTTAACGAAAATGACTTTTATGATATTGAATGTACAGAACAAATTGTCAGAACTATTGAGGCACGCGAGGGAAAAACAAGACATTCATTTCGTAGTATTGGTCATACCACCTACGTTGCCTTTGCAAGAAAAGTCTCAAGTCCAAGGGCATTTAAGAATAGATTGCCAAAAGAAGAGATTGAAGTAGTAGAATCTACAGAATAGATCACCCTCAAAGGAAATAGTAATGATTTCTAACAAGGAAAGTTTATTCACCCAAAACGAAGATTATTGGTATTGACAAGCAAGATTTTACAAGCTACTGTAGTGAAAAGTTTTATTCCTTCAAGAAAATTTGCATCACGAAAGGGTGATAACGGTACGGTTCTGGTTCTTGGCGGTAGTTACTTTTATCACGGTGCACCGATACTTTCATCTCTTGCCGCATTACGATGTGGAACTGATTTGGTGTATACTTGTGTACCAAAAATAAATGTGCAAGCAACAAGGGCAATCTCGCCAAATCTTATTGTGCTACCTTTGGTTGATGCCAAGCTTACAAGAGGTGCAGTACACAAACTTCTTGGTATTATGCCAAAAGAACTAGATTCAGCAACAATAGGGATGGGGTTGGCAATACAAGATATTGAAGCATTAAAGTTGCTTGTAACATCACTTTTGAATAAAGGCGTGAGGCTTTCTCTTGATGCAAGCGCATTGGTATCAGATATTCTGCCTCTAATTAAAAATAAAAAAGTTATAGTCACTCCACACGCAGGCGAATTCAAAAGATTGTTTGGAGAACTACCATCTGATTATAAAAAGGAACGGATTTCAATTGTAGAAAAATATGCAAAAGAAAACTCTCTTACAATATTGCTGAAAGGACCAACTGACATTGTCAGTGATGGGCAAAAGACATATCTGAATGTGAAAAATACACCTGCAATGACTGTTGGTGGAACAGGCGATGTACTTTCAGGTATGGTAGCAGGAATGTTGTCAAAAAATCGTAATCCTGTAGAGGCTGCAGCGGCTGCCGTTTTTATAAATGGAAAGGCAGGGATGCTTGCCCAAAAAAAACACGGGTTACACATTGTTGCAACTGATCTCTTAGAATTTATTTCTGATGCGATGAAGCCATTTGATAGGATAAAGTGATTCTGATGCAAGTACTTCGATACGTAGACAACAACATGAAAGGACTCATTTCTGATCTTCAAACTTTGATCAGGCAACCTAGTGTTTCTGCAAAAAATGAAGGTCTTGAAGAATGTGCAAGACTTGTGGCAAAAATAATGAGAAATTCCGGAATTCGTTCAGAACTACTTTATCTTAGAAAAGGAGTTCCTCCGGTAGTATATGGTGAAGTAAAATCTAAACAAAACCCAAAGAAAACTTTGCTATTTTACAATCATTATGATGTACAGCCTGCAGAACCATTTGATCTTTGGAAAGACAAACCATTTAGTGGGAAAATTATAGGTAACAAAATCTTTGGACGCGGTTCTGCCGATGACAAGGGAGAATTAATAACTCGAATAAAAGCTGTTGAATCTTATCTAAAAACAGAAGGTGATATTCCATGCAATGTGAAATTCCTAATTGAAGGAGAAGAAGAAATTGGAAGTATGCATGTTGAAAGATATTTAAAAAAATACAAGAAAAAATTTTCATGTGATGGAGTAATTTGGGAATTTGGATATGTTGATGCAAAAGATAGGCCAATAATCAGTCTTGGAATGAAAGGTTTGCTTTATGTTGAACTTTCAGTAACAGAATCAATACGTGATGCACATTCTAGTCTAGCTGTTCTAATTGAAAATCCCGCATGGAGACTTTTGGAGGCATTAAAAACACTTCGTGATGTTAATGGGAAAATACTCATCAAAGACTGGTATAAGGAAGTGGATGGCTTTACAAAAGAAGAGCTTAGACTAATTCAAACTGAACCGTTTGATGAAAAAGAATTTAAAAAAGAATATGGAATTAAACGATTTGTTGCAAACAAGACAGGAATTGCAGCAAGAAAAGCGCTAGTAGGAGAACCAACATGTAACATTGCAGGCTTTGTTTCTGGTTATACTGGTCCTGGTGCAAAGACTGTTCTTCCTGCACAAGCACTGGTAAAAATTGACTTTAGACTAGTACCGAAAATGGATCCATTAAAACAACTTGCAAGACTAAAACAACATCTTAAATCAAATGGATTTGGCGACATCAAAGTAAACATGATTCATGGTGAAGCTGCATCTAAAACCAAGATTCTAGATCCATTTGTATCTAAAGTAAAAGAAGCTGCAAACGAATCATTTGGGAAATCCATAGTAAGCATATCATCTGCTGGCACTGGGCCAATGTACTCTTTTGCAAAAGTTCTTTCTGCTCCGTGTATCTCAATTGGAAGCACATACATTTTTTCTAGAATTCATTCTCCTAACGAATTTGCAAGAATAGATCTGTTAAACAAAACAACAAAATGTATTTGTCGAATAATGAGTAAATTCGATTAAATCTATACGTGCTGATTTCTAGAGTTCCTAACTTTAGACATGATTCATTTTCGCGCATCATCGATCATATTAGTGCCTTTCATTTAGAGAAAGGGCTTTATTGTCCTCGTTTTGCACAGAATTTATGGCTTATGTGTATATGCCGGGTGCCACAGCTGTCGGAATAACTTATGATGGTGGCGTAGTCTTGGCAAGTGAAAGAAGAGTTGCTTATGGTAATTTTCTTGTTAGCAAGAACACAAAAAAGACATTTAGAATAACTGAATATGTTGGAGCTTGCTGTGCAGGCTTGGTAGCTGATATGCAGGTTTTAGCAATGCAGATGCGTGCTCTTACAAAGATTAGAAAAATGGAATTAAAACGAGAGATTCCTCCAAACTCTGTTGCAAAAATGATGTCGTCATTAATGTATGAACGAAGATACTACCCTTTACTTACACAAGTTATTGTAGGTGGAGTTGATGGCGTACCAGCAATTTACACTCTGGACCCATTAGGTTCTGTATTGCCAGATGATTATGCTGCAGTAGGAACTGGTGCAGAAATGGCACTTGGAGTTCTTGATCAGGAATTCAAACAAGGTATGAAGGAAAAAGACGCAGTAACACTAGCGGTAAAATCTATCCGTTCTGCTATCATGAGGGATGCAGCAAGCGGAGATGGAATCGACGTGCTAGTGGTTGATAAAACTGGTTCTAGAGAATTCACTGAGAATTAGTTATTTTTTAATCCCTTTTGCAGTTTCCCAAAACTCATCTGATATGTAGTGCAAATTTTTCACTACCTCGCCTTTTGTCATAGTTTCTAGTTCTTTACTTGATACTAATGCCCTTCCTACTGCCAAAAACTTGTTACGCGATTCTTCCACAATGCAGACGATCTGATCTTTCTCAAAACCTGAATAGTTTTTTATGCCAGGCCTCATAACTGTCGCCCCATTGCATACAAATTTTACAGCTCCCATGTCTACCACAACTTTTGGAAACTTTTCAAGCATTGAGGTTTCAGAAAGAAATGGAATGAATATTTTATCTATCTTGATTGCAGCAAAATTATCTGCCGTGATTAATCTTGCACTATCTGAAATTTCATGAGTGGTAAGATTTTTTGTCTTAGGAACTTCTATCTTCCACTGTGTTGCAATACTTTCCAGTGTTTCAGCAGTTTCAGATTTTGATAATAAGTTTGATTTCAACGCCTTGACATTTCCTGTTTTATATCTAACAAATCTCTTAGTATGGAACTGGCAGTTTCCATTCCTCCAGCACCACGACCAATTATTGTTTGTTGGCCAGAATGCTCTGAGTTAAACGTTATTGCATTTAGAGTACCGTTTACACATAATGGATCCTCTAGAGAAATTTGTTGAGGTGCGACTAGTAATTCTTTATTACATGATGCAATTAGTTTTACAGCAGAATTGTTGGTAGCAGCTTTTTTGATGTCCGAAGTAGAAACATCTCTAATCCCTATGCGTTTGATGTCTTTTATGGTAACTTTCATGTTCATTATCCAATTAGCTAGTATGACAAGTTTTGCGGCAGCGTCAAAACCATCGATATCTAATGATTCATCTGCTTCCACATATCCTCTTTTTTTTGCATCTGCTAGCGCTGTCTTGAAAGTCATTCCGTTGGCCATGTTAGTTAGTATGTAATTTGTTGTACCATTTAGAATTCCTTGAAAGGAAACAATTCTCTCACCTCTCAAGCTATTTTTTGCATAATCTAAAATTGGAGTGCCTCCACCAACTGTCCCACTAAATTTTAACAGGACTTGATTATATGCTGCAAGTTCAATTAATGAAGGAAATGCAAGAGCAAGCGGTCCTTTATTTACAGTAATTACATGTAAACCATTTTTCATGGCATTTACGATATGTGACATTCCTGGTTCTGCATCTTTGTAATTACTTGGAGTTGTTTCTATCAATACTTCAGCATCCATTCCCTTGATCATTTCAAGTCCATTCGCATTTTTTTCTTTATTGTGATATTTTCTTATGTTGCCATATTTTTTCTTGACTTCTAATAGTCTGTTAAGATCTAGGCCTGCAGAGGATGCGGCAGATCCTTTGCTGTCAAAAACGCCTACTATTCTAGGCTTTAGACCATGAAGTGCATACAGATCTTCTGATCTTGAAAGTAGAAGCTTTGCAAAGTTCTGACCCACAACTCCAAAACCACATAATATTATACGCAATATTCAACAAACATAATTCGGTATTAATTAGTATATTTCCTTCATTGACGAATAAAATGAAAGAATTCTTCTGTGTATGAAAATTTTCACAACCAAGTAATGTAGTACATGTAAATTATAGTGAGATTTAAGCAGATTTATTAAACAGCAAACTGGCGTTTGATCATGTCGACAAAAGTAATAGTTGGTGCAATTGTTATTGCAGCAATCGGTGTCATTGCAGTTTACATAAAAAGTAAAAGAAGCAAATCTCCAACCAAACCCGATGCAACAAAGGCTACTGATAAACCAGATACGACTAGTCTTTAACTATTTTTTTACAAATACATGATTGCATTTGTTCGTATTAATTAAATTCATAAAATTACATGAATTGTGAGATTGCTTTATTAAAGCATACAAAATTCAAGATTTCATGAGACAGAAGAAACTTCTCTATGTAGGTATAGGTGTGGCTGCCGTTATTGTTGCAATAATATCTGTTATTGTAATATTGCCAAACACATCTAATCAATCAACTGATAATACTGGTCAATCACAAATTTCTCCGCTTGATCTTGATTTTTCATATGACGAAGCAAACTCAAACTTGAAAACAAGTTTACTTTCTCATGATATTAACATGTCAAGACCATTACAGTTTTTCAGTCAAACTAGCATCCATCAATATTGTAACTTTTTCTCAAATCAAACAAAACAGGCACTTGTAAAATTCTGTACATCAACTGAGATCAAAGATAAAAATGGAAATTTCCTTGGAAATATTAACATGGTGGGCTCTACTCGAGCGCCAGGTCTAGTTATTGTTGCTATACAATCAGATCCAACAATGAGTAATCTAAATGAAGTAAAGACCATTTTTGGAGCCGTAATTAATGAGACAACGTGTAACTGTTGGGATAAAGAAAAACCAAGAGGCTATGCAACACTTTCTGATATGATTGACGCCTTCAGAGATTTTCATATTGCTGGTAAAAAACCCAATAGTACTTCACAAGCAATTCGATTAGGTTCTGAACATTTTGAATTGGAACTTACAACTAACCAAAGTGGATATGTGTGGAAGTTGCTTGTTGCTAGATGAGATGTCTAGAGCTTCTGCTATATTTCTTGGTTCATTAAGGTTGACGTACTCACTTAATCCATAACGGTATCTGTTGGTGTTTGTATTGTTTGAATATCTGGGATTGATATTACTTGGATTTGCTGCAGGAATTATTGGCTCAATGATTGGACTGGGAGGTGGGTTTGTTGTTGTGCCGATTTTGACATTTTTTGGATTTTCACCTCAACTTGCAGCAAGTGATAGCCTTTTTGCTGCATTCAGTAATGCTGCAGCATCAACAATTTCATATGCAAAACAAAAACGTATAGTATATTCACTTGGTTTAAAGCTCGGATTACTTTCAATCCCAGGTACGATACTTGGAGCATACATTTCAGATGGAATTACTCCAGCATCATTTAAGATATTGTTTGGTATCATACTTTTAGCATCAAGCATATACATTTTTTTAAAACGAAAGATGGAGTCCAAGGAGTACAATCTTTCAAAACAAATAATGGTATTGGCAGTTGGTGCAAGTTTTTTTGCTGGAATAATTTCAAGCCTGTTTGGTATAGGAGGAGGTGTGGTGTTTGTTCCTTTAATGGTAATAGCAATTGGTCTTTCAATGAAAATGGCAGCTCCTACTTCGCAGTTTGTTTTGTTATTTGCATCTGCATCTGGCATGATCGCACACACACTTTTAGGCCATCCTGATTTTTACCAGGCGCTTTTTCTCTCAATAGGTGCATTTGCAGGAGGGCTAGTTGGTAGCAGGCTTTCACTACAGGTAGAAGAGAAAAAATTGAGAATTCTTGTTACGGTAGTACTTGTAATTACTGCCATCAAGCTTTTTGTTGACTCTACGAGGATTCCTTTTTGATCTGATACAAGTTTCGTTTTGATACTACAACAAGTTCCCCGTTATCTTTTGAGCCTTCAAAATCTATTGCTAAAAGCCCATAATTTTCGTTAAGGTCAGTTTTCTCAGATATTTTAAATTTGATCTTTAGATTTTCATTGGTGTATAGAGGTTTTAGAAATCTGGTGTGCCTGTTTTTCCATTCTGGATCTCCGTCCATGCCGTAAAAAATCAACATATTTCCATACATTTCTTTTAGTTTTGTAAATTCTCCTTCCATCCTTCCTAGAATAGCTCTGCCAGAAATCATTGTACTTGATTCTTTTCTCATGTTTTCATTATTTTCGTATATTACATTTTTTATCTTAGAAAAATTAAGATAACTTTCAAGTTCAGGCAATGAAATTTTGCATTCTGAAAAAAATTCGTCACCTACTTTGAGCTCAGAAAACTTCTTCATCAGGATCTTGTTTCATCAGGACAGTAAATAACTTCAGAGCTCTGTGTGGCCTTTCCAGAACTGAAATATTTTATTGCGCCAAAAATTCTTTCATTGCTTGGCTCTGTCCCATCTATACTTCCTGGCAAAATTAGGAACGCTCTTAGATTTGATTTGAGTACATCACTTAGCTCTTGGTTGACAGTTGTAGCAAATGGTCGTAGTGCTCCTCGGAATACTTCTACTCTTGCTCTGTCTGAACCAGATACTTTTGGGCCTGATGGCAAGTCAGGACCTATAATTATTATGGTGCCTGATTTTCCCTTGTAAAGTGGTGGGTTCTTGGAACCTCCAGGTACGAAGATATCGAGAGCTTCCTGACCAACTATGGCGGGGGTGTTTATGAATTTGTCAACCAATCCGTCCCACTGTGATCTGGTTGTTTCTATTAGTTTTGCAAAAGGTGGAACTTTGCCTGTTACATGAACTATAGTTGAAATTGTCCCTATTTTTTCTGATGCAGTTTTGAAAAATCTTTTTACTTGTTCTGGATTTGACAAGTCAATTGGATGTGAATGAAATTTAGATAATTGTTCTTGTGCTTGTTGTGGGCTATTTTTTGATAATAAGATAACGACTTTGCCTCCATTTTTTTCAATATTTTGGGCAAGAAATTCTACACGTGATATGTCCGAGCTTTCTGTAATGTCTGCAGTAAGCACGACAACTTTACCATTAAAGTCAAATTGCGATTCAGGAATAGATGATGAAATATGTGGCTTGACTGGGTAAAATACTCTGTCGCCTGGTATGACTTTGCCATTGAGAATTTTTGATATTTCGTCATCACACAAAGACAATACTGTTTCTGCTACTTGGGATTGGGACAAAAATTGTTCATCAGCAATCATTTTACTTGTATTGTTTTGAATTTTTTCTGCAATCTGCTGAATCTTTGCAAGCAAGGAAGAAATTGTTTTGTCAAGTTTTTCTATTTCAGATTCTGATGTAATGTTTTTTAATTTTGCTAATTTTGCAGTTGCATTTTTAATTCCGTTTTTCACTGTTTGTTCTTCTTCTCCCATCAAAGGCAATATGTCATTGTTTACTTCTTCTACTTCCTGCGGAGTCAAGCTCTCAAATCCACTGACTCTCATAAATTCAGCAGCTGCTTTTGGATATACTGTTTTGTAAATTCTATCAGAATGTACTGGTCCTGGATTTGTTGCTATTGAAATAATTCCCTTCTCAGTTAGTTCCCATGACATTGCCTCTGCTAGTCTATTTTTTGCCCCCTGTGAAGCAGTGTATGGACTTCTGAATCTATACGGTCTTTGCTCTAAGGGGCGCTCTTCTGTAAAAAATGTTGAAATTGTAATAATTTTGCAACCTTTCTTCATTGCTTTTAGTGCTTGAACTGATGTCCAAAAAGTTCCTGTAAGGTGAATGGCAACAGTGCTTTTAAATTCTGTAATTGGTGAGTTTGCAAAACATGTCACTGGTCCAGAAACGCCTGCATTGTTAACTAGGATATCTACATTGCCTGATGATTTTAGTTCATCAAACATGCGTGACACTCCTTCTTCATCACTGACATCAACTCCGGCAAAAATTTTAACAAACGCATTACTCTTTACTCTTTCAATAATTTCTTTTAGTCCCTTTGCAGTTTCTTCAAGAGGCTCTTTTCTTCTGCCAAGTATGACAATGCTTGCGCCATTTTCAGCAAATTTTACTGCTATGGCCTTTCCAATTCCAGTGCCGCTACCAGTGATAACTGCAACTTTTCCCTGAAATTTTAGCATTAACAGAAGTTGGCTATATTTTTCTATTATTTATTCCGATTGCTCTGTTTTATGCTA
>Ga0207091_1214_pt1 | contig 12479 bp, 8 predicted proteins | sample Alteio_BWMinHeat_47_FD_153534 | JGI IMG/M metagenome (GOLD analysis project Ga0207091, IMG submission 153534) | Enriched cells from forest soil in Barre Woods Harvard Forest LTER site, Petersham, Massachusetts, United States -... | ecosystem: Environmental > Terrestrial > Soil > Temperate forest >... | reverse complement strand
CAATACCCAATGAAAGAAACGATGGGGAAACTTATAAGGTAAGTTGAATTCTTTTTTGACAGCGCTCGCAATATCAAAAATCAATGCTCGATTGGTCAAGTCCGCAGTTCCTAAACATTCGCGTGTTTGGCTGAATTCCCAGTGGGCACCGCTGATAAAATTATTGGGTAGCGGATATTTTCGATGAAAATGGGCTTTATAATAAGGACCTCGCAAATCTTCGACGATGATCTCACGCACAAAATTGAAACTCGCTGTTGAATTTTTGAAATCAAATTTATCTAATACCTTATCGGCAATTTGATAACGTAAACCTTCTCGATAGGCAAAAGCTTTTAAATATTTTTTTCCTAAAAAATTTTCGTAAAAGTCTAAAGTGGATTGCGCTGCTTTTTTAAAATTTTCGCACTTTTCGATAAAGGGAAATTTTTCTAAAGCCTCAGTATTTTTAATTCTCATATTCGAAAATATTTGATCGAAGATACATTGTTGCGTTTTTTTATCCGGTATCAACCCTTGTTGCAATTTATAAAGCACACTCAATAATTGTTCCCGCTCTCGATGCCGGAATAAATCCACCACAACATGTTCTTTTGGATCACAACATTGGTAAATACGTGAATCCACTTCTCGACAAAGTGTATCATATGAATGCTTATCGAAGGATACTTGATCTTTATCGATAGCAACCGCGAATGCGCGATTCCCGCGTATGACAAATCCAAAATTTGTATCCGCCATGGCATCATAGTCTGCAACCAATGTAAAGAGTAAATCCAATGCAAAAAAATTTCCGCTGATGCGATATTGTTTTTTTTCTTCAACATCAAAAAACAATTGAAGATGCACATCTAATTCGTATTTTTTGCGCATGACAGTTAATGCAGATTGGTCTTGTTTGGTATCGGATACTTCAGATTTTTCGCATTTTTCTTCTGACGATTCAATTGTTTCATTTGGATATTGGTTTTCCCACTCATTGGTAGTGATACCTGCCATAGGGATATAATTGGAAATTTCTTTTGTGGCAATATAAGAATGCGGTTTTTTCGTATTTTCGTCTGGAATCATCACCATTCTTGCTTTAGGGGTATTCACCCCTAAATATTGTAAGATCTCTAACGCAAAATACGCAATCCTATGATGTGGCGCGATATAATAACGTTTTTGTGATTTCCCTTGTTTATCTTGCTTTAAAAATGGGCCAAGTGATTTTCTCCCCTTATAACGAATTCCTTTATCATCGGGCGTAAACAAAGAAAATTTTTTTCCTAATGATTTATCTTTATTCTGAGCTAATTTTGAAAAGTCCGTTTTTCTTAGCATAAATTAATTTCTATTCTCTAATCCTGCAGCATATGTCAATTCACGTTTAGATTCTTTCTGTTCAGTTGGAAAAAGTTCTCGAGTCACACCCATCTCTGGTATTAAACCTGCATTATCGAATGTTTTAAATCCGATTTGCCCCCCAAGTATTCTATCAGAACTCGAGGTTTTTTTCACATTAGATTTTGATACTCGCGGCTTTTCCTCTTGCACTTCCATCTCGGATCCAAAACACGCACAAAAATATTGATTGAATTTTTCTTTCACCTCCCTCAAACACCCCTTCAACCACTGAAAAAAACTCTGCCACGCGTTTTGATGCACTTCTTTTACTGCTTCTGGTTTTTTTTCAGGTTCAATAATAATAGGTTTTGGTGGCTGAATGAGTGGATTTTTATTCCCCTTATTGAGCTCAAAAATGTAATTTTTAAAGCTTGCTTGAAAATTTTTAATGGAAAGTGTTCCGTTATTTGAAAAATAAAAATCAATGAAATCATCCATCCGTTTAACCAATTCACCCGAATCCATTTTCATGACTAGTTCTAAACTTTCGTTCTCAGAAATATTTCCCATGTTTAAAAGCAATAGTCGTTTAAAATCTACTTCAGACTCAAGATATTTTTGCTTTAAATTTTTTTCCTTTTGTATTTCTATCCATATGTGCTCCGCTTCAAAAATATTTTCTTGATTTTTTTTATATTCTTTTCTTAAATACTCTTCATATTCTTTTTCTATCCCTGCTCTTACAGACTGCATGCTCTGCCATACTTTTAAAACAAGCGCTTTTTTTTCTTCTACGATTTTCTTAAATTTTTCAAATTCTTCATCTTTTTTTTCTGGAATCTCGACCGTTTTTTTAGGGCTTTTTGGGTCGATCAATGTTATTTCTTTAACTTCATCCTGCTTTGGCAGCCCTTTTTTTGAATTAAGCTTATCAATGTATTCTTTAAATCGTGACTGGAAAACTTGAGGTAAGAAAGTACTATCGCTTGCTAAATAATGCTTAATAAATTCTTCCATTTTTTTAACAAGTTCTTCCGCATCTATCTCCTCGAAAACATAAGAGAGTTCGACATATTTATCACTCTTTTTTTCTACATCAAAATCACCCATGGTAAAAAACAATAAATGCCTAAACAAGAAATCATTGTGCGTTAAGTACCTTGTCTCTAAAGGAATCTCTTCTTTCCTTTCATCCTCTTCATATTGCTTTTTTATCAAAGCTCTTTCAACTTTTAATGTTTCCCAACACTTTAACACTTCCTCTTTTTTTTCTTTTACAAACCGCTTAAAATTTTTGACTTCTTCTTCATCTGTTTTTTCAGACGTCGCTTTAGTTTTTTTATGAGACTGGCATAACACATTTAAAGAATCTTTTAATTGGTTCTGAAAATCTTGTATCGTTTTGATGCGCTTATCGGTGGAAGCACTCTCAGCACATTGATTGACGTGCATCAGCAAGCTTTTGCTATCGATAGTATAGAGCAATATTTTTATTGAATCTTTGCTTAATATTCGATAAACACCCCATTCTTTCAACACAAATTGGTTGAACATCGGATTTGTTTTTTTGCCGCTTTTTTCCCAATTTGAGACAATAAATTTCTTTTGATAAGCAATTTGTTTAAACACTGCCGTCTGTGCACGATTTTCATAGGAAAGATCAGAAAACTTTTTATTTGGATGACTTTCAGAACCTTCTGGGGCAAATGTACCTTGCATTACCGATAAAAAACGTCGCTTTTCACCGGTTTCATTATTATTTAGCTTTTGTAAATCCTCAAAATCGAGGTATTCATCATCGTGTCGAGTATCCATCACCACACCCTCCTCTCGTTGAGTATAATATGAACTATAATTTGTGGACTATGCACAATTTATCGTATTTCAAATTAAATCTCAAGTTTCACAGAAATGATTTTCCAGAAGCCAGGGGTGAGATGTTCAAATGTTTTGCGATAGTTTGACCAATATCTGCGAAAGTTTCGCGTTGACCGATTGAACCGTGAGCAATGTTTGGACCAAATGCAATCACAGGAATTCTTTCCCGTGTATGATCTGTGCCTTTCCAGGTAGGATCACAGCCATGATCTGCTGTAATAATCACCAAATCGTCTGGTTTTAATAATTTTTCACACTCAGGTAAACGCGCATCAAAATCCTCTAAGGCTTTTGCATAGCCCATCACATCACGCCTGTGACCATACAACATATCGAAATCCACTAAATTGACAAACACTAAACTGCCGTCTTTAGCCGTTTTAATTTCATTTAAAAATGCATCAAACAATGCCATATTCCCATCGGCTTTGACAGATTTTGAAATACCACGATGTGCATAAATATCAGAAACTTTTCCAATCGCAATCACTTCATGCCCGCTTTCCACTAATTTATCTAATAAAGTGGGTTCAGGTGGTGGGACAGAATAATCTCTTCGATTAAATGTGCGTTGATAAGCACCCGGTGTACCGATAAAAGGTCTTGCAATCACGCGCCCTACGTTGTAAGGATTGACTAAATCACGCGCGATGACACACACTTCATACAATTTTTCTAATCCAAAACTTTTTTCATGCGCCGCAATTTGAAAAACACTATCGGCTGATGTGTAAACAATCGGCTTACCGGTTTTTTCATGTTCTTCGCCTAATTCTGCAATGATTTCTGTGCCAGATGCATGTTTATTCCCCAACACGCCAGGGAGTTTTGCACGTTTGATGAATGCCTCTAACAATTCCTCAGGGAAACTCGGATATTCCGGTGGAAAATATCCCCAATCAAATAAAGCAGGCACACCGGCAATTTCCCAATGACCGGAAGGCGTATCTTTACCAAAACTTTTTTCTTCCGCATAACCATAAAGCCCAAGAATTGGAACATTCGTTGCTAAACCGGGAACCGGTTGTCCGCAACTCAAAATGGTCGCTGCATTTATCCCTAAACGCGTGAAATTCGGTAAAGAAAGCGGACCTTGTCGTATGCCTTTTTGATCAGCAAGTCCTTTGGCACAATATTCTCCCACATGCAATAACGTATTCGCGCCCACATCACCATACTGATGCGCATCACTGGTTGCACCAATGCCAAAAGAATCTAAGAGAATGATAAAGGCTCGCATTTATTTTTTTGGCTCACAATTTGTTTCTTTCATTAAAAACGTCATGGAAAATCCTACCACAAATGCAATCGGGATAATCCACATGGCAAGCAATAAATTTTGAGAAGAATAAATGGGAGCACCATCCATCATTGCGCCATCCCAACCCAATGACATGATCCAACCGAATAACGGTTGAAAAATCACACCGCCCATCATAATAGTGATAGAAACTATACTAATCGCCGTACTTGTTAAAGCAGGGGGATTTAATTCCGCAATCAAAGGATAACTTAACACTTGCGAACTTGTCACAAACCCAATCAAGAAAAATAAAATCATAATAGAGATTAAAGATAAATCTGGCATATACATTAAATATAAAATGACAGCAAAAGAAATAACGGCACCCAGAATCATGGGCAAAACACGACGCCCTATATGATCCGAAATCCATCCGAAAACAGGACATCCTAAAATCACACCGACAAAAAAGATGGTTGTTGCATAAGACGCTTCCAGCAGTGTCACATGATGTACTTCCGTTAAATAATGTATTCCCCAAATGGCGCCTAATAAAAATACGGGTAAATTCATCAAAGACGTATAAATCCCGCCAAGCCAATTCTGTGGATTTAACACAACCAATTGAATACTTTGACGTAATCCTAAATTTTTAAGATGCGCTCGATCCGCTTGCATTTTATCCTGACTGCCTGGCGGATAGTTTTGTACAATACTTAAAATTGCAATAAAAATGATAATACCCAATCCTGCATCCAGAAGCATCGCTTGTCGCCAACCGATGGCGCTTGACAATAATGCCATGGGTGTTTGCGCAACCAATCCGCCTAACATTGCCATCGTCACAATAACCCCACTCACCAAAGCCATCTTTCGTGCAGGAAACCAGCGAGAAGCAATACGTATGCAACTTAAAAAACTAAATGCAGCAGCAGCACCTATCAGAAACCGAGCAAACGCGGCTAAGAAATAATCCGTCGCGATCGCAAACAAGAATGTGCCGATGATGGTGATAAAAACCAAAAATAAAAGCATTTTTTTCGTTGAGAATCGATCTAATAACAATCCCGCCGGCAACAGAAATAATGCATCTGCATAAAAATAGATAGAACCCAAATTACCAAGCGCCGTTGCATTCAAGTGGAATGTTTGCATGAGCTCTTTGTCTATGGCGTTGAAAATATTTAATTGAATAAATGTATAAAAGAAAAATAATGAAGCTGTGACTGTCACAAACCAACTGAGTACCGTATGGTCTGATTTTTCAACGGTTGCTTCTACTGCAATCACATTTGTTTGCATTTTAGCTCAACTCCCTTTAGATAATGCTAGGCAATTTCTAACATAGCTTGTTTTGAAAAACTAGGGTGTGTCGTCAATTAAATGGCTTAAATTTCCCATTTCTCTCGTCCTGCGGCTTGACCGCAGGATCCAGTCGCAGCGATAGCAGTTACAAGCTCCCCTGGATCTCGCGAACAAGTCGCGGGACGACGTTTTAGTGTAGATATGCATCATATGTATTGAGTCTGCTTAATAAATAATTGACGACACGCCCTAGAAAAATATATTTTAATATGTCATCCCTCCGACATCGCGTCCGATACATCTGTCATGCCAGCATGTTTTTAGCTGGCATGACAGATAAGTTAAATATCACGCCCCACTTCCTTCACAAATTCATTAATCAATTTCACCAATTTACGTGCACCTAATTCACCATAACGTAATGTCATTTCATGTGTCACTTTTTCTAAACTCAATCCAACCGCTAAATTTGTAATGGCACACAACCCCACCACTTCTAAACCGCAATGCCGCGCAATAATGACTTCAGGGACAACAGACATTCCAACCGCATCCGCGCCCAGCGTACGATAGGCACGAATTTCGGCAGGTGTTTCAAAAGACGGTCCCAACAAGGAAATATAAACCCCTTCCTGTACCATGATTTTTAAACGTTTAGAGATTTCTAAGACTCTTTCTCGTAAATCTCGATCATAAGCATTTTCTAAACTGACAAATCGCGGTCCAACCGATTCATCATTGGGCCCAACCAAGGGATTTCCATTTTGAAAATTGAGGTGATCATTGATTAACATGATTTCACCTGCTCCCATCTCAACCCGAAGAGACCCCGCTGCCCCTGTCACCACCAATACACTCGCACCCAAATTGTGTACAATCCGAACCAGAGTACGTATCGATTCATAAGATGCGCCCTCATAAAGATGTAAACGCCCTTTCAAACAAACCACCGGCACATCTTGCAAATAACCCATCACTAATAAAGAGGCGTGTCCTGCTACCGCACCAGAATGAATGCCAGGGATGGCTTGATAGGGAATAGTGATAGGATTGCTCAATTGATCCGCAATGGAGCCCAATCCAGAGCCTAAGATGAGCCCTATTTTTGGTTTAAATTTTGGCGCATATTTTCGAATCGCGCTCATGGTTTCTTGCATAGAGTGCATTTTTTTCATCCTTCTTTAGAATATGGGGTCAGGCCTGACCCCATGTTATAGACTTTTTTGAAATGTTCGACAAGAGATATGGTTACCTCCGTCGTCCCGTGTAAAAGCATCAAGGGACGACGGTGAAAAAAAAGTTTACTAATTTAAAAATAAATAATATTATTTGACTATATAAAAACATACGAGGAGTTATTTCATGCTAGCTGCCAGACCTATAAATGAGAATGATTCTATTTCGCAACGAGATGAAAAAAATCCTTTGCCTCCAAAATTGTCGACATGTGCCGCTGTCATCAGAAAGTTAAGAAAAGGAAAAACCATCATTCACTTAAGCGACGATATCACCATCGCTACTTTACATGCTGCGGATATTACTGATCCATTGTGGGATAGTTTAGCAGATATGGCTGTTGGCGCCGTGCTTTTAACTGTCAGTTTGATAGAACTGGAAGAAACCAATGAAGAATTGGAAGAACTCAATGAAGAATTAAAAGAAATTAATAACAAAATATTAGAAGCTAAACATGAAGTGAAAACGCGACAAGCTCTTCTCGAAGAGCAAAAGAAACATCATGAAAATCAAATCAAATGGACCGAATTCAATAAAAACTTATGCAAGGGCGCCATCGCGTTAAGCGCAACCTATTCCATAGACATGGGACTTAATACCGGGGCTAATGTTGCAGCACGCTTTGGGCATGAATTAGTTTTAAATCAACTTGGCAATGCAGGCATCGTCATTGGAGTGACGACGGTTCCTGTGGTCATTATGTTCCTCATCTTAATGAAACAATGTATCGATTTAGGGATTTTTTATGATCAACGCAATGAACAAATTAAAATTTACAATGGTGAGTCTAGTTCAGAGGAGGAGAAAGCAGCAGCCAAGGCAAAAATAGAAGAAATAGATCACAAAATATTTTACAAAAAAGGCGAAATTTTCGCTCAAACATTCATCGCCGTAAGCTTTTTCTTAAGCTTGCTTGTCGTATCAGGTGTTGCTACCTTTGGTGTTGCACCACTTGCATTAATGATTGCAGGCGCAGCTATTGGGACATTCTTAAAACTTCACGAGATTTATACAAATACGCAAAGAGAAATAGAAGAACAAAATAAGACGATACAAAAACAAAAAGAGGCGCTTCAAAATACAACGCTTGGAAAACAAATCCTCCATGAGGCTCTCAAAGACACGAATGACACTGTCCGAAAGAGTACAGCAACAATCGAAACACAGCAACAAACCATAAAGCAACTGCAGCAAGAATTAGCAGCAAAAAATATTAAAATTGCAGAATTAGAGCATAAAGAGCATAAATCGAACTTACATAAATTTTCTAAATTTAAAAAGTCTCCTTCCCTACCCAGCCTGCCCACATCCTTATCTAATCCCTGTATGACATCGTAAAAAAGCAGGCTGAGAAAACTATAAACCCTCATCCCCAACCCTTCTCCCCTCGTAAAGAACACTCCGGGAGAAGGGGGTTTCTGCAAACCAACACTTTTACGGTTAACCAAAAATCATCTGCAAAATATAAAAAAACACCGTTGCCAATATTGCTGCTGCAGGAATCGTAATAATCCACGACATAAAAATATTTCGCATCACCCCTAAATTTAATGCATCAATACCGCGCGCAAGTCCCACACCAAAAACTGCTCCGACTAATGTTTGCGTTGCAGACACAGGAATCCCTGTACTCGTCGAGGCGACAACAACAGTTGCAGCCGCTAACGTTGCTGCAAATGCACGACTGGGTGTGAGTGTCGTAATGCTACTTCCGACGGTTGCAATCACTTTACGACCGTACATGAATAATCCAAGTACAACGCCTAAGCATCCAAATAACATAATACTACTTAACAGTCGCCCATCTGCCATAGCACCGCCCGTACCCACCAAACTAATAATACCTGCAATGGGACCCACCGCAATTCCTACATCATTGGATCCATGTGCAAACACCATGGCACAAGCCGTGAAACCCATTAATACACTAAACATACCCTCGATATAAATGTATTGTGTATGTCGATGTAGCTTGGTGCGTAAGCGCAACTGGCGCATCGCTAATAATCCTAAAAGAATCACGAATACTGTCGTTGCGAACACCAGCATGCATTTTTGTAAAAAATTAAAATTCACATGAAAATGATTTAATCCTTTGAGCGTTGTCATCATCGACAAAATAAAACCGACTAAAATTAAATAAATGGGTACAAAATATTTTGCCGATTGAAAAGGATTTTCTGCCGCTAAAATAAAACGACGAATCGAAATAAATAATAAAAAAGCGACAACCCCAGCGACAAAAGGTGCGCATATCCAACTGATGGCAATATAACCTACCGTCTTCCAGTGAATAGCTTCTAATCCTAACATCATTGCACCGACACCAACGATTGCACCCACAATAGCATTCGTGATGGAAACAGGCATACCTAAAAAACTTGCCATCGTAATCCAAGTGGCTCCCGCAAAAAGCACGGACAGCATACTATAAATTAGAATATTGGATGAAAATTCAGAAACATCAATAATCCCACCGCGAATGGTATCCGATACTTCATTCCCACCCAAAAAAGCACCGGCAATTTCAAAAACGATAGCGATGAGTAATGCTTGTTTTACCGAAATGGCTTTAGATCCCATGGCAGTACTCATGATATTGGCAAGATCATTTGCACCAATACCCCACGTCATCCACAAACCCACTAAACAAGCCAATACGACAAAAACGATTCCGTAATCCATGCAATTATCTCTATCTCGCCAATAACGTTTGTAAGCCATCGCCGATTGCGCGTGCTTGGTCTGCTAAATCACCTGTCCATTCGATAATTTTATAGAGAAACATCACATCGACCGGAGGAAGCTTGCTTTCCATATCGAATAAAATCCGCCGTAAATGAATTTCTTGTTGATCTGTTTCATGTTCAATCTGAGATAATTTGAGAATCATGCTGTCCACATGTTTGATTTCATTGCCACTGAATCCGGTTTCGAGTAATTCATCTAATTCATGAATGGCAATATTGGCTTGTTTGGAGGCTTCGATACTACGCTTTAAAAATTCCATAAAATCAGAAGCCATGGAATCTGGAAATACCATTTTGCGTCCCAGTATGATACCCGCAATGTCTTTGGCTTTATTGGCTAATCGATCTTGCACATTCAATAAATCTAAAAGATCACTGCGGGAAACAGGCATAAATAAACTTTTGGGTAAATGTAAACGTAAATCGCGTTTTAAATCATCCGCTTTATTTTCAAGACGCACAATTTCTTGTTGTAGTTCATCTACTTTTGTCCAATCTTTTGTGAATACGGCTGCAAAAAAAGGGAGCAATTCCTTTACACAAGCATAGACTTTCGCCATATGCGCTTCTAACGGTCGTATGGGTGACCGACCAAACATATTCAAGAAAGGTGTCGTCGGCATCCTTACCTCGCAAATACAGGGATCACATCCAACATGCGATTTGAAAAACCCCATTCATTATCATACCAAGAGAGCACTTTGACAAAATTTCCCATTACTTTCGTGTATGACACATCAAAAATAGAAGAGGCAGGATTGTGATTAAAATCCACCGAGACGAGTGGCGCTTCATTGATTTCAAGAATGCCTTTTAATGGACCATTCGCCGCCGCACTCGTATCACGTGATGTGGTAAACGTAAAATCGACCACTGACACATTGATCGTTGGCACACGAATGGAAAATCCATCCAGTTTTCCATTCAACTCAGGAAAGACTAAACCGACAGCGGCTGCAGCGCCAGTTTTGGTGGGAATCATAGAGTGCGCAGCCGCGCGTGCACGGCGTAAATCCGTATGATACACATCTATCAATACTTGATCATTCGTATAGGAATGGACCGTATTCATCAAACCTTTTTCGATGCCAATGGCTTCATGCAATACTTTGACCATGGGTGCTAAACAATTGGTGGTACAAGAAGCGTTTGAAATCACGGTATCCGTAGATTTTAGTGTGTTGTGATTGACCCCATACACAATCGTTGCGTCGACTCCCGTTGCGGGTGCTGAAATTAAAACTTTTTTGGCGCCACCTTCTAAGTGCAGAGATGCTTTTTCTTTACTCGCAAAAAATCCGGTACATTCGAGTACGATATCAATTTTTAAATCTTTCCAAGGTAATTTTTTTGGATCCCGTTCGGCACACACACGAATTTTATCTCCATTCACGATCAAATCATTTCCGGAAACCACAACTTCTCCAGGAAATTTTCCATGCGTCGTATCATACCGAATTAAATGCGCATTGGTATTTACATCTCCCAGATCATTAATCGCGACGATTTCTATCTCGGGATGTTTTTTCGATTCATAATGGGCACGTAAAATATTACGCCCAATGCGGCCAAACCCATTAATCGCAACACGAATTGTCATAATTTTTTACCTCTTTCAACTTTAAATAATGTATCTTTTCACCCCCTTTTGCAAAGGGGGTAAGTATAAATGCTAAACAACCTTATTCTTTGCAGGCACCAGCGAATATGCCACCCGAACAATGTGCGCCACAGTGAATCCAAATGCTTCAAACACCTCTTTCGCAGGCGCCGATGCACCAAAATGATCTAATCCTATAATTTTCCCCTCCAGCCCAACAAATTTATACCACGTATCACTGCTGCCTGCTTCAATGGCAATCCGTGCTTTGATATGTCTGGGTAACACACTTTCTTGATATTTCAGATCCTGCGTTAAGAACACGTCAACGGATGGCATAGAAACGACACGTACCTTAACACCCTCCGAAGTTAATTGTTTTGCCGAAAGAAGTGCCAAAGACACTTCCGAACCCGTTGCTATCATAATCATGTCAGGCGCACTTTCAGAATCCCTCAGGATATACCCCCCGCGAGCAATATTAGCAAGCGTCTTTTGATCGCGTTCGAGAAAAGGGAGATTTTGTCTTGAAAAAAGTAAGCAGGTGGGTCCTGGGCGTTCTATCGCTTTTTGCCAAGCGACTGCAGATTCTACGGAATCTGCAGGACGCCATAGGGAAAGTTTCGGAATGAGACGTAAACTTGCCACATGTTCAATCGGTTGATGCGTCGGCCCATCCTCACCTAAACCAATGGAATCATGCGTATACACAAAAATCACGCGTGTTTGCATCATGGCAGATAAACGTACGGCATTTCTCGCATAATCCGAAAACGTTAAGAAAGTACCACCAAAAGGCAATAATCCCCCATATAATGCAATCCCATTCATGATGGCAGACATGCCAAACTCACGAACCCCATAATGTATGTATTGACCCATTGGATCCAATTTTGAAAATGCTTTTACGCCATCCCAATGCGTTAAATTAGATTCCGATAAATCCGCAGAACCACCGATAAGCTCCGGTAAAATTTTGGTAAAATGATTAATACAAATTTGTGATGCTTTCCGGGTAGCAATATTTTCTTTTTTATCTTGCATTTTTTGAATTAATTCATTTGCCGATTCCATCCAATGCGCAGGCATTCGATTTTCGATGCGACGTTTAAGATCTTTCGCTAAATCCGGATATGCT
>Ga0207091_1194_pt1 | contig 12598 bp, 9 predicted proteins | sample Alteio_BWMinHeat_47_FD_153534 | JGI IMG/M metagenome (GOLD analysis project Ga0207091, IMG submission 153534) | Enriched cells from forest soil in Barre Woods Harvard Forest LTER site, Petersham, Massachusetts, United States -... | ecosystem: Environmental > Terrestrial > Soil > Temperate forest >... | reverse complement strand
ATCAGGGTTGCCATTCGTATTCCGGACTGGCGGAAACCTTCCCCGCAATCACAGAGATACCCTGGGTTGATAAATCCGAGATAAAGCGATCATGAAAAGTCGCTTAGAAATGACTTGTCCCGATCAGCACATGGGCGGTTAGAGCGGGACAGTCCGCGTGGAGTGTGTTTCATTTAGCGGCACAACGGGCGTATAACACTGGCAGCACGACCCAACTACCGACGGTCGAAATGGGTATTCCGGTTCACGAGGAATGCGAATTCTGGTAATCGACGATGAGGTTCGGCTGAGCGAGTTCGTAAAGCGCGGCCTGCTCGAGCAGACGTTTGCAGTGGATGTCGCGAACGACGGTCAGTCGGGCTTGGATTACGCCCTGACTTACGACTACGACGCCATCATCCTCGATCTGATGTTGCCGGGAGTTCAAGGAGCCACGATCTTAAAAAAGATTCGAGGCGCGAAAAAGTCTGTTCCCATTCTTGTTCTCACCGCCAGAAACACGCTGAAAGACAAAGTCGAACACCTGGAACTTGGCGCCGACGACTATTTAACCAAGCCGTTTGCCATTGCCGAGTTGGTTGCTCGCGTTAAGGCTCTGCTGCGGCGCGGTGGCGCTCCGCGAACCAGCGTACTGCGGGTCGCAGACCTCGAACTCGACCGCATGACGCAGCAAGCGCGCAGAGGCAATCAGAAGATCGAATTGACCTCGAAAGAGTACGCTCTGCTGGAATATCTGATGGGCAACGCCGGGCGCGTGCTTACCCGGTCGATGATCATCGAGCACGTTTGGGATCAGAGCTTCGATGGAATCACCAACATCGTGGACGTCTATATTGGCCATCTGCGCGCAAAGATCGATGCGGGCAATCCTAAGCGGCTGCTGCGCACCTTGAGGGGTTCGGGATACAGCTTGTCACTGGTGAACTTGGTGGTCTGGCTAGGTCTGGGAATGGTTTGGTGGAAGTTGCTTGGCTGGTGGTAATGCTGAGTTCATAGTGATCGATCGGCGATCGAGGAAAAGTCGGAGCCAAAGTGTTGACGTACCAAGTCAACTAGCATTCAGCATGCATAAACAAAAACATCTCGCAGCTCTTGCCTGGATGTTTCTTTGTGTGGGGGCGTGGGCGCAGCAGACGCGTGTAGAAACCCATTCGAAACCAGAAGGCCATGCGCACACGATCCGCGTAACCGGAGATCCCGCGATTGCAAAACTGCTTAATGATTGGGAGAGGCAATTTCGTGTCGAGCATCCGGAAGTTACCTTCACCAATCGTCTTGCGGGTCCGGCGTCGTCGATGGCTGGTTTGTATACGGGCACAGCCGACCTGGCTTTTGCCGGCCATGAGCTGCTGACCTCTGAGAGCATGGCATTCGAATGGATTTTTCACTACAAAGCTCTTCCGATAGAAGTCAGCAGTGGAAGCCTGGATGGTCCGAACTTCGCGCCGGCGTTTTTTGTGGCTGCAAGCAATCCCTTGTCGGCCCTGACTCTTGCGCAGGCCGACTCAGTACTTGGTTGCGAGCATCGCGTGCGTGGCAAGGTCGTGAGGACCTGGGGAGATCTTGGTTTGACTGGGGACTGGTCTGACAAACCAATTCACATTTACGGTTATGACCCGGAAAGCGAAATAGGAGTATTTATTCGGCGTAAGGTTCTCAACAACGACTACAAGTGGAATTGCGAAGTTACGACATTTGGCGGTCTCGCGCATAGCGCTGCCGACGGAGCCAGCAAGGAAATCCTACAGGCCCTGCGAGCCGATCGCTATGGGCTCGCTATATCGAATGTACGCTACACAAGTGCTGATCTGAAGACGGTTCCGTTAGCTCGTCCCGATGAGAGCCAGCCGGTCGCGCTTTCTGCGGAAAATCTCGTGACGGGCCAATATCCACTAGCTCGGCCGTTCTTTGTGTACATCAATCGCAAGCCTGGCCAACCCGCAGACGAGGTTTTATCGGCGTTTTTGCGATTTGTCTTGAGCAGGGAAGGCCAACAACAAGTTGCAGAATCGGGAACATTCCTCCCGTTAAGCGATGCTGTTGCTCACAAACAAGCAGGCAAACTGGAATGACGAAAACCGAAAGAAACGGTAAGAGGAAGTTCGCATCGCCTTTCATCTTGTCGGCGCTAATGCTCGCGATGTCTCTGCCGGGGGTCGCGCAGACGGTTGACGGTCTCCCGTCGTACAGACCTGAGCAGAAAGTATCGGGTTCGATTCGTGTTTGGGGCCACGGGAACGCGAAAGACGACTACATCAAGAGTCTCGTCGTAGCCTGGGAGAACGACTTCCGCCGTTATCAACCAGGTGTTCATTTCGACAACACACTGTTGGGCACAGCGTCAGCAATCGGTTCGCTCTACGAGGGAACTGGTGATATTGCAGTGATGGGTCGAGAGATTTGGCCAGAAGAAATCGAGGCCTTTGGCGAAGTCATGCACTATCCGCCGCTGGGCATCGATATTCTCACCGGCAGCCTCGACATCCGCAACAAGGACTATGCGCTAGTCGTCTTCGTCCACCGCAACAATCCGATCACGAAACTTTCATTGCAAGATCTCGACGCTGTCTTCGGCTGCGAACATCGTCGAGCGTTGCAGAGTACGCTGACCTGGGGAGATCTGGGTTTGAAGGGTGAATGGGCAGACAAACCAATCCACGTCTATGGATACGAGATCAGTCGCGGCTTCGGCTACTACTTCCAGCAAGTCGTGTTCAAAGGTGGAGCGCGATGGAATCCTGAGATGCACGAATTCGGCGACCTTCGCCAGCCGGACGGCTCATTACTGGATGCCGGCCAGCGAATTCTTGACGCGTTGGGCAACGATCCGTACGGAATCGCTTACTCGAGCTTGAAGTACGCAAATTCCAACGCAAAGCCAATAGCTCTCGGCGATCAGCAAGGCAATTTCTATCCGGCGACCAAAGAGACGGTTTTCCAACGCAAATATCCACTTACGCGGACAATTACTGCCTTCATTAATCGGGACCCCACTCAACCGACCGATCCGAAGACGCGTGAGTTCCTGCGCTACGTATTGAGCAAGGAAGGCCAACAGCAGGTCTTGCAAGATGGAGGCTATCTTCCGCTCACAGCCGAAGCAGTCGATGCCCAACGCAAGAAGCTCAATTAGACATCCTTCCCACTTACGATGAGAAAGCCTTTTGAGCAAAAGCTTTTCTAAACACAATTTTATGAAGCTTTCATTACCGCTTTAATTCTCGGCTGCATATCTGTAATGCACGATTTTCATCGGGAGGGACTCCATGAAGAGGCTTCCAGCATTCGCGCATGCGCTCATCATCCTTACTGTTTCACTGTTAGCCCAAATCTTACCGCCGGCGGCGTTCCCGCAATCACACGACCCTGCAGAAGTTCAGAAGGCCCGCGAGGAGGCAGTGCAGGCAAAACGGGAAAAGGTCTTCTACACAAATAAATTCGATCTGTCCGGAATTCCGCCGTACAAGCCTGAACACAAGGTCTCGGGCACCATTCGTGTTTGGGGTGACGATCATAAGGTGAGCTTCGTGAAGGGTTGGGAAGAGGGATTCCGCAAGTTCCAGCCTGATGTCACTTTTGAATACCACATGAAAACCACGGAACAGGCCATTCCCGGCCTCTACACCGAGCGAGCCGATATCGGACTCATGGGCCGGCAGATCATGTGGGATGAGCTCCTGGCATATCAGCGACAATTCGACCATCCGCCATTGGAAATCAGCGTGGCCACCGGGTCATACAACGTTTCCGGCTGGACGTTCGCACTGGGCATCTTCGTCAACAAACAAAATCCCCTTACTCAACTCACGATGAGGCAGTTGGATGGAATCTTTGGGGCGGAGCGCACCGGTGGATGGAAGGGCATGGAATGGGACGAGTCCGCTGCACGCGGTCCGGAGCAGAACATCCGAACTTGGGGTCAGTTGGGTCTCACCGGAGAGTGGGCGGACAAACCGATTCACGTTTATGGCTTCACCACGAAATATCACTTCCCGGATGAGTTCGAAAAAAAGGTGTTTCACGGAGGTTCAAAGTGGAACGAGAACATGAAGGAGTATGCAAACCGAACCGGTGAAGGCGGCAAGTTCATCGTTGCCGGCGAAGACATGATGGCTGACTTGAGCAAGGATCCATATGGAATCGCTTACGGCGGCTTACCTTATCTCACTCCGGAAACGAAGGCTTTGGCTATTGCTGCCAGGGATGGCGGGACATACATCCCGTTGACCATCGAAAACGTGCAGAACCGAACCTACCCATTGATTCGCGATGATTATTTCTACGTGACTCGCGATCCGGGCAAAACGCTCGATCCGAAAGTTAAGGAATTCATTCAGTACGTTCTCAGCCGAGAAGGGCAGGAATTTGTGATGAAAAATGGGAAGAATCTGCCGCTCACTCCCGAAATGGATCGCGAACAGCGCACGAAGCTGGACTAGGAACCAAAAGGGAAATCGAACACAGATGAACCGCTATCAAATCTTGCTGATCGCCATTCTCGCCGCAGCCACGATTTGCGCTTCGCAAACACGTGATCCCGAGGAGCTGCAGAAGTCGCGAACGCAGTGGGTGGGAGAGAAGGGCAAGAAGCAGTTTTATACGACGAAGTTTTCGCTCGCAGGACTGCCGCATTACAAACCTGAAGAACAGGTTTCCGGAGTAATCCATGAGTGGGGCTCGAACTACTTCATGGATAGTCCGCTCGGCAAGGCTTGGGAAGCGGAGTTCCGAAAATATCAGCCCGGCATTACTTTCGAGTACAACCTGAAGAGTAGCGAATTGGGAATTCCCGGTTTGTACACGCACGTTGCCGACATTGCTCCGATGGGCCGGCAGATTTTGTGGGATGAGCTTCTCGCCTACCAGCGGGAATTCGATCGTCCGCCCACGGAAATCACGATCTGCACTGGCTCCTACAACGTCGGTGGTTGGACGTACGCTTTGGCTGTATTCGTGAACAAACAGAATCCGATCAGTCAGCTTTCGCTGAAGCAACTCGATGGGATCTTTGGAGCGGCGCGAACAGGTGGCTGGAAGGGCATGCAATGGGATCCGTCAGTGGCACGTGGTCCGGAGCAGAACCTTCGCACCTGGGGACAGCTCGGACTTAAAGGGGAATTGGCAGACAAGCCAATTCATGTGTATGGCTACACGCTCAAGTATCACTTCCCGGATGAATTCTCAAAGAAGATTTTTCATGGCGCCGAAACCTGGAACGAAAGTCTCAAGGAATACGCGAACAGGAATGCTTCGGATGGGCATCTGGTCGTCGCCGGCGAAGACATGCTTGCAGATTTGAGCAAGGATCCATACGGAATCGCCTACGCGGGCATTCCGTATGAGACCCCGGAAACGAAGGTCTTGGCATTGGCGCAGAACGATAATGGACCGTATGTTCCACTCACGCTCGAAACGGTGCATGACCGTTCCTATCCGCTGATTCGCGACGTTTATTTTTATCTCAATCGCGAACCCGGCAAGGCGCTGGATCCGAAGATCAAGGAGTTTGCGCGCTACGTCCTCAGCTACGAAGGCCAGGAGGCCCTGATGAAAGATGGAAAGTATCTGCCTCTTACGCCGGATGTGCTCGAGGAGCAATTGAAGAAAGTGGAATGACCCCCGCAAAGGCAATTTCGTTTGGAGGAAAGTTACCGTGAGTCGTCGATCGCAATTCATTCTGTTCGTCATCGTGTTCGCGTCCATCGCTGCCTGGTCGCAACAGCCCGACCCTAACCAATTGCCTTCCTACAAGCCCGACTACAAAGTTGCGGGCGCCGTACGGATTTATGGCAGCGACCTGAAAGGCCAGGTCGCAGTGTGGGAGCAGGGCTTCCTAAAATTCCATCCGGACGCCGTCTTTTCGAACAGCTTTCATACCAGCAGTGAAGGAGCTATGGCCGGACTCTATGCCGCTGGCGCAGACATCGCTCCCGCTGGCGACGATGCCAAGATCACTGACCAGATGCCCTTCTTTAACACGTTCCGTTACCTGCCCCTAGAACTGTCGGTTGCTACCGGCGGTTACGAGAAACGCGGAACATTGTGGGCAATCGAAATTGTGGTGAACAAAGACAATCCCATAGCCAAGCTGTCACTCAAACAGCTTGACGACATCTTCGGCTCCGAACGCACCGGTGGTTGGGATGGAATCGAGTACACGTCAAAGTACGCTCGCGGTCCCGAGGAAAACATTCGCACCTGGGGACAGCTTGGCCTGACCGGCGAATGGGCCAACAAACCGATCCACACTTATGGCTATGTCGCGCCGGGATTCATCATCGCCTGGGAGCGGAAGATCTTTCATTGGTCGGACAAATGGAATCCGAACTACAAGGAATTCGTAGAGGCCAAGGAGACAACACAAGACGATGCCGGGCGCGCCGTCGCCAGCGAGCGCATGCTGGAAGAGCTTTCGAAGGACAAATATGGAATCGCGTGGGCGGCAGTCATGCACACCAAAGACTATCCGCAGGTAAAGCCCCTTGCTATCGCCGCCAACGATGGTGGGCCATATGTCGAGCTCACTCCCGACAACGTCGCCAACCGCAGCTATCCGCTGATTAGGGACGCCTACATCTATCTGAATCGCGAGCCGGGACGTTCGCTTGATCCGAAGGTGAAGGAATTTATGCGCTACATCCTCAGCCGGGAAGGCCAGCAAGATGTAGTTCGCAACGGAATGTACAACCCGCTCACGCCCGATGCCGACAGCGAGCAACTGAAAAAGCTGGAGTAATCGAATTACTGCCGCTTTCAAATCAGCGGCAGAGACTTTCACAATCCTTATGCAAGCGAAATTGCTTTGCCGGATAGCTGCGCTCGTTTTGTTCGCGACGTCACTCGCTGCTATCCGCGCACAATCTACGCCCGAGGCGAACAGATCCCTTCCTATGTACGCCCCGACGCAGCACGTAGCAGGCCAGATACGCATTTGGGGACACGGCGGCCGTGGCAAGGATTTCGACGGCGCGCTCCTTCAATCGTGGGAAGAAGAATTCCGCAAATATCAGCGTGACGTGCAGTTCGAAAATCATCTTCGCGGGAATGCCTCCGCCATTGGGGGGCTTTATACCGGTGCCGCTGACATCGCTCTAATGGGGCGCGAGATTTGGCCCACCGAGGTTGACGGCTTCGAACAGGTATTCGGTCACAAGCCCGCGAGCGTGGCAATTTCCACCGGCAGTGTCGATGTTCGTAATCACGATTTCGCTTTAGTGATTTTTGTCCACAAGGACAATCCGCTCGCGCGGCTTACCCTCACCCAATTGGACGCGATCTTTGGAGCGGATCACCGTCGTAGTTCCAAGAACATTCGCACGTGGGAAGAGCTTGGACTTGGCGGGGCGTGGGCCGACAAGCCAATTCATCCATACGGGTACGAGCTGCGGCGTGATTCTTCTTACTTCTTTGAGCAGGCGGCATTGGCGGGAAGCAAGAAGTGGAATTGTGACTTGAAGGAGATCGCCGATGAACAGATGCCGACAGGAGTGATTGATGCCGGGCAACGTATTCTCGACGAACTGGCGAAGGACCAATATGGAATCGCGATTTCAAGTCTGGCTTACAAAAACGCCGAGACCAAGGCTCTGCCATTAGCGGGCTCGAGCGGCAGCGAATACTACGCAGCCTCTCGCGAGACGGTGATGCGGAGGCAGTATCCTTTGACGCGCACACCATTCATCTACTTTAACCGCATTCCCGGTCAGCCGCTCGATCCCAAAATCAAAGAGTTCATCAGCTACATCGTCAGTCAACAAGGACAAGCGCAGGTGCTGCGAGATGGTCGATATCTACCGCTGCTTCCCGAGTTTGCTGAAGAAGGACGCAAGGCGCTGCAATGAGACGCCTTCATCCTTACCTCACCTTGGTTTTCCTGTGCTCTTCTGGCGTCGCTCTTGCCCAGGATATCGATTTTCTCAAAGACCTGAAGCCGTATCGACCTGAGCAAAAAGTGAGCGGCACTATCCGCAACTGGGGCAACAACTACATTCCCGCGCTGATGAAGGACTGGGAAGAAGGCTTTCAGAAGTATCACCCAGACATTCAGTTCGAGACTCATCTTCCAGGAACTGAAACCGGAATGGCGGGTGTATACGGAGGCATCGCCGATCTCGGTTTTATCGGCCGCGAGGTGTACCGGGAGGAGCACAATGCGTTCGTCGGAGTGTTCGGCTATGAGCCGACCATGATCGAGATCAGTTCGGGAAGCTACGCTACTCCTCACCGCACGTTTTCACTTCAGGTATTCGTGCATAAAGACAATCCGCTCGCGAAGCTCACGCTTGCCGAACTCGACCGCATTTTCGGATGTGGCTGCATCGATAGCGCGTGCGAGCCGATTCGCAAGTGGGGACAACTCGGCCTGACTGGCGAGTGGGCCGACAAACCAATTCATGTATATGGCTACAACTTCGATACAGGCATGGCCGGTTACTTCGGAAAAGTTGTTCTCAACGGCAGTTCGAAGTGGAACTCAGAATTGAAAGATTTCGATAATGGCCGCGACGCAAAAGGCGAAGTCATCAACGCCGGAGTGTACGTCCTGCGTGCGCTCGAAGACGATCCCTACGGCATCGCCTACGCCAACATGATGTACGGAAACTCAAGCGTGAAGGCTCTGGCCTTGGCCCATTCGGTTGGGGGTCCTTATTTCGAGCCCACGAAGGAGAATGTGTGGCGGCGTCTCTATCCAATTACGCGCTACACCACCGTCGTGGTAAACCGAGTGCCGGGCAAGCCGGTTGACCCCAAGGTGAGGGAGTTCTTGCGTTACATCCTCAGTCGCGACGGAATGGCTGCTGTGGTTCGGGATGGCGCTTATCTGCCACTCACGGAGGGCTTGATTGAGGAGCAACTGCGCAAACTGCAATGAGTGCCTGGCAACTGACGGACCGATTTTCGAAATAATGAAAGCAATTTTATGAATCCTTAATTACGAGTTTAGGTCGAGACAATAAATATCATGCACTCGCCAATGCGCGGGAAACGAAACATTGCAACTGCCGCGATCGACACCCAAGCAGAAGCCACAGTGCAATAGAAGGATTCGGATTCCATGAAGAATCACGTCACCCTCGGCCTTGTCAGCTCTCGCCTTGCAGCCTTCGGGACATTTTTGCTGCTGCTTTGCTGCTCATCTCTCTCGGCACAGGTTGCCGGAGGAACGCTCAGCGGAACCGTCGTCGATCCTAACGGGGCAGTCGTTCCGAATGCGCATGTCATGATCTTGAACTCCGGCACGGGCATTACCCGGTCCACCACCACCAACGACAGCGGGTTCTATAGCACGCCGAACCTGAATCCCGGCAACTACGAGGTTACGGTGGAAGCCCCGGGATTCGCGCGAAGCGCCGAGCAGACGCTGATCACTGTCGGACAGCAGGCTGAGTTAAATGTCCATCTTCAACTGGCGGCGGCACAGAGCACAGTGCAGGTCCAGGAGAACGTTCAGCAAGTGGAACTCGCCACTTCGACTATGAGCGCCACCGTAGGCGGACAGGCAGTCCGCGAGATTCCTCTGAACGGCCGCGATTGGACTTCGCTGGCACAGCTCGAGCCTAACGTTCATTCCGTCGATACTCAGTTCTCGATTCAAGCCGGCAACAACTCGCGTGCAAATCGCGGCTGGGGAACGCAACTCATGATCGCCGGCAATCGTCCCCAACAAAACAACTACCGCCTCGACGGCATTACCATGAACGACTACTCGGGTAGTGGTCCGGGCAGCGTGCTCGGCGGCGCTTTGGGTGTGGACGCAATCCAGGAGTTTTCCGTTATCACTGGAAATGCCGATGCGCAATACGGACGCCAATCGGGCGGAGTAATCAACGCTGTCACCCGTGCGGGAACGAATTCGCTGCACGGCTCGGTGTACGAGTTCCTGCGCAACAGCGCACTTGATACCCGCAACTACTTTGATGGGTCTTCGGTTCCGCCATTCAAGCGCAACCAGTTCGGCGCCTCTCTCGGCGGCCCGATCTACAAGAACCGCACTTTCTTTTTCTTCGACTACGAAGGATTGCGCCAGGAACTCTCGACGACCACCGTCGATACCGTTCCGTCTGATAATGCGAGAAGCGGGATTCTCTGCAACAACCCGTGCACAACTACTAGCAAAATTACCGTCGATCCGAAGGTCGTTCCCTATTTGGCACTGTTCCCGGCCGCTAATGCCGGTCAGAGTGGAGACATTGGCTCGTACCGCTTCGTCTCGAACTCATCTACGAATGAAAGTCTCTTCACTGGGCGAATCGATCACACTTTCTCCGATCGCGATTCCATCAACGGCACGGCGCTCAGCGACAATTCGTCGAACAGCCAGCCCGACACCTATAACTTCACGCTGCTTGGAATGGTGGTGAACCGCAAACTTATCGCTGCCCAGGAAAATCACATCTTCGGTCCCAGTCTGGCTAACTTCGCGCGCATTGGATACAGCCGAACGGTGTCGCTGGCCCCTGAGAGCGCTGGAGCCGTGAATCCGCTGGCCAACGACACCTCCCTCGGCTTCGCTCCCGGTTCGACGGTCGGGGAAATGCGCATTTCAGGAGTGACCATTTTTCCCGGCGGCGTAAACGCCGAAGGGAATTACGCGTACCACTACAACAGCTACCAAGCCTATGACGATCTGTTTTGGACCCGCGGCGCGCACTCAATCAAATTTGGTGGCGCCTTCGAACGCGATCAGTCCAACGAGTTTGGATCGACCACTACCGGCTCCTTCGTTTTTGGTAGCCTGAAGAACTTTCTGTTGAACTCACCCAGCAGTTTTACATCGGCGGTGCCGGGAGCAACCACTCCCATTTATCTCCGCCAATCGGTCGGAGGAGTATATGCACAGGACGACTGGCACCTGCGCCAAAACCTCACTGTGAATCTGGGTCTGCGTTATGAGACGGCCAGCGTTCCTACGGAGGTGAACAATCACCTCACCACCTTGCCCTCACTGACTGCCCCACAACCCAAGCTTGGCTCACCCTACTTCAATAATCCCACGAAGCTGGATTTCTCTCCGCGCGCAGGCGTTTCGTGGGATCCGTTTGGCGACGGAAAGACCGCCGTTCGCGCCGGCTTCGGCATGTATGACACTTTGCCCTTGATTTACCAGTTCGAGTTGCTCTCGCTCAATGCTGCGCCATATGCGTTGAACGTGACTCTGGCCAAGGCACCGAAAGGCTCCTTTCCCTCTACTGCCTATGCGCTCGCGACTGCGGTTTCGGGAACCGGACTGCGGTATGCCTTTGTGCAGCAGGATCCTGGCCGCTCTTACGTGATGCAGTGGAACCTGAATGTGCAACGACAACTGCCCGGCAAGAACACCCTTGAAGTTGGCTACATCGGCTCTCACGGTGTGCGTCAGCCATTCCGGGCAAACGATTCCAATATGGTTCTGCCTTCAGATCCGCAAAATCTGATTTGGCCAACGACGCCCGGAACCAAACTGAATCCCGCGGTCGGAAATATCGACACGCTGGCCTGGAACGTCTCCGCGATCTACCACGCTGCAACGGCGCGCTTCACGCGGCAGCAGAAGGGCGTGCGTTACGGAGTCTCGTACACGTTCGCCAAGTCGCTCGACGAAACCTCCGGTTCTGTTGGCGGTTCAACCTACGTAAACTCGATCACAGCGCCCTTCCTGCCGTTCACAAGTCGATTCAAAGGACCGTCGGACTTCGATGTTCGCCACAACTTTGTTGCAAACGCCTTATGGCAATTGCCCGGTCCAACGAACGGGTTTACCGGGAAAGTCGCCGGAGGCTGGGAATTGGGTACGATCTTCTTCGCCAGATCGGGACTGCCGTTCAGTCCTCTGATTGGAGGCGATCCACTCGGACTGCAGGACAACAATCCGTTCTCGTTCCCAGATCGGCTCAGCGGTTGCAACCCAACCACGGGGAATCCTGCTAATTACATCAATACGGCCTGTTTCAGATTTCCGACGGACAGCGCCGGGAATCCTCAGCCGAACCGCCTAGGCAATGCTGGACGAAACAGCCTGACTGGCCCGAGCCTCAACGACTGGGATCTGTCCCTCATCAAGAACACGCGCCTAACCGAACGCTTGAGCCTGCAATTTCGGGCGGAGGCCTTCAACCTGCTCAATCATTCGAACTTCGCCACGCCGGATCGTGTAACCGCCCAGATCTTCAACACTGTTACTGATCCAAAGACGGGAGGCGTCACCGGAGCCCTTATTCCGACGGCGGGGCAATTGAAGGCAACTTCCACTTCTTCACGCCAGATGCAATTTGCTCTGAAGGTCTTATTCTGAGCAGCGATTCGGGCAGGTGTTTGCAAACCAGCTTTGCCTGCCCGACCTTTTCCGGAAAGGTGACAATCATGGTGAGATCTCTACGGACAAGTTTGTGCATTGTGCTCGCAGCGAGCGCAGTGTCGGCGTCTGGCCAGTCACGCGATGCGCTGGATGTGCAGAAAGCTAGGGCGCAACATGTCACCAGCAGGGCTGGAAAAGTCTATTACACGCGCAAGTTCGATCTGAGCGATCTGCCGCAATATCGTCCGGAACAACAAGCCTCCGGCACCATCCGGATGTGGGGATCGAATTACATCGCCGATAGTCCGCTAATGCAATATTGGG
>Ga0207091_1212_pt1 | contig 12606 bp, 15 predicted proteins | sample Alteio_BWMinHeat_47_FD_153534 | JGI IMG/M metagenome (GOLD analysis project Ga0207091, IMG submission 153534) | Enriched cells from forest soil in Barre Woods Harvard Forest LTER site, Petersham, Massachusetts, United States -... | ecosystem: Environmental > Terrestrial > Soil > Temperate forest >... | reverse complement strand
ATAGATGCACACTTTAAATAGTAATGGATGTTTAACCGGATAGGGAAGCAAGATGAAGAGCTCTCAGTTTGCTATGCGCGGGATACTGCTGCGGCCACTTGCCGTTTTTCGGTCGCCGGGAGGCGGATACAACTGGTCTTTATTCTGCTTCTTCCCTTTCTTTGTTCCGGGCAAGGAATATGGACACAAAAGGCAGCGCTTCCGGCTAGTTCCCGAGGCAGAGCTGTAGCGTTTACGATTGGCGACAAAGGATATATGGGAACCGGTTCTTCCGATGGATATGGCTATTCCAACCTGGCCGACTTTTGGGAATATGATCCAGGTTCCGATTCCTGGACTCAAAAAGCAGATTTTGGAGGAGGTCAACGCGGATTTGCAGCCGCCTTCACAATTGGAAATTTTGGATATGTCGGATCCGGTCGGAATGCTTTAGGCTATTCCACAACAGATTTCTGGAAGTATGATCCTGCTGCCAATGTGTGGACCCCGGTTGCAGCCTCTCCTGCCCAGGTTGTCTCGTCATTCAGTTTTGCATTGGGAGGGAAAGGATATGTAGGTACTGGCGGCACGGACATCTACGGCGCTTCATATTCTTCCTTTTGGGAATACGATCCGGTGTCGGATGCCTGGATTGCAAAAGGATTTTATCCCGGAGGATCCCGTCTGGATGTGGACAGAGCAGTTTTTACAATTGGCAGCAAGGCCTATGTTGGAACAGGTAAAGATGGGGCAGGTAATTTCCTGAATGATTTCTGGGAATACGATCAAGCCTTGAATAAGTGGACTCAGAAAGCCAACGTGCCGGGGCCTGGCCGTTATGGTGCAACCGGATTCAGTATTTGCGGAAGAGGATTTCTTGGACTTGGATGCGGAGGCGGTTATGCACTGGGTGATTACTCGATGTATGATCCATCGACCGACGCCTGGTCGGCAGTTCCCAATTTTCCAGGTTCCCAGCGTTGGGACTTGCCCAGTTTCGTGATTAACGATAAAGCGTACATCGGTACCGGTGAATATGTGTTAATGGGTTCACCAGCTCCGGCAAACGATTTTTGGGTCTTCTCCCTTCCGATCTCTCCGCTCATTACAGCTTCCAAAGAAACAGTCTGTACCGGTAGCCCGGTTGTGCTGAGCGTTTCCGGAGGCCTAGTGTATACCTGGAGTACCGGCGATTCGGTAAGCACTATATCCGTTACTCCCGGAACCACTACCACCTATTCGGCTACCGTTTCCATTTATGGCTGCTCCGAACCCGTATCTAAAACAATAAACGTTATTCAGTCATCCACAGCCAGCTTCTCTTATCGCTATGATCCCTGCACCGATGCTTGTGTCAGTTTCCTTGATCAAAGCACCAATGCACTTTCCATGGAGTGGACATTTGGTGATGGAGAAACCAGCCACACCTACAACCCCTGTCATACGTTTGCCGACTCATCGACCTACAGCGTGACTCAGAAAATAAATGATTCAAGCAATTGCGTGAGCTCTTTGACATTGCCGGTGCCATTCGTGATCCATCAGATAACCGACGAGATTTTTGTCCCGACGATGTTCAGTCCGAACGGTGACGGGAACAACGACGTACTCAGATTTTACAGACACGACAATTTTTGTTTAAAGTCATTTGACATCAAAATATTTGACCGTTGGGGAGAACTGGTTTTCCAAACCACCGACATCAACGATTCCTGGGATGGCATTTACCACGGTCAAAAACTGGAGACCGCCACATTTACCTATTGCTATACGGTCACCGTTGAAAACGGTACGCATTCCATGGTAAAAGGGACAATTTCACTTGTACGTTGAATCTGACAGACCTTTAAACGAATTTTGGATAATCCCCCCGAATGTCTACTTTTGCCGCGAAACGGCTCCTACGGAGCAATCCTTATCTAAAAAGGGCCTATAGCTCAGTTGGTTAGAGCAACAGACTCATAATCTGTGGGTGCTTGGTTCGATCCCAAGTGGGCCCACCCTCAAGCGAATTAACCTCTTCAGACTTACATAGTTAGAAGGGGTTTTTTCGTTTCGGTATCAAATTCGGTAAAGTACTTTTCAGGGTTACTCATTCCAGCTTTCAGCCCAAATCGGGTCTGTAAAACACTCAGAACGCTCTTCTTGTTCTGAATTTGGGCTTCTTTTCTGAGACCAATGAGATTCGGGCTTCAAATCTGATTGATTTTGGACTGATTCTGAATTGGGCTTTTTCTGGAATCCGGCCCACCCCAACTCATGGGGTGGATCTTTTTTTGCGGGTCTGGATTTAAAAGAGGAGCCAGGAAAAGTGTAAAGTTTGTAAAGTTCTGACAAATGGATGAGATGGCTTAGCCAATCCTCTTGATGCCATACTGATTTTTTCACTACATTTATATCTCCCATCTACAGAAATAATGCAAGGAAATCTTCTTGATCTTCAGGTAAGTACATTGTTGGATAAGTTTGGTGCCGGAAATCATAAACCCGGTTCAGGTAGTGCTGCTGCACTGCAGGGCATGCTGTCTGCCAAATTGATATTGACTGTAATAGACCTGACTAAAGACAGGGAGGACTATAAGGATAAGTTCAACGATCTTCAGAAAATAAAAGATGATATTGATCAAGAGATTTATCCTTCCTTAAAAATACTGATACAAAAGGACTCTGAGGAATTCGATAAAGTCATTCGCTTGCGGAATTCACGAAATCAAGAGAAAGATTTGCCGCGGAAAAGTCAATTAGCAATAGAGGCATTAAAAGAACTTAAAACTGCTACTGATATCCCTATAGAAATAGGGAAACTATGCATCAGGCTGATTGAACATGCGGTATTTGTCTTTGACAACGGTTTTCAGTCCGCTAGAGGTGACTCTGGTGTTGCAATGAATTTCGCGGTTTCATCAGTGGCTGGCTGTTTATCCATAATAGATTTAAATCTTATTACTTTTATTAATGTTGAATGGATAGATAGGGCCCGGGCAGAAGTAAATTTATTGAGATTAGCCCATGCAAGATTGGCGCCTGAAACAATTTCAAGACAAGAATCTCTAAAAGCAGAAGCTGAACAAATAAATGCTTTTCATTCAAAAATTAACGCACTTCGCTCAAAAACCGGTCGCGTTTCAACATTGTCAAATTCAGAGATAGAAGTTCTTGTGACAGGAGTACAAAACGTAATTTGGGAGTGTAGAGAATCTGTTTGGAAAAAAGATGTCCCTGAAAGGCCTCTTAAAATGCTAGATCCTGAAGTAACTTTAAAGAAGCTGGGCTATCAGTATAAGCATCAACAATCTTTAGGTTTTCATGACACTCTGCTCGACAGGTTTGAGATTGCCGGGTTAATTGATACTAAAAACATGTTTGTTTCGATTTCAGGAAAATTTCCACTCGAAACTCAGAATTTCACCATGGCACATGAGTTAGGCCACGCATTATTACATCCTGGACAATTATTGCATAGGGATAGACCAATCGATGGCTCCGAATTTGGAATGTTGCGAGATCGGCAGGAAATTCAAGCTGACAAATTCGCCGCCTATTTTTTAATGCCAAGAAAACTTGTCAAAGAGGCGTTCCAAACTTTTTTCCTAACCGACAAGTTTGTTATCAACGAGGTGACCGCGATCGGGATGGGTATTCAGATAAGCGAGTTTCGGAAAAAGTGTAAAGATCTGCGTGATCTTTCCAAAATGCTGGCTTCCACCGAATACTATGACAATCGACCTTTTCAATCACTGTCCAAATGGTTTGGAGTATCTGTTGAAGCCATGGCAATTCGGTTAGAGGAACTTCAGCTCCTTAATCTTTGATTACGCCAATAAATGCGGAAACCTGCGCTGAACATGAAAAAACTCGTTCTATTATTCTTTACTCTATTTGCACTCGCAAATATTCTTCCTGCTCAAACCGTCTACGTTACAAACACAGGAAAGAAATACCATGTTGAAACCTGCAAATATCTAAGCAGTAGCAAAATAGCAATTGACCTCAATGTTGCCATCAAAAAAGGCTACACGCCTTGTAAAGTCTGTAATCCCCCAACCCTCAGCACATCAAACCAAAAAGTAGCTGAACCTAATCCTACACCGGCCAAGGCAAAATCAGCCCCTCCATCAACTTCCGGAACAAGAACTGGATGCATTTGCCGGGATGGAACCCAAAGTACAGCAACTGGCAGGGGAGCTTGTTCACATCATGGCGGAGTCGATCACTGGCTATACAAATAAACCCAAAGGAATGGGTTACGCTTTGGGGCTTCAGTCTGATCGCCTATATTCGCTGTAGGCATAAAGTGTTCACAAAATAATCAAGTAAAACCTCAAAACCCAAAGTCAATGTCAGCAGAGCAAGTTAAACAACTAAGCGTCGGTACATGGGAGAGTCTTGCTCCAGAAGTCCGCCCAAGTCTTTCTAAAAATGCCGATGGCAGCATGAAACCCTTTTACCTCATGCGAACTTTCACGTATTCAGCAGATGGGAAATTTAAACTTGAAATGATCAACTCTGTGGATGCTTATGGCAAAGTTCCTTTAGTGAAAATCGTTCTAAAAGGAAATACTGTTTGGCAGGGTGAACATCCAATCGCTGCAGGCGCTCAGAAAATCGATTATATCGCAGATGAGGCCTATGAGATAACTCCATTAATTCAAGGATTTGCTGATGCTATGAACAAAGCCGCCAGTACGAATTTTAATAAATGGGAAGTCAATTCAGCACAGAGCATTTTAGGTAAAGCCTTTGCTCCTTTTGGACTTTCGGAAGGAGAGATTTATGGTGAGTTCGATTTGATTTATATTTTGAATGACATGATGTTTTGGGGAGCAAAACATGTGGATGGGCGCAGTTTTAACAAGGTAGAAAATCGTCCTGATAATCTTCAAATTCCAATGATCAGAAAGAAATAATTGAATATTAACAGGCTTGTTTTTGAGCTGTTTTTCAGAGTGGCATGGAATTCGGGTGGATCTTTTTGCTGGATTGAATTTAGCCTGAGGCCGGGAATCTAGACTTTACATTCTGAAAGTGTAAAGTTTTGTAAGGTTTTTCTCCGAGCCGGATCACTTTTTAGTTTTGTGCTTTCCGATTATTCTTTTCCTATGATTGGTCCCCCAGGCCTGGAGGGCTTGAAAAACCGGCTGCAAAGTTGCAGCATAGTCTGTTGCGGTGTATTCAATCAACACAGGCGATTCGTCATAGACGGTTCTTTTTATCAGATCGTGCTCCTCCAGATTTTTAAGTTCCTGGGCTAAAACCTTTCCGTTTATTTTAGGAATACTCCGCTCTATTTCTTTAAAACGCTTATTTCCCTGCAATATTGAAATGAGAATCAACATTTTCCATTTGCCGTTAATAACCTCTAATGCATCTTGAATTGGAAGTATATATGCTTCGCAATTGGTGTGATTCACTTTAGCCATCGCCTGCGGTTTTTTATAAGTTCCCAAAATCAAGTCACTTACCTTTGGGTAACTACTTACCTTTCGTAAGCAAATGTACATATCTTTGTACAAATAAAAAATAAATATGGAAACAACTGGAAAGTTAAAAGTGAAGATTATTATGGGAAGCACCCGCCAATCCCGCTTTAGCGAAAGGCCTGCCCAATATATTTTCGAGGAATTGAGTAAGGTGCCGGAAGTAGAAGCGGAGTTGCTGGACTTGCGAGATTACCCTATGTCATTTTATGATGCTGCCGTATCACCTAGCAGGGGTAAAGGCAAGTACGACGATAAATTAGTCCAAGAATGGGCAAATAAAATAGCTGATGGAGATGCATTCGTTATTGTAACTCCTGAATATAACCACGGCTATCCGGCAGTGCTTAAAAATGCAATTGATGTTTTATTCCCTGAGTGGGGGCGCAAGGCTGTCGGCTTTATAAGCTATGGCAGTGCTGGCGGTGCAAGGGCAATAGAACAACTTGTACAGGTAGCCGTAGAAGTGAGGCTGGTACCTATTGGTAAATCAATAAATGTTCCGATTGAAGTCTATTTAAAGGCAATAGCGGAACCAAGCAAAGAGAACTCGCAAGCCTTTGCACAGCTAAGGCAGGGTATGTGGGGCGATAATGTTCAAATGTTCTGTACTGAACTTATATGGATGGGTAACGCGCTCAAAGCAGCTAGAATTAAATAAAATCAGGGCTTGTCTCTTACTACAAAACCACTTTCCCCGATAAGAAATCAATGGTGTGCAGAAAATGAAAATCTAATCAAAACAAGTTTTTAACCAAAAATCAAACCCTATGAGAAAAAAGATTCTTTTTGTTATTGGCATTCTATTCGGACTTATGATGATCAATTCAGGTCTGAACAAGTTCTTCCATTATCTTCCAATGCCTGCAAACATGCCGGAACCGATGCTGGAGACTTTCAAATCCTTCATGCAAATAGGCTGGCTGTTTCCGCTCATTGCTACTGTTGAGATTATTGGAGGAGTGTTATTCATGATTCCGAGGTTTAGAGCTCTAGCAGCGACAATGCTTTTACCAATATTGGTCGGTGTTTTATTGTTCCATTCCATTCAGGCTCCGTCCGGTGCTCCAATGGCTATAATCCTTATGGGTATAAACATCTGGGCAATTGTCGAAGACAAGGATAAATTCCTGCCATTGATTAAATAGGAAGCAACCCTTAGTTTATTTCGCTTCTATTGACTTTTTGAAAGCAACAGCTTGTTCCTCACGCCTATTATTGGTGCAGGGAGTAATGCTGTTGCTTTCTTGCTTTTGTTAAAACACCTCTGAAAATGAACCCACTCCAGGTTTTCTGTGATTTTTCCACATACGCCCGAAGAACTCTCCGCGACTCCTTCAAACAATATTTTCAAACAAATGTTTGCGTAACTCAAAGGTTACCCATACATTTGAGTAACTTTTAAATTACATAACATGCAAAAAGCAATTAAACACACCTGGCACTTTAATCAGTCGCCTCAAGAGGTTTGGGACTATCTGACCAAGCCGGAGCTCATGGAACAATGGCTGATGAAATCAGATTTCAAGCCCGTCGTAGGTCACAAATTTAGTTTCACCTGCACCAAAATCACTTATTGCGAAGTGCTGGAAGTAAAGCCGTTTTCTCTGCTTTCTTATTCATGGCAAGCCAATTCCGCAGTCGGCAATAAGCCATTCAACTCAAAAGTTGTGTGGACGCTGGTTCCAACAGAGAGCGGAACCGAATTGCAACTGGTACACAACGGTTTCACTGTTTTAGAAGATTATGCCGGCCACGACAAGGGTTGGACCACACTTGGAAAACAACTTGTTGAACTCCTAAGCACAATTAAGACATGAAAGCACAAAGACCTGATGCCTTCCAAGTCATTTCCGACCCAACCCGGAGGCATATGATGCATCTTCTTTCAAAAGACAACATGACGATAAATGCCTTGGCAGAAAATTTCGACATGAGCAGGCCTGCCGTTTCAAAACACATAAAAATTATGTACAACGCTGGCTTCATTTCCATTAAGGATATCGGCAGAGAGCGCTATTGCACGTTGAAACAAGACGGGTTTGACGAGCTGCAGGAATTCCTCAATTATTTTGACAAATTCTGGGCAACAAAACTCAAAAAACTAGAAACCCTTTTAAATAACAAATCAAAATGAAAAAACAGAAAGACTTCAGCTATAGTCTGACAGTAAAACCTTCAGCAAAAGAGGTCATGAAAAAGATCAGCCAGGTTAATTTATGGTGGGCAAAAGACTTTAAGGGCAAGGCGAGCAAACTAAATGATGAATTCTCCGTTTACTTTGGAGATACCTATGTGAACTTCAGAATCTCCGATGTGATTCCGGACAAGAAAATCACTTGGCTTGTAACCGACTGTAATCTTGATTGGATAAAAGACAAGAAGGAATGGAATAACAACGAAGTTATCTGGACTCTCACAGAAAAGGGCGGGAAAACTCAGATTGATTTTATCCATAAGGGAATGACCCCTGAGAGCGAATGTTATGAGAGTTGCAAACCTGGATGGACTCACCACATCAAAGACAGCCTATTGAAACTAATTGACGAGGGGAAGGGTTTTCCGGAATAATTGCTTTTTATTCCAACAGGTTGGCTGTTGTTGTTTAAAAAAGATTTTAAGCTGTGTTTTCTTCGGTCTGCTTCCTTGGTCCAAACAGATAACATAAGTCTGCCTATCTGTTCGACCTTTCTTTTCCGAAGGATCAGGATCCCTTCTGGAAGGAAACTTTACAAAGGTTTACACTTTCTGTTGTAAAGGTTACAGAAACAGGCTTCTGTTTATTCCATTCCTGCTGTGGGGTTATCTGTGGGGGTATCTTTTATAGCTGGCTATCCTTAATGGAGGTATTTTTGTTTCAGAACAGGTTTATTTCTGAACTGAATTTGCTTGACTCTTGATTCAGATTCAAGGGATCAGTTATTGTCCTCTTACTATGTGGGCCTATTATATAGGAGGCTATTGCATATTGAAGGATTCCTGTTTCAGGAGATCTTTATCTCTTCAGAACAGGCTTTCAAAACAGAAGGGTTTTCTTTATACAAGAATCTGATTCAAGCCTCCCTTTGATTTTACTTTTCAGATTGCTTGTTGAAGAAGAACCCTTTTTGCAAGCCAGGTCTGAATCTTCTTGTGCCGATGTTCAGACCTTCCGATGTTTTTACTTTTCAGACTGCTTGTTGGCGATGATTCGTTTGAAGACTTGTTAAAACCAGAGGTCCCTTCTGGCACCTAACTTTCATCGGTCGGACAGCGACCCTCCTCTTAATCTGCCTGGAATTATGATTAATCCATATATATCAGCCTGAAGGTATTGCTGCTGTTGAACGCTCCTGCTTTGTTAGCAGTCAAATCCTCTTCACTTTTTAGAAATTTTGATTCCAGTAAATTTCTTTGGGTCTTTTATTGTTGGAACGGGTTCAACTCTACAGGGGGTAGCATTGTTAAACACATTGGCAATGCATTTTAAGTCATCCACATTATCTGTGCATCCCTCCGGGGTCATTGCATCCAAAAAGAAATCTGTGATCATTCGAGTTTTAAAATTAAAGGTAACAAGCATAGTTTGCCCATTCTTTTCATACTGCCATTCCCATTCTATTACCCCTGCATTTTCCTGAGCTTTAGTAGGACCATCCATCTTTTCTGGCTTACCCAGAATCTTAACTACTTCATCCACATTTTTATTAAGAAGAGCTGGGACATCAAAAATAATGTCACACTTTTTAACTAAATTTTCTGTTGTTGTGGCGGATGCAATGTCAGGGATTTTCTCTTGCTCTGAGCAACTAAAAAGAAATAGTGCAGAAAATACGATTAGCAGTTTTTTCATGGTGTATTTTATTGCCAATCCAGTTTAAAGCGTCCTTAAAACAGGTAAAGAGCAAAATATTTCAGTTCACTCTTTAGACAACAATCTGTTTCAGGCCTTTCATATACCGCCTTCCTGTTTTAAACTCCGTCCTATCCGTTTGTTATGAATTTTGGATCGTCCCTACAAACCATCGAGCTAAAGTGTCTGAATTGACTAAAGATAAAGGGCAGGAATTGGCTGAACAGGTTATTGGCCGTGCGTTATGTGGTAGCAATAGCCCATTTTGTATTTAAATATTTTACTCGAAATGGGCTAGCGATTCCTTTACATCATATAGTCGTCTTTCAAATTGGTCAAAATCACGAACTTGAAAATAGGCTTTTTTAATAGCCTCTAGAATTTCTTCTGCCTTCGCAACATGCTTTTTGTATCGCTTTTTCATGTCTGCAAACAATCGATTTTTTTCTGATTCGTTTTCACAATGTGCCGAATCCAAATATTCCGTTTCCATTTCCTCCAATGCCTCCAATTGTTTATTCATATCACTCACAAGAGCGGTTTCAAATTTTTTAATGTCATCCAATATTTTTCCACCTTTTTCATTTGAACTTTCAATATCTAAAAGATGATCTATTTCCTCTTGTGAAGCACTCCCGTTTTTCACCTTTGACAAAAGTTTTCTATCCTCTGTAGAATCTAGTTGTATTTTTTCGTACAATGTTCTTAATTCATCTGATTTACTCATGTTATTCGATTATTTGTGTGGTTAAATATATTAAGTTTTTTCTCTATTGTACTCTTTAGTGTCAAGTTTTGTGAAGTTTACTGCTTAAAGTGTAAATGTTTGTAAAGTATTTCTTGGGGCAGGTCCGAAAAGGGGTCCTTTCTTAAGGCCAAATGAGACCGGTTAGAAATCTCTTCCGGAATTATTTTCCATATGGCCTATCGCTGATCCTGTGCAGTATAACTCCAATATCACCAAGTTGGTTCATTTGGTCTTGGTTGTTTTGATTTATATTTTTCTTAATGAGAGCAATGTCTGAGCCAATCTGTTGAAGGTGTTGAGAAGCAATGTCAGCACATCTTGCACTATAATAGGCTATGTACATTTCAAGGTTTTCATTCGCTGTGAAGCTGGTCTCTCTGTGAAAATCCTCTTTATAGAATTGGAAATTGTTTTTATCTGCCATGTGGATTGGGTGTTATTTTATGAATACGATATTCGGTGTTCGTGTTTATCAGATTTCAATTCTGGAAACAAATTCTATTCCTCCAATTCTTCCATCCTTTAGGCAGTCAATCACAATTGTGCCTTCTGTCGGATGTTCCAAAACAATATTTTCTTTGAACTGCCATTCTGACCAAGGCTGATTGGGGGTGGTTCGATCAACAAAACGGACATATGATTTCCTCTCCCAAGTGCCATTTTTGCACTGCTTCAAGGCGATCAAGATTTCATCCCTGTCGGGCTCTTGTTCTTTTAGCAATTGGACGATCCATCCAAAATCATTCAGGTCTTTTCCAATATTCATGGCTGATTATATATTGGTTCCTTCCTTAAATATTCAAATTAGTTGGTGCTAACTTCATATAATCTTGCACCTGCCTATCCAAAATTATGTCCCGGCTTTTAATAGTCTGTTTTAAAATAATTCCTTCAAAGGAGGTGCATCTGCTTAATGCGACATAGGTCTGTCCGTGAGCAAAGGCGCCACTCCCTAAATCAATTACAACTTGGTCAAATGTTTGGCCTTGACTTTTATGAATAGTGACTGCCCAAGCCAATTTCAACGGATATTGCTCAAATGTTCCCTTTATGACCGGTTCAATCTTTTTCTCTTCTTTGTTGTAGATGTATTCAATTAATTCCCAAACGTCTTTTTTGACCTCATGAATCGTTCCATTTAGGTCAATTTCGATTTTGTCCTGTCCAATTTTTTTAATCGTTGCAATTGTACCATTGGCCCATCGTCTTCCAGGATCATTCTTTATCAACATTACCTGAGCTCCTTTTTTCAGAACTAATGTATCGCTAGTTGGATAAGAATTCCTTTCAAACGTCCCCGTGACCACTGCCAAATATGTAAAGACGAGTGAAGGCAATTCATTTAATCGTCTGGTGTTTTCTTTATCCGCAATTACATTTGTTGTTGAAAGTGTAATGAATAAATCCCTTAGAGCAGGGGTGAAATCAGGCACCACCCTTGTATTCAGCAGGCTCAAATCCGAAGCAAATGAATTTCCAGCGCGAACGTTGTTTAATAAATCAATGAATTTTTTATCCTTTTGTCTGAAGACCTGCTGGAGTTCAATTGTAGGAAACTTTAATTGTTGAAACACTTTTGCGCTAAAAAAATATGGACTGTTATAGACAATACTAAAATGCATTTTTAATTCATCCCCAACAACTACGGGCGGTAACTGGTACAGGTCACCAAAGAACACCATTTGAAGGCCTCCAAAAGGCAATTGACTCTTTCTATGTATTCTTAATGACCTATCAATGCCATCCATTATGTCAGCACGAACCATTGAAACTTCATCTATTATAATCATTTTCAACTTGGAGAGTATCTCAACCCTGTCCTTGTCGTATAGATTAGTATGTTCTGTTATCAGTGTTGGTGGTAGTTTGAAAAAAGAATGAATGGTTTGACCTTGAACGTTAATAGCTGCAATTCCAGTTGGCGAAAGAATCACAAACTCCTTTTTTGTTTTTGATTTAAAATACCGGAGCAAGGTTGATTTTCCTGTCCCGGCCTTTCCAGTAATGAAAATGCTTTGATCTTTAGTCTCAAGCATGCCAATTGCATTTTCAAAATCTCGAGTCAGAATGAAATTCTCGGGAAGAAGATTCTCAGGTTTTGGTTTCCTTGGTTTAGCCTTTGCTATTTCAATTACTTCATTGAAGCTGTTTCTAATTTCTTTTTTAGCAATAACCAAAGGTTCCTTCTTCGTTTGCTGACTTGCAGGGCTTTTATTGGATGACCTTCCAATAAGATACCCTACAACGAGAACTACCATTATCAATAGTACTATTTCCATCTTCATTGTTTTTCTCGGACAAAATCAAATATAGCGAATTAATTCAGCGAGGAAAAAACACGTACCTCGCAAGTATAATCTCCTCTGCAGCTTACCGAATATAAGGAGGGGATGGGCCTCAATCCTCTAATTCTGCGCCAAATCCAACCAATTCCGAAATTTAGTTGGCTGTCCTACTTTCGATTCCCTATGTTTCGGTAAACACCAATACACCGCCATAATGACCAACGACATCATCCTAATCAGAAATGAAGAACTATTAAACCTCGTAAAAGAAGCCATCCGGACTGA
>Ga0207091_1211_pt1 | contig 12613 bp, 5 predicted proteins | sample Alteio_BWMinHeat_47_FD_153534 | JGI IMG/M metagenome (GOLD analysis project Ga0207091, IMG submission 153534) | Enriched cells from forest soil in Barre Woods Harvard Forest LTER site, Petersham, Massachusetts, United States -... | ecosystem: Environmental > Terrestrial > Soil > Temperate forest >... | reverse complement strand
TCATCAGTTTTTTTCCTCCGGCAGGTTTTGCTTTTACCGATGGTTTTGGCTTTTCATGTTCAGTGCCTGGCTTATGTCCATCCGCATGTTCTGCTTCTGCTTTGCTTGGCACTTTTGTCAAAAGATCTGTTTTCTGGAGGAGATTGTACCAGTTGATCAGTTTGCGGACATCCGAAGTGTGCACGCGATCTTTGTCGTATTCCGGCAGAACAGATCCAAAATACTTCAGCAATTCAGGATCCGTTGTTTTGGGATCAGGAGCTGGTCCACCCTTTTCTTTGTCAAAAATCTTTTGAAGCGCATCTTTCAGAGGCAAATCTTCACCTTTGGTATAAATGCTGATATCTTCCAATGCACTTATTTTGCTGCTCGCATAAGCAGGAAAACGTTTTTTATCTGCAAGCGATTCTACGATCACTCCATTTTTTGTTTGGGCAATCACTTTGTGTAATCCTGCCACTCCTGATATTGAAATTACTCCGCTTAAGTCCATGTTCTTTTTTTTAGGTAAGACAAAAATACACATTCTACTGAAAAAACCTCTGTTTCGGCAAGTGGATATTTGGCAGAACCAGTTCTTCACCATTTTAAGACGTACCCGCCTCAATACCCTTTGTTCCAAACAGCGGCAGATCCGGCCATAAAAAAACGGGCAGGATACCTGCCCGTTTCAAATCTTATTTTTTGCCGATTAATGGCTTACCACAAGCCTGCGGCTTAAGCTGCCTTTTTCAGTAGTCAGTTTGTAAGCATAAATGCCACTGGCAAAATCTTTGAGGTCAACGACAAAATGATGCTGTCCGGCCCTGAGCTCACCTGAGTGGATTGTGGAAATGATCCGGCCATTGATATCGTAGATACTCAAATCGGCTTTCATATCTTCCAGGGTCGTGATGTCGATACTGGTAGTTGAATTGGCCGGATTTGGATACGTGCTTATCGAGGCAAATTGAGACGGCAGCGAATTCACCGAAGAGAGCAGGTTGTCGTACAGTGTTTGCGCATTGACCGCACTGTTTTGAAGATCAGCCAGACTGTCGCCGCCGATGAGGGCAAAAGCGACTTCCACCGAATCTCCTGCAGCCAGATTGATCGGTCCGGTGCTGGTGATGTCAATGATGTCATTGCCAGCCGGCGTACCATTGCCTGCTGTGGCGCGGTTCGTTGAAAGAGCGATGTATTTGTTTGCATCCGAGAAACCGGCCGCTGTCGACACGTCCATTCCTCCTCCGCCACCGGCCATATTGTCGATCGCGTAGTGTGTCACCGGAGCCGTATGCGAAAGTAATTTTGTTCCGGCATATGTACCGGCGGTTCCTGTATACCAGGCATAGCCCATCCGGTTTGCGGCATCAAAAGCATCTTTGTTGCTGCTGGCTGTCGCCGCCAGAATGTCATAATCGCAGAAGATCCCAGCATACATATTTGTCAGGGCGGCAGTTCCGGTATTTTTTATATAATACTTCAGAATCACAAACTTCCTGTTTCCTGCCGAGGTCCATGCATAATCTTTTTGAAGCACCTGTACATGAAGCTGGGTAGCTCCCGCCCCGCCATCATTGAAAATACCTGTCGCATCAAAATTGGATATGACCGCTGGTATCACCTGACTGACGCGCTGTTCGTCTACAAAGGATGTTTTGGGCGTTGTTGCCCCGCGCACATTATCAGACACCTGAGTACCCGAAACGCCTATCATCAGCCCTCCTTCATACATCATATTTCCTCTGTTCTGGTAATTGAATCCAAGACCCTGAGTCTGTGTCGGATTGTCATTGAAACCATATAAGCTCTTGCTGGTAACCGTGGTGGCCACATCGTTCACATTGATGTTGATGTAGTCTTCGTTCATGAAAACCGAGAAACTTTGTTTGCCGGTGTATGTACCATCCGTATACGTGATTGTAAAATCGACCTGGGTGTTGACCGGAGGATTACCAACCAGTTTTGCATTGAACGTGTTCAGATAATTGTTCGTTGTGGCCATCGTTCCCAGTACGCCGATCGTAACAGATGGCATCAGGACGCTTACGTATGGCGATGTAGAGGAAAGTGTGGCGATCAGATTTGTAGTTGGTGCCAGCAGATTCAGATATGTGGCTCCGATACGCAGGGTGTCACCCACATTGAAGGCTTCATCATTGTGGTCTGAGATCTGCCGTGCAGAATCCTGCACCCAGGGTCCGCCTGGATTGCTGAGTGCTGCATACATATTGACCATACCTGTACCAAATTTGCCGGCATACTGCGCACCCAACAGGCTGTAATTGTTGAAGGCGGTTTGTTTGACCCGGGCAGCTGTCTGATAGGCATTGTAAGTCGGAAAGAAAGAACGGACCACGGCGCATACACCTGCTGCGCAGGGAGAAGCCATAGAGGTACCGCTCATATTCGTATAACTTCCGCCGACAATACTGTAAGTGGAATAAATTCCGTTGCCGGGAGCACTTACCCCGACATTGTAATTGTAATTGGAGAATCCTGCAGCACCATTGTTGGACCTTGTAGCGGCCACACTCAGCACACCATCATACGAAGACGGATAAAAGTCCTGATCAACCCCATTGTTTCCGCAGGCGGCAACGACCAGCACATCTTTGTTGATCATGGCATAATTGATTACGCTTTGTCCGAATGCGCCCCCGGAGGCACCGCCCCATGAACAGTTGATCACTTTTACGCCGTGATCGGCAGCATAGGTGATACCTTCGTAGGCCTTTGTCAAGGCACCGGTAGCATCCGCTATTTTTACAGGCAAAAACTTGCAGCGGTATCCTACACCGGCCACACCAATGGCATTGTTTACAATGGCAGAGGTAATACCGGACACGTGCACACCGTGTTCATTGCCCTGACCCGGAAAGGTCGGATCGTTGTCGTTCGATCCCAGATCCCAACCCATGTAATTGTCAATGTACCCGTCACCGTCATCATCGATCCCGTTATTGGGTATTTCGCCCATGTTCCGTTTGATGTTTGCATTCAGATCAGGGTGAGTCGGTTCGGTTCCTGTATCAGTGATTCCGATGACTACACTTGAATCTCCCTGAGAAACATCCCAGCCTGTTGTGCCGGTGCCGGCAGCATGAATGTTGTAGATATTGTATTGAACGCTTGGCGTAGCCGAAGGGTCGTTCGGAGAAATGGCGATGCGCGGCAAAGGCTTTGGCTCGACATACTCGAATAAGCCAAGCTGCAAAAACATATTGATCAGTTTAACAAGCCCCATATCCGAAGAATAGGTGAAGGTATAGGTCAGAGAAAGGTCTATCATCCGCTGTCCGTTCTTATTCAACTTCACCTCAGGTGCGGCTGTGAATGGGAAAACCCGTTCGAAGCCCGAACCGCCGACAGTGCTCAACAGGCTGGTAAATGCTGCATTGCTGAAACCATAGCGGGTACAGGCATCTCTGAACTGTGGCTTGACTTTCAGCACGATTGTTTTCGCGACAAATTCGTCCATACTGATTCCGGCGGGAAGCGTATACTGTCGGGCTACCGCCGAAGATGTACGTTTTTGTTGCGCTGAAAGAGCAAACGAACCGATTAGCGCAAGGACGCAAAAAGTAGTTATTTTTTTCATTTGTGTGATTGAGTATGAGAATTAATTTCCCTAAAAGTAAAAAAAGGAACCGAACTATCAAATATCTTATAACAATCTGTATATCAGACGGGAAAAACAGTTCCGTAGGGCGGTAATTCTTTCAGAAACTGATACGATGCGGTCGTTTTGTCTGAGCGGCAAAAAAAATGAGTGAGGCCGTTTGTTATAAAAAAGTAATCTGCACCCAGAGCCAGATTGTATCGGGCTGCCTGGTCAAATGTATCCTGGCTGATTTTCACTGTCGGAGCCTTGCACTCCACAATCAGAAGCGGTTTCGAATCCCTTCCATAAACCAGTATATCGACGCGTTTCCTCAGTTTATTGACTTCCAGTTGAACCTCCACAGCCATGAGCGACAGGGGGTATGCCCGCTCTTCATTCAAAAAACGAATGGCATGCTGTCTCACCCACTCTTCCGGATTGAGTGCCACAAACTTCTTTCGCGCGGGATCAAAGATCTCGCCGGGTCGAAGCCTGAATGCATAGGGCCGAAAATTCAGTTGTTCCAAAACCTGATTTTTTTCAAATGTAGAGAAAAGACTCACCCCTTACGCGCTTCCAAAAATCTGACTATATTTGAAAAAGTATTCCCACCTATGAAGACAAAAGAAGAAATCGTCAACAACTGGCTCCCCCGATATACCGGAACCGCTCTGAAAGATTTTGGACAATATATTTTACTTACAAATTTCAGCCATTACATCCGCCTCTTTTCCGAATGGAACAATGTACAAATCAAAGGAGCTGACAAGCCCATGCAGACTGCCACGGCTGGGGGCATTACCATCATCAATTTCGGTATGGGAAGTGCCGGAGCAGCAACCATCATGGATTTGCTGGGTGCCATCGAACCCAAAGCCTGTTTGTTTTTGGGCAAATGCGGCGGCCTGAAAAAGAAAAACAACCTGGGCGATTTGATCCTTCCGATAGCCGCCATTCGCGGAGAAGGTACCTCAAACGATTACTTTCCTCCTGAAGTGCCTGCATTGCCGGCCTTCAGTCTTCAAAAAGCCATTTCAACAACCATCCGGAATCACAACCGCGATTACTGGACAGGTACCGTCTACACAACCAACCGAAGGGTTTGGGAACACGATGAGGAATTCAAAGATTATCTGCGGAAACTCAGAGTGATGGGAATTGATATGGAGACGGCAACGATTTTTACGGTTGGGTTTTACAACAAAATCCCTACAGGTGCTTTGCTCCTGATTTCCGATCAGCCCATGAGCCCTGAAGGCGTAAAAACAGCTGAAAGCGACGCAAAAGTAACAACGGATTATGTGACTTCACACCTTAAAATCGGTATTGATTCACTGCTTGAGCTCATCAACAACGGGCTAACAGTGAAGCATCTCCGGTTTGATTGAGTCAAATCCAGCGACTCTAAAAATAAGGTTAAACCTTGGGCCTGGCTCCGGATCTGAGCGCTGGGAAAAATAAAGAAGCCGAACCTATCAGAACTTAAATGTTCCTCCAAGCACGAGGGCCATCTCAAAGCATCCAAAATGCTGATCGGCCAGACCGTCATACACCTGGAGATGAAAATACCGTCCATACACCACTTTGGATTGATATTCAAGAAATACATGTTTGAATACGGTCAGACGGAAGGATCCATCCAGATCAGCATTCCATCCTCCAAACTGAAAGTGTGGCGTATTGTCTTGTCCGAGGATCGTGTTCTCGACATGCGGAATGACAGGACCGACTCCGGCCTTTGCCAAAAAGTCGAACTGGATCTTTGAATTGCAGGCATCCAGCAATTGAAATTTCTTGACCAGGTTAAGCTGAAGAAAATTTGCGCCATTGTTCAGCATCCAGATGATCGAAGTTCCGTTGGCGGCCATTGTCGTATCCACACTTTTACCGCTGATGGTTCCTTTGACATGAACAGGCTGCCCCCAATCCAGAACATATTTGGTATGATCAAAATTGATTTCCAGACCCCAATCCTGCTTCTCATTGAAAAAATAACCAAACCGGTAATTGTATTGGGGGATGGTAAGCGCTTTCGAAAACACTTCATGGTCCCATCCTTTGTGATCGGATGCCGTCACATTCAGAAATGTAAAGTTATTGTTCAATGCCGGCTGAGAAACATGGATATCACTGTGTGTATACCATTCGCCGTTGTAACCCCAGGAAAAATAAAAACTGCCGTTCTTCACAATCTTTTTCTTTTTCTCGGTCTGTGCAAAAACAGACACCGAAATTACAAGAGCAACTAAAATGAGTATATATTTTCTCATCGGGCGACAGACTAAAGTTTAAGAAGAAATTCCTTGAATTGCGGGGCAAATATAAGCTTATTATTGAAACCCGAATGGGGGCACCCTGCTGCTTCACGCAAGATCACGCCGCTGCAGAGAACAGAACCAACGAATTCCAGAACCGTTCGAATGCCAATCTGTTGTTTCCCGTTCGTCAAAATGCCCCGGTCTTTCGAATCTTCTCTTCCGCGAACCAATTTAACAAATACCTTTGTGGCAAATCAACAGAATACCTGCACATGTACCATTTAAACACAGGGATATGTTGCGGATACAGATACACTGAGAAAATGACAAAAAATAAAAACACCTGGATCGGAGCACTCCTCATTTGTCTTCTGGCCTCCTGCTCTCCTATTGTTTATGACAGCTTGTGGCAGGGCCAGCCTATCAAAGCGGATGGCAATCCCAGAGAATGGTCGAAGCCACTGAAGCACTACGATTCAAACACCAAGCTGCAGTACACGTTTTCGAACGACCGTCAGAACATGTACATCTGCATTCGGGCTACGGATGAACGTACGCAACAGAAACTCCTCAGAGGCGGACTTCAGGTATGGCTGGACACTACAGCCAAAGGCAAGGAGCGAACAGGATTGTTATTCCCATTGCCCGAAACCGAAGCCAAAACAGAAACGAGCCAGGACAATTACTCCAAACACAATCCGGACGAATACCGGCCGAAGAAAAAATTCAGAAGCGACCGGACGGAGATGGAGGTAAAAGGTTTCAAGGCCCCGATCAGCGGTGTACTTCCACTTCAGAACATCTATGGAATTGCCGCCAACATCAATATGGACAGTGTGGACATTCTCACCTATGAAGCCATCATACCCTTCCGATCCTTTTACAAGGATTCACTCAGCCCTTCCGACAGCTCAAAAACCATCAGCATTAAAATAGTTCTGAATGGCATCCCGAAATCAAAAGACAAAACACATGGAGCAGCAGACCCGGGAGCTGATGCTGCCCAAACCATGGGATCATCGTCGCAGGCTATGGGACAAGGCGGAGCACGAGGTGGAAGAGGTGGTGCAAAAGGAGGCTCTGCGCCTTCGGATCCGATGAGCGAAAGCCAGTCGGTTAAAACAGTGATTAAGTTATCCCTTCAACCGAAATTTCGGATATCGGGAACACCCTCTTTTTGAGGAAGCATAACGGTACCGGAGCAGCTGATGTGCGATGGTGTTGTGAGGTACTGGATTTGGAGTTGGAGTCGAACAAGAAAAAACCAAGGCCTTTTTGTTTCGGTTATCCGGAGATCAACAAGTTATGGTTTCTCCTCCCGGTGAGGCAATCCGAAATTCAATCGGAACCAGAGACGCTCGTGTAAAAAATAAAACACCATTTTCGTACAGACCTCTAAGCCTCCAATTTTCAATGCAAAGGATGAATTCCCGGTCACGAGCCAGCTCAGCAAAATAGTATCCAGGGTAGCCACAATCCTCCAGGTGATGGTTTTGGCTATATGCCTTTTGATAGAGGCCCGTCTGCGAATTAATAAACTATCGATGATCATGTCTGTGTTGTCAGCAGGGTTAAAATGATAAACGCCGGAAATTTTCTGATTCAGATCCTGAGCCCCATTCAAAATCAGGGAAATTCAAGTTGGATGCTGTGCACCAAAGATAAAATAAATTAAAAAACTCTAACACTTTTCTAATAAGTTTACGGTTCGATAGATTTCTTTATTTTAGTACGCTCAAACTCAAATTACACACCAGTACCTGTTTTATTCCCACCAAAATTTAATCCGAACCGATTAAACCTTTGGCGCTTTTCGACATCCAAGTTCGCGTATGGAATTTAAATAATTCTTCATACCTCTCAATTCAATACTAAACGAAGACATTTAATAGTTGTATCAAAGACCTGTAAAATGAAAAAAATCTACTTCAGCATGCTGGGCGCACTTTTGTCCCTGGCAGCATTCAGCCAATGCACTGTCACTGTCAACACATTGACTCCTTCATGTCACGGAAGCTGTGACGGATTTGCAAAGGCTGTTCCCGCAGGGAGCACCGGCCCTTATACCTATTCCTGGTCGACAACGCCTTCACAAACCACAGCATTGGCTTCCGGGCTCTGCGCCGGAACCTATACGGTCAAAGTTACGAACGCCACGGGTTGCAATGTCACAAAGGCCGTCGTAATCGCTCAGCCCACAGTTCTGGTACTGGCAACCACGCACACCAATCCAAAATGCAATGGGGGAACTGCCGGAACTGCAACAGCAAATGTGAGTGGAGGAACACCTCCATATGTATACAGCTGGTCCACCACACCTGTCAAGACAACAAAAACGGTGGGCCTGCTGGGTGCCGGAACGTATACGGTAACCGTGACGGATAAGAAAGGATGTATAAGCACCGGAACAGTGATCATCACACAACCCTCCGCTTTAGTGCCGACCGTAACTTCAACGAACACGAGCTGCGGTGGAGCAACCGGAACAGCCTCTGTTGCTGTAACCGGAGGAACCGGCCTATACACCTATTCCTGGGCAACGGCTCCTGTGCGTACAACACCTTCGATTACAGGCCTGCCTTCAGGTTCGTATGCGGTTTCCATCAGCGATTCGAACGGATGCAAAGCAGGTACAACTGCAATCGTCGGAAACACCGGCGGCCTTACCGCTTCAACAACTCAGGTCAATATCAGTTGTAACGGAGGATCGAACGGCTCGGCTACCATTGTGGCTTCAGGCGGAACCGCACCATTTGTGTATTCCTGGTCTACTTTTCCTTCGCAATCAACAGCAACAATAACCGGATTAACCGCTGGCACCTATTACGTCTCTGTTACCGACAAGAACCTTTGTGCATTCACTTCAACAGTCAATATCACAGCACCTCCTGTTCTTGCCGCAACGCTCACCCATACCAATGTAACCTGCACCGGCACTGCGAGTGGAACAGCAACGGCGAATCCGACCGGAGGCAGTCCGGCATATACCTATTCCTGGTCAACCACACCTGTGCAAAGCACAAAAACAGCCATCAATCTGCCACCCGGAACGTTCACCCTGACGGTCACAGACGCCAACGGTTGCACGGCGGTTAAAACAATCGTTATCACCCAACCAGCCAATGTATTATCGGCCACCATCACCCATACCAACCCGAAATGCAATGGAGGAACTGCCGGCACGGCAACTGCACATCCGCTGGGTGGCACCATTCCGTATACGTATTCCTGGTCTACAACACCGGTGCAGACAACAGCAGCAATAACAGGTTTGACCGCCGGTATCTATCACCTCAAGGTAACAGACAGCAAAGGTTGTTTTACTGTCAACGACAGCGTCGTGATCACACAGCCGCCTGCGATTGCTCTCGCAACGACAGAAAACCCCTCAGCCTGCGGTGCAACTACCGGCTCGGCTTCAGTCACAATCAGCAGTGGAGGCGTTCATCCATTTACCTTTTCCTGGAACACCGTTCCCGTTCAAACCGGAAGCACAGCAACTGCCATAGCGGCCGGTGTGTATAAAGTGACGGTAACAGATTCGAACGGCTGTAAAAACAATACGACTGTAACCGTGACAAATACCGGTGGTGCCACGGCCACTATTTCATCCAGCACAAATGTGGCTTGCCGCGGCGGATCTTCCGGAACAGCAACGGTCACTGCAACAGGGGCAGGCGGACCCTTCACGTATTCGTGGAGCACGACTCCTTCGCAGACAACAGCGACAGCCACAGGTCTGAAAGCCGGAACCTATACCGTGAAGGTGACGGAAGCGAACGGTTGTACCGCGTTTTTAACCACGGTTATCACTCAGCCTGCCACAGCAATAAAAGGAACGGTTACCGCAACCAATCCAAACTGCAATGGCGGAACCGGATCGGCAAAAGTGCATCCGACCGGTGGAACTCCATCGTATACCTATTCCTGGAAAACGATTCCGGTTCAGACCACACAAACAGCTACAAATTTATCCGCCGGAACATTTACCGTTTTCATCACAGATGCGAATGGATGCCAGTCGCGCGACACAGTCGTTCTGGCGCAGCCTGCTCCGATTTCGGCCACCGTTACGAAAACCAATGTCATCTGCAATGGAGCCAACACCGGCGATGCTGCAGTTACACCGGCCGGAGGCACGGCTCCATATACCTATTCCTGGTCGACCGTACCTGTACAAACGACACGGACTGTGACCGGACTTCTTGCAGGCACCTATACTGTGACCATTACTGACAGCAAAGGTTGTCTGAAAACCAAGACCGTCACACTGACACAGCCAAGTGCGATTTCGCTTGTTGCCACAACCGTCAACGCCAATTGCGGACATCCTGACGGATCTGCTTCTGTCACGGCTTCAGGCGGGAAACCATTGTATACCTATTCCTGGAATTCCACACCGGCACAAACCACAACGACCGCAACGGCGTTAGCGGCAGGCATATACAAAATCACTGTGACTGACTCCTCCGGATGTGTCCAGACGGCCAATGCAACGGTCCACAATGCCAACGCTGCCGTCGCCACAATGGCTTCAACCAAAATCACCTGCAATGGAAATACCAATGCATCGGCAACGCTTACGCTCACAGGCGGCAGCGGACCCTTTACCTATTCCTGGAACACAACACCGGTACAAACGTCTGCCACAGCCACAAATCTGGGTGCGGGGGTTTATTCTGTGAAAGCGACCGATGCCAATGGCTGTGTGACCAATGATACCGCATCCATTACTCAACCGGCAATATTGGTTGCGACACTTGTACCAACGAATGTCAGTTGTACAGCTTCAGCCAATGGAAGTGCTACTGCAACCGTTTCGGGAGGAACAGGCGCTTATACTTATTCCTGGTTAACGATTCCCGGCCAGACCACTGCAACGGCATCCGGATTGAGCGCCGGCACCTATACACTTACCGTAACAGATGCAAACGCCTGTACTGCTACTGTTGCGACAAGCATTTCCAAAAAAACAATCACGACTCTGGTCACTGCAACGAATATCAATTGTTTTGGAAATCCGAGCGGAACAGCAAGCGCTCAGATTATGAATGGCACAAGTCCGTATACGTATTCCTGGAGTTCCACTCCGGTTCAGACTACAGCCACTGCAAGCAATCTGATCGCAGGTACCTATACGGTCCTTGCAACCGATTCAGCCGGATGTACAAGTCAGGGAACCGTTCAAATTACGGAACCGCCGGCCCTTGTCAACACGCTTACGCAAACCAATGTGGATTGTAACGGCGGCACAACCGGAACAGCCTCTGCAACTGTCAGCGGAGGAACGGCACCCTATACCTACTCCTGGTCTACAAGTCCGGTTCAAACCGGCAGTTCAGTCACAACCCTTGGAGCCGGAATCTATACCGTGAGTGTGACAGACAGCAACAGTTGTAGTCAAACCCACACCATCACCATCAAACAGGCTCCTGCCATTACCGGGGTAACCACGGCATCCAATGCCAGCTGCGGTCTAACCGATGGTTCTGCATCAGTACTTGCCAGCGGAGGAACCGGACAGACGTATTCGTATTCCTGGAACAGCAACCCGCCACAGACAACCGACACCGCTTTGGCTATTCTTGCCGGCGTCTATACCGTAACAATCACCGACAGCCTGGGTTGCATGAACACAGCAGTTGCGACAGTGAACAATTCAAGTGCGGCCATCATTTCTTCATCGCAGGTGAATGCCACGTGCCCGACATCGGCCAATGGAAGCGCTAAGGTTACTGTCGCCGGCGGGACATCACCCTTTACTTATTCCTGGTCAACAACTCCTGCACAAACCACTCCGGATGCCGGAGGTCTTCTCCCGGGTTCGTATGCGGTGCTGGTTACCGACAAAACAGGTTGTACCAGTGCGCTCGCTGTAACAATCACATCTCCTCCTGCGATAACAACCAATGTGTCCGGCACAAATATCACATGCTACGGCAAACACAATGGAACGGCAGCAGTTGCTGTTGCCGGCGGATCTCCGAAATACACGTATTCCTGGTCAACACTGCCCGTTCAAACAAGCGCTTCGATCAGCGGATTGGATACCGGTGAGTACAAACTGACCATCACTGATTCGCTTGGTTGTACAGGCATGGATTCCATTCAAATTGTTCAGCCCACCCTGCTTGTGGCAAGTACGCTGAATATGCACACGAGTTGTTTCGGAACCACAGACGGAACTTCATCCGCCAATGTTAGCGGAGGAACACTGCCTTATATTTACAGCTGGTCGACGAATCCAGTCCAGACCACGGATACTGCAGTCGGACTGGCTGCCGGAACTTACTCGGTGATGGTGACTGATAGCAGCGGATGTTCGGTTACCGGACAAAGTCTGATCAGCCAGCCTGCAGGCATTGTGCTTGCAACCACGAGTTCTCCGGCAAGCTGTGGAAACTCAGACGGCTCGGCAAGTGTTGCCGTAGTGAGCGGAGGTATCCTGCCGTTCAATTATTCCTGGTCTTCGGGGTCGGGCTCTGCAGTCGCTTCGGGTCAGAGTGCAGGAATGTATCTGGTGATCGTGACTGACTCGGCAGGATGTAGCAAAACAGATACCGCTTATGTATCGAATTCAGGCGGCGGCAGTCTCTCCTTCAATGCGCAACCCGGCTGTGCCGGTGTAGACAATGGTTTTGCCCAGGCGATCATGACCGGAGGCTCTGCTCCTTTCAACTATTCCTGGAACACCGTTCCATCGCAATCAGCCGCTTTGGCTACCGGCCTCTCTGCGGGATCATACAAGGTCATGGTCACAGATTCCTTT
>Ga0207091_1210_pt1 | contig 12678 bp, 9 predicted proteins | sample Alteio_BWMinHeat_47_FD_153534 | JGI IMG/M metagenome (GOLD analysis project Ga0207091, IMG submission 153534) | Enriched cells from forest soil in Barre Woods Harvard Forest LTER site, Petersham, Massachusetts, United States -... | ecosystem: Environmental > Terrestrial > Soil > Temperate forest >... | reverse complement strand
TTGCAATAATGTTGTCAGTACGCCGTGAACTTTCTTTTTTTACGAAAGCCAAAAGCGATGGCATAATTTAGCTGCACCAGTATAATAACGCCCTTTTTCGCTGACAGCCAGTTTTTATATTGCAACATTAAGGAATGGGGTTATTTTATTCCCCGAAAAATTATCGTCAAACCCATTTACGACTAAATTTCCCAATAATCATTTTAATCGCCCCAAATCCCGGTTCAAACTATTTTCTATCTTCACGCCATGAAAAAGCGTTTTATTGTCATCCGCTGGATAGTTGGTTTGTTATTTATTTTTTCCGGGCTGATAAAAGCCAACGACCCGCTTGGGCTAAGTTATAAGATGCAGGAGTTTTTTGAAGCATGGGGCCTGCACGGCTTTAACGATTATACCCTTGCCCTCTCGCTGATAATGAACGTATTTGAAGTGCTGGCCGGTGTGGCAGTCATCGTTGGCTGGCGCATGAAGCTGTTTAGCTGGTTATTGCTGCTGCTTATTATATTCTTTAGCTTTTTAACCGGATACGCCCTGCTTTCTGGTAAAATAAAAACCTGCGGTTGTTTTGGCGACTGCCTGCCGTTAACACCGCTACAGTCGTTTACCAAAGACCTCATTTTACTGCTGCTTATTTTGGTACTGTTTGCCTATAAAACCAGGATTGCATCCTCACTCCGCACACCCGTGCCGCAGGCTATGCTCGTTATTTGTATACTGGCCATAAGCGGCCTGCAATGGTATGTGCTTAACCATTTGCCCATACTGGATTGCCTGCCGTACAAAGCCGGCAACAATATTTTGGAGGAAATGAAGCCGCACCCCGGCACGATACCCGACAAGTACGAGCTTATATTTATTTATGGCAAGAATGGAAAAAATTATGAGCTGACGGAAGACACCCTCGCAAAAATGACGGATATAGACACATATACCTATGTTGACAGGAAGGAAAAATTAATCAAGGGCAATGGCACAGACGCCAAAATTGTTGATTTCGCATTGGAATCAGTAACCGGGACAGACACCACGCAACAAGTGCTGAGCCAGGCAAATGATTACGTAATGCTGTTTGTAAAGGATTTTTCAAACTTCGATAAATGGCACAATAAAGACTTTGATGATGTGCTTGCAAAACTTAAGGCCAAAAACCAATCTTTCTTTATTGTAACAGCCGATAAAACAAGCGCCGTGGAAAAATTCGGGAATAACCCCGACGTGCATATTTTAATTTGCGACGGCACTGTGGTTAAAACCGCAGCCCGCGTTAACCCCACTTATTTTATTATGCAGCAGGCAAATATTAAAGGGAAATTCAGTTATGAGGATGCCCCCTCTGCCCCCTAAAGGGGGAACCCATAAACATCGTGAGTTTTATCCTAAATACGATAAAAAAATCGCATTGAGGAATGAAACACCACCTGGCAAACTGAACAATTGAACAAGTTAAAGATACAAAGCAAGCTTTCGGTTCCCTCTTTAGGTCCAAAGGACTCCTATGGAGGGGCGGAGGGTGTTCTCAATAAAAATATCAACAAACACAGTATAACTGCAACAATAACAGCCACTAATATTTTGTATTTCTCCCAGCGGCTGGCTCGCAGACTTTGTTGTAGAAACAGGTTTACAGCTGTTGTGGCAATTTCATCTTCGCCTGCAAAGGCCAATAAAATATTGCCTGCTTTTTGGGCATTAAAATAACTCAACGGCCTGCAACATCGCAAGATTTGCACAATTATCATTCTTTTGCTTTCCGGGGAATCCTTGTCAAACAAACCCATATTGTCAGGCGAAAGTATTTGGGTAATCCTAAAGAAAAGCGCGTCCACGTTTAATCGAAAATGATCCGATTCAGCTACAGTTTTCTCTAAATTATTAATGTCATTAATAACGGTATCCCTTGTAACAAATTGATTTTTATCGGCTTGTTTATAAGAGTTTCCAGTATTCCTGCCATCATATTCCCTGCGGGTACTTGGGTTTGACAGCGTTTTGTAGGCATCTGCTATCTCCACGAAAACAGCAGCCGCCAATGCATCCCCCGGGTTTTTATCGGGGTGGTATTTCATCGCCAGCCTCCGGTAACTTTTCTTTATTTCTGCAAGGCTGGCCGATGGTCTTACACCCAAAATCGAATAATAATCCTTGAATGCCATAACTAAATGTTGCTAATAATTAATAAAGCTTGTCATCGAAATTAAATTTGTTGAAGTATTTATTTACTTTACACCGGTAATATATTCTGTCCTCCTTAAAAGTTGCCGCATGAAAAAAAACTTCAGGCTTGTGAGTGTCCTTTTGGCTGTATCAGCCATCGTTATGATTTTCGCATTTAAAACCGTTACCCGTGCCCCAAAAATATTGGTATTTTGCAAAACGTCTGGGTTTCACCACAATTCAATAGCGGCTGGTATTGTAGCTATCCAAAAATTGGGGCAGGAGAACAACTTTGAGGTTGACACCACGACCGACTCAACAAAATTCACCGAAAAAAACCTTCACAAATACGCAGCCGTTGTTTTTTTAAGCACTACCGGCAATGTGCTGGGCGACGAGGAGCAGACTGCTTTTGAACATTTTATAGAGTCTGGCAAAGGCTATGTGGGCATACATGCCGCAACCGACACCGAATACGACTGGCCCTGGTACAATAAATTGGTTGGCGCCTATTTTAAAAGCCACCCCAAGCAGCAGCAGGCTACGCTAAATGTGGTTGACAGTACATTTATCGCCACCAGCCATTTGCCCCGGGTATGGAAAAGATTTGACGAGTGGTATAATTTTAAATCGCCGCAGTGGCAGGATGTACACGTGCTGATAACTATTGATGAAACTAGTTATACGGGAGGGGAAAACGGCAATTTCCATCCGATGAGTTGGTACCATTCCTACGACGGCGGCAGGGCTTTTTATACCGAACTGGGGCACACAGACGAATCCTACCAGGATCCGATGTACCTGAAGCATGTACTTGGCGGTATAGAATATGCGATTGGTAAATAATAATTTAACCGAAAGGCCGCCCTAAACCACATTCATTATTTCATAACCCAATACAACGATACACCTGTTAGTTTTCGTCTAAATCTGAAAAAACACATGTTTGCAACATGGTTTAACTGGGTTTTTAACACCAAACACTAACCAAATTGATATTTTTAAACCTAAGGGTCAATTTTATACCATATCAGGTCTCTATGAAAAGTTGGTTGCTACTTTTTTGTACAATGGTTCTGCCCGTTGCCTTGCTGGCCCAGCCGAAGCTGGACAAGGGCGCTGCTGCGATCGCCGTTGGCAAGGAAGATACAGCCTATATTGATGCACTTAATAAAAAATCAATTGAGGGTTACCTCTATCGCCCCGATTCTTCCAGGGCCATGGCAGAGAAAGCCCTTATCCTGGCGACACAGGCAAAATATCAGCGGGGCCAGGGGGTAAGCTTCGCAGCCATTGGCTATTCATATTGGGCCCAGTCGTACTTTTCCGTAAGCCTCTATTATCTTTTCAATGCCCTCGAATATCTCAACCATACCGACGATTACGCAGAATTGTCCATGTGCAACAGAATAATTGCCCGCAATTATATTGAAATGGCAAACTACAGCCTCGCGGCTTCCTACCTGAAAGCTGCTGAGGCAAACGCTGCTCTTTCGAAAGACAATTTTAAGATAGAACTGGTATACAATGAATCTTCCCTTTTAGATATCCGCCAAAAAAACTATTCACAAGCCTGGACAAAATGTAAAACTGGTTTATCGCTTTGTTTCAAAAACAAGGATACGCTGTTAACAGGTATAATATATTCACGGCTTGCCAATATCCTCAAACAAACCCAACAAAATGCCAGGTTAAAGAATTATTACGATACAGCATACTACTGGTCGCAGCTGGCTAAAAATTCCAGGCTCAGGGCATTGTTACTTAATCATTATGCTGAATACTATCTGTCTACGGGCCGTTTTGACAGCGCCTTGCACATGGCCGGCGCGGCTTCGCGACTGGCGGGGGGTATTGGCAATATGGAACTGAAGTTAATGGCAGCCGACATTGTTGTACGTGTGTATCACACTGCAAAGGACACAAAGAATGAACTTGCCTTCAGCAAAAATTACAATACACTTCAGGACAGCATACGGGGTGCAGAGAAAAACAATAATTTTCAATTGTTGCAGCAATTTTTTGCCCTCAACACAAGGCTACGGGATATTGACGAGCGGGAACACGGCGAAGTAGTGAACAAAGCAAGGGTGCAATCACAACACATCGTTATTACCGTGCTGGTGCTTTTTATAGCCATTCTGCTTGCCGGGCTATTGACCATCTATTATCTCTATAACGAAAAAAAGAGGCTTGCAGACGAGCTGGCACGCCGTAACAATGCAGCCATCGAGCAAAAAAATATTATTGAAGAGCAATCTCGTCACCTTACCCAGCTAAATGATTTAAAAACAAAATTATTTGCCGTAATAAGCCACGACCTGCGCACACCAATAAGCAGCCTACGCTCGATAGTGAGTATGTTTCAGCAACACGACCTTACTGAAGAACAGGCGATAGCACTGCTGAAAAGAATGCTGCCGGCACTCGACGGAGCCGACCTTACCTTAAGCAACCTGCTAAACTGGTCGGTTAAACAAATGAACGGGCTTAAGGTAAATAAATCAAATATCGCAATTTTACCGTTGGCTGAAGAAGTACAGCAGGTTTTTGAATTTGCTTTGCAACAGAAAAATATAACGCTGGCTGTTAATATTTCAGAAAACAGCAGGGCTTTTGTTGACGACCACCACCTGAAGATTATTTTACGCAACCTGGTGAGCAACGCTATTAAATTTACACCTCAAAATGGCTGCATTACCATTGCAGAAAAAAATGGCAATGGAAAAACCACCATTTGCGTTACCGACACAGGGCAGGGCATAAACGCGGATAATCTTGCCAAACTATTTGTTCCAACCATCAATTTTACCACCCGTGGCACTGCGGGGGAAAAGGGAACGGGCTTGGGCCTAGTATTGTGCAAAGAGTTGCTCGACTTGAATAACGGCAGGATATACGTGGAATCAACACCGGGTGCCGGCAGCACTTTTTATATTGAAATACAGGAAAAAGAAGGTTAATTTTAAAAAGAGCTAATACCAATTTATTAGTTGATTTTCAACATATTATCCATCGCTAAAATTACAAACTCCCTCATTGTTCATTTCTTTCCACCAGTTATCAACAGCAAAATAAATTAAGGTTTCACTCTTGCCGTTTTCTCTTATGTTCGCATTTGATTAAATGGGGAAAAAGTGCGTTTAAAACAATTAGAGATAAAGGGGTTTAAGAGTTTTGCCGACAAAACAACGGTAAGCTTTGACGAGGGCATCACCGGTATTATTGGCCCAAATGGGTGTGGGAAAAGCAATATTATTGATAGTATAAGATGGGTTATAGGCGAACAAAAAATATCTGCCCTACGCAGCGAAAACCTTGAAGCGTTGGTGTTTAACGGCTCAAAGACCCGCAGTGCCAGCGGTCTTGCGGAAGTTAGCCTGACGTTTGAGAATACCAAAAACCTGCTGCCGACCGAATTCAGCACCGTAACCATTACCCGCCGTTTTTATAAAAACGGTGACAGTGAATACAGGCTGAACGATGTTAGTTGCCGCCTAAAAGACATCCATAACCTGTTTATGGATACCGGCATAAGCACGGACAGCTACGCCATTATAGAACTGGGCATGGTGGACGACATCATCAAGGATAAAGAAAACAGCCGCCGCCGTATGCTGGAACAGGCAGCCGGCATCACTATTTACAAAAACCGCAAAAAAGAGGCAAAGTCAAAGCTGGATGCAACAGAACTGGACATCAACCGTATCGAAGACCTGTTGTTCGAAATAAACAACCAGCTCAAGACCCTTGAAAACCAGGCTAAAAAAGCGGAAAAGTATTACGAAATAAAAAAAGAGTACAAGGAAGTTTCAGTTGAGTTGGCAAAGGCGGCACTGGAAGGCTTTAATGTAACTTACCGGGAGCTGAACGAGCAGCAGGAGGCAGAAACCGACAAAAAAATAAAGATTGAGGCAGAAATTGCCACGGAAGAGGCAGCCATTGAACAGGAGAAGCTCGATTTTATTGAAAAAGAACGTGCATTACAAAGCATGCAACACGAGTTTAATGCCCTTGTTCAAAACCTGCGCGGCAAGGAGAGCGAGAAAAACCTGGCAGCGCAAAAACTGCATTACCTGCACGAAAAAGAAACCAACCTGAATGACTTTCTTCAGAAAGCAGAGGGCCAGTTGAAGAACATTGAAGATTCCATCCAATACACACAATTACAGGTCAACGAGGAAGGAAGCCGGCTTGCAGACCTGCATTCTACTGTTGAGGCATCCAGGCTTGAAGTAGAAACATCCAGAAGGGCTTTTGATGAAAAACGCAAAGGGGTGGACGTGTTGCGCAACAAATACCAACAAATTCAACGCAGCCAGTTTGACGCAGAAAAAAAGGTGGCGGTGGCGGACACATCCATCCAAAACCTTAATCGCACCCATGCACAATTGACCGAAGAAAAACAGAACCGGCAGTTTCAAATGCAGCAATTGGAATTGGAGTTGCAGGAAAAGGAAGAAATGCTCGCGGTTAAACGCGATGAACTGAGGGAATTGCAGGAGCAGCATGAACGTACGAAGGGGCAAATTCTTGAAACGCAGCAAATATTAGAAACCATGCGCGGGGAACTCGCAGAGGAGAACCGCAAGCTTGATGCAAGAAAGAATGAGCACGACCTGCTGAAAAGCCTGATTGACAGTATGGAAGGCTACCCTGAAAGTGTAAAATTTTTGCACAACAACGCCAAATGGAAAGCCAATGTGCCGATCTTAAGCGATATTATTTACGTACAAGGCGAATACCGCGCAGCCGTGGAAAACGTGTTGGAGCAATATTTGAATTACTACGTGGTTGACAGTTTGGAAGAAGGCCTTCAGGCAGTGCACCTTTTGGACCAGCACAAAAAAGGCAAGGCCAACTTTTTTATGCTCGACAAGTTCCGGGATGTCGAGACCGGCACGCACCAGCCTGCCAATACCATAAAGGCACTGGATGTTATTGAGGTTGACGAACAGTACAGCAGGCTTGCCAATTATTTGTTGGGCAATGTGTACATAGCCGAAAATGAAGATGCCCTGACTAATAGCAATGGCGCTGTTGTGCTTGAAAAAACGGGGAAATATGTAAAGGGAAAATACACGCTAAGCGGGGGCAGCGTGGGTTTGTTTGAGGGCAAAAAAATTGGCAGGGCAAAAAACTTGGAAAAACTTCGGGATGAAATCGTACTGCAGGATGCTGTGGTAAATGCCTTAAAAGCCGAAATAAAGCATAAGCATACTCAGGTAATCGGCTACAACGAACAATTGAAGGAACATGCCATAAAGCAAACGGAGGCAGCCATCAACCAATTGACCAACAATGTATTTGCGGCCAAAAACAAAATAGAAAATCTGCAAGCAGCGCAGCAAAACGCCCAGCGCCGTATTGAGGACGCAGAGCAACGGCTGGAGGACGAGCAGGACAATATTGCCACCACCAGGGAACAGTTGGTTAGCTTAAATGAGCAACTGCAACAAACGACCGCAGCCTTAAAGGGGGTGGAAGAAGATTACCGTTTGGCGGAGCAAGCTTACAATGCGGCCTCGGCTGGATACAACGAGAACAACCTGCAGTTTACACGCCGCCAAAGCAAATTGACCGCCTTGAAACAGGAACTGGTATTTAAAGAAAACCAGTTAAACGACCTGCACAACCAAGTACAAAATAACACAAGGCAACTATCGGAAGCGTCGCAACAGATAGCAGACAGCGAGGAAGCGCTGCAGCTCGCGCATGAAAACGTGCTTGCATTGTTGCACAGCAAAGAAATTGAGGAAAAGAAGCTGAACGAGGCAGACCAGGCATATTACAACCTGCGCAATGCCATGCAGCAAAAGGAAAGCGAATTGCGGCTTAAAGTAAGGAGCAAGGAAGCGGCAGACCACGCGCTTGCCGAGATAAAGGACAAGCTGAATGAGTTAAAACTGCAACTTGCCGGCATGAAAGAAAGGCTGAGCGTGGAGTTTAGGATTCAATTGGATGAAATATTGGACCAGGCAAGAAGCACAGATGCCACCTTGCAGGATTTGCAGGCAAGTAGCGACCGGATGAAAAAACGGCTGGACAATATGGGGGAAATAAACCCCACTGCCATTGAGGCCTTCACAGAAATGAGAAAGCGCTACGAGTTTATACTTGAGCAGAAGAACGACCTGGTTAGTGCCAAGGTAAGCCTGCTGCAAACCATACAGGAAGTAGAGGCTACTGCCAACCAGCAGTTTCTTGACACTTTTAACAAGGTAAGGGAAAACTTTCAAAAAGTGTTCAAGGCGTTGTTTACGGAGGAAGACACCGCCGACATGGTATTGGAAAACCCTGAAAACCTTGCCGAAACAGGCATTGACATCATAGCCAAGCCAAAAGGCAAGCGCCCCTCCTCTATTTCGCAGTTGAGCGGTGGTGAAAAAACGCTTACGGCCACGGCCCTGCTTTTTGCCATCTATCTTATCAAACCTGCCCCTTTCTGTATACTGGACGAGGTGGATGCACCTCTTGACGATGCCAACGTGGGCAAGTTTACCCAGATGATTCAAAAATTTAGCGAAAACTCGCAATTCATCATCGTTACCCACAACAAAATGACCATGAGCGCCGTGGATGTTATTTACGGCGTAACCATGCAGGAACCGGGCGTAAGCAAACTGGTGCCGGTGGATTTTAGGTCGTTGAACTGAGACGGGGATTTGGAAAGATTTAATTGATTTGAAGGATTAAGCGTAAAATATGCTTAATCCTTTTTTGTTATTACTTTTGGCAAATGCGCATCAAGAAGATACATATACAGAATTATAAGTCGCTGGTTGATTTTGAGCTGGAGAGCCCCCCACCCTTCTGCGCATTTGTCGGCCCCAACGCAAGCGGCAAGAGCAATATTTTTGAGGCGCTGGAGTTTACGAATTATGTGGCGAGGTTTGTTTTCGAGGCTCCGACTTTTTTTGGTGGAAAGGAAAGTTTTTTTGCATATAACCCGATACAATTAGGAAGCAATGATAATTCTTTCATCGCTTTTGAATATGAATTCAATGATCAAATTTTAATCCACTATGACATTGCATTTTCTGAAAAGAAAAATCATCAAAGTCACGCGAATAACATCACAAATATTTTTGATTATTCTACAGACCAGAAAATGAGAATACATGGGTTATCAATAAGCGATATTCGTGACATTGATGCAAGAAAAAAATTTATTGAAAAGTGGAAATCAAATGGAAAAAAGTACGAAAATGATTACGAACAATTTATAGATAATTTTTCAAGAATATTCATTGGAAATGATGGTTTTAATCCTGTCCCTTCAATCAATAAATTGAGTTTTGGCGCGGCAAACCGCTCTCAAATTATCGGTCAAATCTTTGAAGACAAGAACAAAAAAGATGATTTTATAGAGTGGATGCAAATTTTAATTCCAGAATTTGAAAGGATTGAAGTTAAAAAAAATAATATAGATGGCAATTTTGAGTATTTCATTTATGAAAAAAGTTCAACAAAGCCTTTTTCAAAAAAATTAATTTCGGACGGAACTAAAAATATCCTTGCCTTACTTGCGGCGGTATATCAAAGCAACACCCCGCAGTTTCTTTGTATTGAAGAGCCGGAGAACGGCCTGCATCCGCAGGCAATTGAATTGTTAGTTGATTTTTTCAGAGAGAAGTGCGAGGACGAAGGGCATCATATTTGGCTAACTACCCACTCCCCTACGTTGGTAAGGTGCATGGGTATAGACGAGGTTGTTCTTGTAAACAAGATTGATGGCGTTACCAGAGCGCGGATAGCGACCAACAAAAAAGACCTGAATATCAAGACAGACGAGGCATGGCTTACCAATTCTTTGAGGGGAGGAACGCTATGGTCAAAATAGGTATTATTTGCGAAGGCCCTACAGAAGAGATATTATTTCTTTCCGAGAATTTTAAAAAACTGCTTGCTGTCAACAATCTTTCACTGGTAAATGTAATTAACGCCCAAGGATCCGGCAATTTGCTTCCTCATAATAGAGACATCCATGTACAGTCTCTGCAATTAGACGGTGCAGAGAAAGTTTTAATTATTACAGACTTAGACACCGATGCCTGTATTACTTTAACAAAGAAAAGAATAGATGCTGAAAATGAGATTATTGTTATTATAGCAGTAAAGGAAATTGAAAGCTGGTTTTTGGCGAGCACTGAAACAATGAGGAAGATTCTAAAACAAGAAGCGTTTGAATTTCCATTTCCCGAAAAAGAGCTGGAACCATTCGAAACAGTTAACCGACTATTGTTTACAAATCTTGGCAGGGGTATTGGTAAAAAGAGTTCCGGCAAAATCAATTTGGTAAATTCCTTACTAAATGCCGGGCTTGATATTTCTCAAGCCGCATCTCATCCCAACTGCCCAAGTGCGGCATATTTCATCAACAAATTAACATCGTTAACCTAACTACCTTTGCCGGGCAGGTATCATGAATAAATTCCTCATCACATCATATCTAATTGTATTTGCCACGTATGTTTTGTTTACGCGGGAACCCGATTTTTTTGACAGTTCCACGGCCCATGCAACCATTCATTTTGCAAAGGACAGTGCAGGCCACACCATACCATTTGCTTTTTACCCGGTGGACAAACAACAATACAGGATTGATGCCCGCTATTTATTCAGGATGCTCAGCGAGGGTGATAAAGAAGAAATAATATATAGTCCTCAAGAACCTGCCAAGGGCGCTGTTTATAGTTGGTGGGGCTATTGGATAACTTGGCAGGAGCTGCTTGCGTCCTTGGCCTTGCTTATCGGTTTGTTTCAAATAGCCAAAGCCATTACCCGCAATCCCACGCCTGAAGGCCTTTTGTCGGAACTGGAAGACCATGTGCCGAAACGCAAACGAAGGTATAGCTGAATGTTGCACAATCGCAACCCATGCCGCAAACAATTTATGTTATTTCAACTCTCCCTGGTTTTGAAGAATATCCTCCAATGCTTCATCACTCAATTCCGCCTTGTCCGGCTTTACAAACGCAGCCCTTGCTTCTGATGATAAAAATTGTAACCCTTTCATAAAAATAAAATGGCAGTGTATTGGAAGCCAACGGGCCTGCAAGCAATAGATTGCAAACTTCAAAAGTTGTTTGCGCTTGAACTCTTCTCACAAAAAAATGCACCACAGTCATCCAAAAAATCGTCATGGTTTCGTGATAGCCACTGGTTGCGGTGTTTTGTGTACCCACCGCAAGGTTATATTCCGTGATTCTTTTTCTTACAAGTGCCACGGCTTCATCATAATCGAATTCTTTTAAATGCCAAACAGCGATGGTTAAATGCGCTGCATGCGTCCATTTATCCTTTTCCAATGTTTTCGCAACAAAAGCCTCGGTGAGTACTTCAATTTCATCTTCGGACGTATAAAATGCGGTCATAATCTTAAATCGTTTTTACTTGAAATAATATCAATCTACTAAACAAAAAAGCCCCTCTCCCGCCGTTTTCAGCAGGAAAGAGGCCTTAGTTATTTTGTTTTTTAATTTATAGGCTTTCCTGCTTTTAAATTTTCAATTCCCTTGGCAACATTTGCCTTATTAGCGGGGTCGTTTGCAAGGGGCAAAGCCAATTGGGCATATTTTAATGCCTCGTCATATTTACCCAAGGCGTTGTAGCCGCGGGCCAATCCCCATGTGGTGACGAAGTCGCCGGGGTGGCTGTCATAATTCATCTTAAACACATTAAATGCCTCCTGATTCTTTTTTGCAGCCAACAGTTGGCGGCCATACTGGTGTACTTCAAACTCGTTTCCATAAGGCAGGGCTTTCTTCATAATGTCGGCAGATTCTGAACTGCGGCCAAGCTTGTCAAGCACCTGTGCCTTGGTGCTCCATGACTGGAAACTTCTGTCACCTCCAAAATTTACGCTCACGGCCGTGTCTGTCCATACAAGCGCTTGGTCAAGATTGGTGTTGTTGTCAATGCACCATTGGGCTGCCTGTGCCCAAGCCTCCCACGAAAACCCTTTGTCGCTTTGCAATTCCTGGCGGAAAGATGCTATTTGGGTGGCTGCAAGGTCAACGTCCACTTTAAAAGATATCACCAGCTTTTCCCATTGCAGCGCTATCACGGCACTGGTGGGCGTTTCTGCGGTAAACTCATATTTCAGCCATTCAACGCTGTTTTGGGCTGCAACTGGCTTTACTTTCACACGCAGCGCATCTTCTGCGGGATTATAATAAAAGCTGCCCCAAGAAGCGTTGTTTTTGGAGAAAATCAATGTGCATTCGTCAGCGCCGTAAGCTATAAAAAAAGCATACTTGCCGGCAGGCAAATCCTGCCCCTCAATCTTTACCGGTGTGCTAAACTCAATCGTGGTGTTTTCGTTGGCACCGGCGCGCCATGGTGCTTGTTTGGTATTGCCAAAGCCGAGGTCATTAAAACCAGGGGCTATCAGTTGTCCCCAAATTTTACCGTCGCGGCCCTTTACGCCGGGGCGGTCGTAATGGATGGTAACATCGGTTATGCCGATGCGTTCCCCCACCACGGCTTTTTTATTGCCTCCGCTCGGGGTGCTTGTTA
>Ga0207091_1209_pt1 | contig 12706 bp, 14 predicted proteins | sample Alteio_BWMinHeat_47_FD_153534 | JGI IMG/M metagenome (GOLD analysis project Ga0207091, IMG submission 153534) | Enriched cells from forest soil in Barre Woods Harvard Forest LTER site, Petersham, Massachusetts, United States -... | ecosystem: Environmental > Terrestrial > Soil > Temperate forest >... | reverse complement strand
ATTATTACACGAAGAATTGAAAATATTGAAAGCAGACAATGCAGATATTTATCAAGCCATTCTTCCAGGACAGTTAAAAAAGCCGAAAAAATGTTTCGATGTGGTTTTTTTAGACCCGCCTTATCAAGCGGATTTATTAAAAAAAGTCAGTTTTTATTTAGAAGAGCATGGATTTCTCGCAAAAGAGGCCTATATTTATCTTGAAGCAAAAAAATCACTCTCGTACAATGATTTACCTGCCAATTGGGAAATCATTAGAAGTAAAAAAGCAGGGCAAGTAGCGTATCATTTAGCGCGAAGGTTGGTATAATCCCAAAAGCAAAATGTCATGCCAGCATGCTTTAAGCTGGCATCCAGAGAAACCCTGCTGGATGCCAGCTTAAAGCATGCTGGCATGACAGGAGGAATAAAACTGTGGCAACATCGAAACCCCGACTACTCACCGGCGATACACCCACCGGCCGGCTGCATTTGGGTCATTATGTGGGGTCTCTCGAAAATCGTATTGCTTTGCAAGAAACATACGATTGTTATTTTATTATCGCGAACATACATGCGTTTACCACACGAGCCGATAAGCCCAATGAAATTCGAGAAAGTGTCATCGATATTGCAACGGATTTTTTAGCCGCTGGTATTGATCCGAATAAAAGCACGATTTTTATTCAATCTGAAGTCCCTGCGCTTTCAGAGCTCACGTATTTTCTCAGTATGCTAATACCTTATCCGCGTGTGATGCGTAATCCAACCATCAAAGATGAAATTCGAGATAAGAAACTCGGAGATAATTATCCTTTTGGATTCTTATTATATGCGGTCGGGCAAACGGCAGATATTTTAGCGTTTCGTCCGGACATTGTGCCAGTGGGTGAAGATCAAGTACCCCACATTGAAATGACGCGGGAAGTGGCGCGGAAGTTCAATCAATTGTACTGTGGTGTCGACCCACACACCGAAGATAAAGATTATGTGAAAAAAGGCGGTTTATTTCCCATTGTAGAGGTAAAATTAGGCCGTGCGAGACGACTGATTGGGACATCTGGACCCGATGAGAATGGTAATTTATTGAAAATGTCCAAATCTTTAAATAATGCCATTCTATTAAGTGATGATGCGGATATGATCGCGCGTAAAGTGATGAACATGTATACTGATCCCAAGCGGTTAAAAGCAACGGACCCCGGTACAACAGAAAATAATCCTTTATGGATTTTCCACGAAATGTTTAATCCAGATCAACAATGGGTCCAGGATGCGGAAGAGCGTTATCGTTCTGGTAAAATTGGGGATGTAGAATGTAAAAAACGTTTGATTGAAGTGCTTGAGAATCTCATAAGCCCAATGCGAAAGCGACGTGCGGAATTTGAGAAAGATCCGGGTCAAGTGATCGATATTTTGAAGAAAGGTACAGAAAAAGCGCGGAATGTTGCGAATGAAACATTGCGATTAGCTAAAATTGCGATGAAACAAGATTACTTTTAAAGAGGGCTCTCATGAAGCAAAAAAATGAAGACTTGAAAGAATATCAAACATTAAAAATGCCATTGGTGCAGCTGATGTTTTTGGTGGCAGCGCTGGGTGTTGCGTTAACCATTGTATTGCATTACTTTTTTTAATTTTTATCATGACTTTGATTCAGTGCTTTTGACACTAAAAATTCAACCAAATCAATTTGTTCTTGAGCAGGTTTATCATTGCCAAGATATTCAATAAGTTCTATTGCAAGAACGTTGTATTCATCATAGTCATCAATGTGTATCATATGATTCCAAATAAATCGAAAACTTTCTTTATGAAAACACGGCTGTTGAAGGTTTAACAGAGAAAAATTTATAGTCTTATTTTGTACCCTTAAATATTGTGTATAAAATACAACCTTTTCTGTCATGCCACCTTAAAGCATGCTGGCATGACAGGGTGCCGCTGATAGAAAAGTTAAATGAGGAGCCAATAATGAACAACGCATCCTACATAGAAACACGCTGGGATGAAGTGAGAGGCCGCGTCCGCAAAGTGAATCCTATCTTTGCCGACGTGATTGATAATCTCCGAACAAAAAATGATTATCCACTCTATAAAGTGCGTTATCCTTTTGGTACTAGCGTTATTGACACGGGGAAATTCCAATTTCCTATGGCGGATGGTTCCGTTGTTCCAATGAGTCATGGTGGAGTTCCACAATATGTGCGAGATCAATTAGGGTATCATGAAGGACATATTCCTTTAGGATTAGTGCTCGATCGCTCAGTGGAATTATTTATGCGAACGGAAAATCGAGTGATTCCGTTTAACGTGATTAAAGCAGGGAGACTCGTAGGATTAACATGGGTTTTAAGTCCAACGTACATTTGGCCACAAGCATGGCATATGACGGCGGGCGCACGTTCCATTTTTGTGTTGCCTAAAATTACTGATATGAACAATCACAGAAAATTATGTCGTGCACGTAATATTAAAATGCCGCTTGCACGTGATCTCAAAACACATTGGTCATTGTTAACCAAAATGGCATCTGACACAAACTTTTCAGAACCGTGGGTTTCAGAAATTCTTTTTTTTTCAAAAAATTGGTTACAAAATAAAAATAATGATGCTTGGGTTCAATTTAATTATTTTTTGTATAAAGAAGGGTGGGTAGCGATTGAATATTTGTTAACAAAAACCGTGCATGATCATATTTGGGATATTTTAATCCGAGAGCTACGAGATCATGAGGTCAAAGCGACATCTTTTATCATTGATGTGACGAAATATATTATCATGATTGGATTAGGGGCTGTGCCTGGATTTTGTCCTGCGATCAATGATGATGAAGCGCCCATTACAGGGTTACAAAAAGATTTTATTGAACTGTATGGATTGAAAAATTACGCGCCAACGATTATGATTCCGCATCATTTTTCAGAAGATGATAAACGTCCTGTATATTGGTCTCTTGCTATGCCAACCCATTTTGAGTCGACCGTGAAACCAAAAACATTAAAAAGCACGATGGTAACACTTCGTGAAATTCGAGAAATGATATATCATTTCAAAGACACCATGTCGAAGTATGCAAAATCTATTGATAATTCAACGGAAAATTTTTTAAGACAAATGCGTTTCGATTTTTTTCATAGTGAACCGGATGCCGAAGGTCGAATACGATTGAGTTTAGAAATGCCGAAAGAAGATAGTGCTTTAACATTTTGCGCAGACAATCTTTCGAATCGGCGTTTTTCAGATGTCAGTCCATTTGTCAGAGGATGTGTTCGTTTATCAACGCCTATTCAAAATGAAGGTGAACTTTCTTTGATCCCACAATTCGGAGGAGGATAAAAAATGCTATCAGAAGAAGAGTATCGTCGTTATAGTCGACAAATGCTATTGGCCGAAGTGGGTTATGAAGGACAAAGTAAATTAAAAGAAGCGCGTGTCCTTTGTGTGGGTGCAGGCGGTTTGGGCTCCCCTGTACTTCTTTATCTTGCAGCTGCCGGCATTGGTACATTGGGTATTATTGATTTTGACCGTGTCGAAATTTCTAATTTACACCGCCAAATTATTTATACCCGCGCCGATATTTTGCAAAGAAAAGCCGTTATTGCAAAAAATCGCATGATGGCGTTGAATCCTCATATTGAAGTCAATACTTATGACGAAAAATTTACATCGAAGAATGCACTCGCGTGTTTATCTTCGTATGATATTGTGGCGGATTGTTCAGATAATTTTTCAACGCGTTATTTAGTGAATGATGCGGCATTTCATTTAAAAAAACCGAATGTTTCAGCGAGTATTTTTAAATTTGAAGGACAATGTTCTGTATTTACGGCAGGTGAGGGTCCCTGCTATCGTTGTCTTTATCCCGCGCATCCACCCAAAGCATTCGTACCCACGTGTTCTGAAGTGGGTGTTTTTGGAATGTTGCCTGGCATGTTAGGTACCATTCAAGCCACGGAAATTATTAAATGGATTTTAAAAATTGGGGATGGATTAATCGGACGTTTATTGACGGTGGATGCGCGCAGTATGCAATTTCGTGAATTTCAATTCAAACGAAATCCGGATTGTGTGTTATGTGGTCAAGGTAAATCATTTGAATCTTTAGTATATAGCCAAGAGGAAGTTTGTATGAATCAACCAGTACCAGAAATTTCTGTGGATGAATTGAAAGAATGGCAAGCGCAAAAAAAGGATTTTTTATTATTAGATGTGCGTGAGTTGAAAGAGTATGAAGAATGTGAAATGGGCGGGAAATTAATTCCTTTAGGAGATTTGCAAAAACGGATTAACGAATTAGATCCCTTGAGGTTAACGGTTGTGCATTGTAAAGGCGGCGGTCGGAGTAAACGAGCGGTCGAGTTATTGAAATCTGCCGGATTTGCCGATGTGCGGAATTTGACAGGCGGGATTACGGCTTGGTTGAAGGCTTAAACCCCTTCCCCCCACGAAGTGCGGGGGAAGGCTGGGATGGGGGTGGTTTGGTATGCTATTCCCTGAATGATGATATCACTTCCAAGGATGGTATATGCAACAAACTCGCTTTTTGAAAATTTTTATATTTTTTATTTTTATTCTTCAAATCATGCCATGTTTTGCAGAGACGATTTATCTGCAAGCGAAAGAATATTTAGATGTGCGATCCGGTCAGATGATTCAACCCGGCAATGTGTTAATTGAAAATGGGAAAATTATTGCAATTAATCCTATTAATGTTCCTGCCAGTGTCATTCACATCAAAAAACCGGAACTCATTTTATTACCCGGATTAATGGATATGCATGTCCATTTATCTGTGAATTATGGTCCGCAATTTGCGCTTCAAATGGTGCAAGAAGATGCTGCTATGTCCACTGTGCGCGGTGTAAAAAATGCTGAAATATTATTAAAAGCTGGATTTACCACCGTCAGAAATTTAGGTGTTTCATCGGGTGAAAGTTTTGTGGACGTCGCCCTCGCAAAGGCAAGCGAATCGGGTTGGATTCAGGCGCCGCATATCATACCCGCAGGGCATGCTTTAAGCTCGACAGGCGGACATTTAGATCCTGATATGTTTGGTAGTTATGCGCCAAATGTATTGTCCGTAAGCTATCGGACCGGTGTTGCAGATGGTGTGGATGAAGTGATTAAAGCGGTTCGTTATCAAATTAAACATGGCGCCAAAGTCATTAAAATGGCTGCAACTGCCGGTGCCCTTTCTTTCGATGAAAGCGTGGGTGCGCAGCAATACAGTGATGAAGAGTTGAAAGCTATTGTGTCGGAAGCAAATCTACATCATGTCTTTGTTGCGGCACACGCACATGGTACTCAAGGTATCAATGCAGCGATTAAAGCAGGTGTACGGTCTATTGAGCATGGTACGATGATAAACGACGAAAGTATTCGTTTGATGAAACAATATGGCACTTATCTCGTTCCAACGGCTTATTTATCGGATAGACCAAAGCAGAAATATATAAATTCTGCCATTGAAAGCAAAGCAGAGTATTTACGTCCATTTGCCGTTCAAAGTTTACAAAAAGCCATTTATGCACATGTCAAAATTGCGTTTGGGACCGACTCAGGGGTATTCCCCCATGGTGAAAATGCAAAAGAATTTGCAACACTTGTGAAACGCGGTATGCAGCCCATAGAGGCAATACGCACAGCAACTATCAACTCAGCAGAAATGATGGAAATTCAAGATCGCGGACAGATTAAGACGGGGTATCATGCGGATATTATAGGTGTTGTCGAGAATCCATTAAAAAATATCAAAACATTAGAAAATGTCGTTTTTGTCATGAAAGACGGTAAAGTAATTAAAGATTAGTTTCACCGCACGAAAAGTGAAGCCCATCCTTTGCCACCCTGCGGGGTGACACATGCGTCGATCCCTCAGGGTGGCACTCCATTTGTTTTATAAAGCAGGCCGTGCGTTGGCGCGCGGCTCTTCCGCCTTTGCTAAATCTTGATTATATATTTTCATAAGATCTAATGCAGATTTTTGCTCTTCAGCTAAGCATTTTCGTGTAGTGGGATTGTCTATTTTAGAAAGTGCATTTTGGATAAATAAGTGCAATTTTTTTGTTGTTTCTTCTTGTAAATCATCTTTCTTAATTTTTTCAAAACAATCATCAAAAAGCATTTTGATTTTTTTATGTAGAGGATGTTCGCGAAGTATAGTTCTAATTAAATGTATACGTTCATTTTCATCATCCGAAAAGCCTATTTCTTTTAAAGTGTAAGATAATTTTCTGATTTCATCAATATTTTTATTGGCTAATTCAATAGCTGATATAATGGTTGGATTTTTTTCTATTTTTGTAAGTTCTTCTTCAATAAAATCAAGTTGTTCTTTGCTTTTTGTGAGTAATTTCTCGATCAAGGGTTCCGGTAGTTTTGCTTCTTGATACATATTTTTTGCAGATTGAAAATAGCTTTCAATTTCTTCAGGCGTGAATTTTCTTAACATATTATTCCCTTTTATTTATAAAAAATCTAAGTTCTCTTTATAGCAACTCGTTTCTCATCGGCGAATTGTTTAATTCTTAGTTGCATTTCTATCATATCATCTTCTGCCATGATGTTACCACTGGATGATTTGAAAAATGTATGTTGGTTTTTTAGCGCTTTTAGGGTTTCTTCACTTGTTTTTTTTAATGCAATATATTTGGTATATTCAAAAGTGACATAGCTTGCAAGAGATGCTAAAGGAATTGCAATAAACAAGTTTTTGCTTTCTTTGTATGCGAGCCTAAATGCTCCCAATCCCGCGAGACATGTTTTAATAAAAATGCTAGGTAAGTCAGATTTGATCTCATCTAAAGGGTCAAGCATTTTTTATATCCTTATAGAAAAATTTTTTAAAGAGGGGATTTTTGAAAATTGTATAATTCAGTTTGTAATTTTTTTTGGAATTCGTTGGGGTTATCGATATCACGAAAAGGATCGCTTTCGCCGCCAAAGGAGTTTATAAAAATTGTACCATAATTTAATACTTGACCTACTAAACTTTGATTGACAGTAACATTGGCAAGCGCTGCCAATCTTGTATCATTCGTATGGCGTATAAAAAAACCTTCGCGCATCATGACACGTACATTTGTGATGGCAAATTCAGAAACAAAATACATTAGCCATTGATTGATCCCCGTGAGTAGAGCGACAATGAGCGGAAGAATAGCGACTTTTTGGACCATGGGATTACTGTTTGTAAAGAAAAATAAGCTGATGAGGATCCAAAGTACCGGCGCAAGAAAAATAATAAAATTTTTTTTCGTTCGATAAATAATTTTTTCGTTTGGCATGAGGTTTTTTTCAATGAAGCTCATAGTCAGCCTATCCGGTATAATGTGTGTCAATATTATACCATATTAAATTAATGAAGGAAGTTGTTTAGCATACGATGCCCGCTCTTTCACAGCACCATTGGTTAATACAAAGCCTGTTAATTGTTGTTTTTGATCATAAAATAAAGCATACGTATCCGTACCTTTCGTTTCAATTACCCAATTACCTACGGCATCTTTTGGTGGCGGACATACGGCAATAGGATGAGCAGGTGTTTTAACTAAAACGGGCATCGCAGGATATAATACGGGGGTTTTTTCGCCACTCAAGGTTTTTGCAAGTGCTTTTGCACAATTTAATAAAGGCGCAATATAGGGAAGCACATGGCCCTCTACTTCTGCGCAATCGCCGAGCGCATACACATGTTCGCTACTTGTTTCTAAATAGCGATTCACGAGAATGCCGCGGTTCGTTTTTATGTGTGCTTTTTCTGCGATATGGATATGCGGTTTTAAACCAATGGCAGATAATACAAATTCAACTTCTAATTCATTGCCATTTGATAATTCAAGATTGTATCCATGGCTAATTTTATCAATACGATTGGCAACACAGTTGAGGTGAAAAGTAACGCCATTTTGTTCGAGTGCTGTTTGTAAAATTTTTCCTATATCTTCAGGGACTAAAAGATCCAAAGGTGATTTTGCAGGTGCAATGATGTGGACTTTGTAACCTGCATTCGAAAGATCATTCGCGAATTCAGAGCCTATCAATCCCGCACCGAGAATGGCGATGGTTTTTTTATTTTTAATGAATTCTTGGAAAGTGGCATAATGATAAATGTGATTGATCGATAACACGTCGCGAATGCTATCGCCTTTCAATTGTGGTTTAATCACTTCCGCCCCACATGCTAAAACTAAGCTTTGAAAATGCAATAATTCCTCTCGGATTAAAATAGCCTTCGAGGCAAGGTCGATGGTTTCTATGGGACATTTTGTCACAATCGTTGCGTGGAGTTGCATGGCCATGGCTTCTGCATCGGCGGTGATTAAAGAATCCGAGGTTTTACCTTGGGTCAATGCCGTTGAAAGTTGAGGCTTGGGGTAATAATGCCCATCATCAGCCGTGATGAGTGTGAGGGGCGTTTTTTGATCAATACGGCGGAGTTCACGTGCCAGGGTGTAACCCGCAAGCCCTGTGCCTATAATGACGATTGGGAGTTTCATACGATTAGCCTTATAATTAGTGTTTGAGATAAATAATTTGGTAAAAACACCAAATATTTATCTCAAAAATAAAAAAATATCCATTGTCTATAAAAGCCAAACAATAATAATATATCATTTTCTAGTATTTTGTTGTTTATATTTTTAAAATTGATCAAAGTAAATGAAACATGAGGATTGCATTTTAGATAAGTCTTTTGGTTGCTTTTTACCAAAAGACTTATTTAAAACTATAAAGATGATTGAAGAACTGAACGCCTATTGGTATAAAAAGTTAAATTTTGATACCCCTTTGAAGGAAAAACACTGGCTTATCCATGCCGGTTCTTTTATGCAGCGTTTAAGAGTACATGGTATTCGGGATGCGCGTATTCAGGTATTAGAACAATCTTGGCAATTACCCCACTTTTCAGAACGAAAACTGTTAAACTTAAATTTTCGAAGTTTTGTTTTGGTGCGAGAAGTGTTGATTTTAAGTGAAAAAAAAATTTGGATGTATGCGCGTACGATTATTCCAAAGTCGTTCTTAAAGGGAGAGTATCAACAATTGGCACACTTAAAAACGCGAGCGCTGGGTGCAGTTCTATTTAAAAATAAAAAAATCAAGCGAAGTGGTTTTGAATTTATGTGTCTTAAAACGGGAATGACTTTACATGAAAAAGTGAGAAAATATTTCGATCAAGAAAAGCTTTGGGCTCGACGGTCATTATTTTCGAATGATGCGACATCTTTACTTTTAATGGAGGTATTTACATCAAATACATTAAATTTATAAATATGAAACGTACCTATCTACCCCCTTTGAAAAAGGGGGTCGCCATGCGTTTTTTGCATGGCGGGGGGATTTTACAGCTCAAAAAATCCCCCCGTCTCGCGGTGCTCGTCGACCCCCTTTTTCAAAGGGGGTGAATAGTTACTATGAAACAATATCTGCATCTGATGCGTTTCGATAAGCCGATCGGCATTTATCTTTTATTGTGGCCTTGCATTTGGGCACTCTGGCTTGCGGGAGAGGGTTCCCCATCTGTTTCACTAATTTTTATTTTTTTGACGGGTGTTATTGTGATGCGAGCTGCGGGTTGTGTGATCAATGATATTGCGGATCGGCATATTGATGGTTATGTGGAAAGGACCAAAGAAAGACCTTTGGCTGCTAAAAAAATTTCTCTCAAAAAAGCATTCCTCCTCTTATTTTTTTTATTGTTTTTTGCTTTGCTGTTATTACTTTCTTTAAATGCATTGGCTATTCAATTAGGCATTCTCGGTGCTTTATTTACGATGGTGTATCCTTATTTGAAGCGCATCACACATTTGCCGCAAGTGGGATTAGGGGTTGCTTTTTCATGGAGTATTCCGATGGCATTTGCAGCGATTCTAAATACCGTACCGCCCAAAGCCTGGTTTTTATTTGTCTCTGCATTATTGTGGCCGATTATTTATGATACGCAATATGCGATGACGGATCGTATCGATGATATCAAAGTGGGGGTAAAATCAACGGCCATTCTTTTTGGCCGCTTTGATGTCATGATAATCGCTATTTTACAAATGATTTTTTTCATATTACTGCTTTTGAATGGGTTTTTATTTCAGTTAAAATATAGTTATTTTTTGAGTGTATTTGTCGCAGGACTATTGTTTATTTATCAACTGTATCTTATCAAAGATCGCACGAGAGAAAATTGTTTTAAAGCATTTTTGAATCATCAATATGTAGGATTCATTATTTTTTTAGGTATCTTTTTGAGTTATGCATCATGAAAATTGTCGCGGATGAAGATATTCCTTTAATTAAATATTATTTTGGTGATACCGTTTTAAAACCCGGGCGAGAAATCACACAAAAAGATTTAATCGATGCCGATATCCTTTTGGTCCGTGCAGTGACTCCCGTTAATCAAGCTTTATTAGAAGGTACGAAAGTCAAATTTGTGGGAACAACGACAACGGGTATTGATCATTTAGATACTGAATTTCTTGATCACGCGGGCATTCTCTATGCATCGGCTTTCAGTTGTAATGCAGATGCTGTCGCTGAATATGTGATATGTACGATTGCGCGTTTACAAACTTTGGGGTTTTTAACGGGAAAAAAACCGCGTGCCGCTGTGATTGGTGTTGGGAATACCGGTCGACGCGTCGTTCAAAAACTAAAATTATTAGGATTCAATGTTGTCGTATGTGACCCACCGCGCGCGATGTTAGATGAAAATTTTATTTCGTGCCCGTTAGATGAAATCCATGATGTGGATCTTGTGACATTACATACACCTTTAACAAAAGAAGGTTTATACCCGACGTATCATCTCATCAATAAAGATTTTTTAACCAGACAAAAAAAACAGTGTATTTTAATGAATACAAGCCGGGGATCGGTGATTTCTTCTTCCGATTTAAAATTATATGGTGAACATTTAGTGTGGTGTTTGGATGTGTGGGAAAATGAGCCTGAGATTGATGTTGAAATTATGGCGCGTGCATTGCTTGCAACACCACATATTGCAGGTTATACCGTTGAATCAAAATATCGGGCGGTTGCCATGGTATATGATGCAGCCTATAAATTGAATCTTCTTAAAAATGCCCATATTCCGTTATTTAAGATGCCAAAAACAAAGTTTTCTTTTGAGAATAAAACCGTTGATTGGCGAGAAGTCGTTCTGAAAGTTTATGATCCCGCATCTACAACGAAATTAATGAAATCCAAAATGATTGATGGGAATGCATTTGATGTTTTACGGAAAAATTTTCAAGAACGGCACGAGTTTGGATATATAGAATTGCGGGATTTGAATCTTAAAAACGAAGATCAACGTATTATCCAAGCACTTTTTATATCACACTGATTTATATAGCATTTACAGCCCGTTTTTTGTGGCGCTTTCGGGTTCCCTTATTAGAGAGTTCACCCTATTTTAGTAAAGACTATCTGGAAAAACCCATCATCGATGATAAAGAGCAGCCTTGTACTTTAGCGCAATTAGCTGCGAAAAATAATCATTATCCTATTTTACTTAAATTACAAGAGCGTGGTGTTAGTCTCGATTCTATAGTACCAATCATAAATGAAGAAACAGTTGAAAAATGCCTAAAAAAACTAGAGGCTGAGCATTTTTATAAAGAACATTTAAGTAACAAAAAAGAGTTTACTCAACACGAATTATCCTATAGAGGAAAAGGCTTTGAATCTCTGATAAATGATATAGATCAAAAAGTTAATCTTCTCAATTGGACAAAAAAAAGACATTGGGGTGATATATTATTACAGACATTCTTAAGTTGCATGAAGGCATTCACCCCATCTAGAACCTCATATTCCTTACACAAATATCGGTAACAACTCCATACTGCATTTTGTAATCGATTATTGTTATAAAACAGGCAATAACGCCGCGCTTCGCGCATTATTAGAAATGAAAAACATTCAGATCGTAATTAATAAGACCGATGACAAGGGATGGTTACCTGCTGATAAAGCGATACGCGACAAAGATATACTGAAATTATTAGTCGATCATGGAGCCCAAAACAATTGTAGATATGAGCGACTAAAATTTATTGACGAGGAAGAACATTTTAATTTAATTTTCAAATCACATAAAGACCCTAAAGAGCTAATTGAATCTGCTTTCAGGAATAACGATTTCAATTTCTTTGAAAAATTAAATATATGCCATGAAGGAATGGGTAATTCCTTTTATCATACGAGGATAATAAACCCGGAAACCAAGCAAGTTCTCGCAGCTTTCTCTCCAACCGAAATTAAAGACCTGAAAGCTACAATAAAACGATATGATGGATATGCATCACGCTATTTCTCTGAAGAACAAAAGAAAAATTATGCTGCTTTACTAGCCAACACCTTTTGCAAAATCAACGACGAGCAATCATCCAATAGTTCAGCATTAGAAATATTGACTCAATCACCCTATTTTACACCTAACGCGATCGTAACACATAATACTCAATCAAAAACTCTACTTTATACTATAATCTATACTTGTAGTAAACGCTCCGTACTTGAAATGCTATTAGAACACAAAGACATTCAGGCTGCCATCAACCAACCTGACCAAGCGACCCAGCACTTACCAGCCGATTTAGCAATAGGTTCTCATATCTCTTTACTAAAAATGTTAATCGACAAAGGAGCAAAAAATACCGCTAACTATAAAAAATTATTACTCTGCATCCACGACAAAGAACGTCTTCGCTTAATCCTAAAA
>Ga0207091_1188_pt1 | contig 12780 bp, 9 predicted proteins | sample Alteio_BWMinHeat_47_FD_153534 | JGI IMG/M metagenome (GOLD analysis project Ga0207091, IMG submission 153534) | Enriched cells from forest soil in Barre Woods Harvard Forest LTER site, Petersham, Massachusetts, United States -... | ecosystem: Environmental > Terrestrial > Soil > Temperate forest >... | reverse complement strand
GATAGAAATTGGTTTGTTAAATATTAAGGCTACAAATTTATTAAAAGAATGTTGTTTATTTTTTAAAGATTCGTTGTAGTCAATACCCCTTTCATTAGACAATAATGTTTCAAATATTTTTGACCCATTACCTGAAAAACGAATAGTATCAGGATAAAAATCTTTCGCTGTATTATTGGGAAACTTTGTATCCAATACGAGTTTAATATAGTTCAATATACAGAATCCAAAAAACCATATAATAGATGAACTTGCAGTTATAATCTCCTTTTTTTCCTTTTCTCCCAGATTGATAAAATGCTCATGCGAATGCTCTTGCTTGTCCTTCGGCAGTATTTCGGGTTTTTCTTTAATCCATACTTTTTTGTTATGGAAAAGTGGCGCATTTCGTTTATTATATAAATCTCCCAACAAATTTCTGCCAGCAAGAGGGAGAGATAATTTTATAAGAGCTTCATTTCCTTTTAAAAGACATATATCAGTGGTGCCCCCGCCGATATCTATGTTCACTATTTTATTAGGATTAGCTTCATTATAGAACTCAGAATTTACAAACGGAGCGACTGACTCATCTATTTCCAGTATTTGCTTAGGGATGTGTGGAAAAATGCGTCTACTTTCTGTTTGCCATATCTCCCGAATTGCAATAAGTTGGGTCTCACTAAAGGCCAATGGATAAAACCAGACTAATCTTATATCATTGAAATTTAAATTATCGCCACTTTGCAAAAGCAAATATTTTAAAAGCAAAAAATTAGTGGAAATGAAGTGACTTATCCATAACCTTGCCTGTTCTGCATAATCCCGATTGTTAATATCCCATTTGAACTCCGAACGAATTTCATTAAGTGAAGCGACAGAGTCAAATACTCCACTACCCAAAAAAACATTAAAGTTGATCCAATCAGTGAAGTTATCTAAGCCTTTAGAATACGATATAACACTCCTAAATATTTCGCTGTATTTATCGGCTTCAAAAAAATATTTTGAATAGAAACTGCTATAAGTTTCATTCAATTCTTTTATTTTAAGAGCAGGGGAAATATACGAGGTAATCTGTCCTAGTTTATTAAAATTCGCAATTTTCGTTTCAGTCTTTGACCCGGTTATATGGTAGGCTAGAACACTGTTGGTTGTGCCAAGGTCAAAACCAATTCTTATTCCTGCTGATAATTGATGATTATACGATTTAACATTGAATTTTGGAATGAAATTTACGTGTTGAGAATGCATGTTAGCACCTATCTGCAGCCTAACTAGAATTCGCCTAGGTACACTAACCAGTTTGTAATTTATTACTGAGTTTAGAAAATTGGAATAAGATTTTTTCTCTCTTATCGCTGAATCTGTATTTTCAAATTCAATGGGTACGTTTTCATCTGTAAAAAATTGTAACGCACTCTGTATTGGTAACGTCCGCCCCCCCGTTTCATCCATAACACTGATAAAATAGGGTAATTCACCAATAATGTTGTTCACAGAAGTACCACCGATGGAATTAGTATAATTTGAAACATAAAAATTAGGAAAAAGCTTGATTGCCCAGGCGGATTCTTCCATGTCCGTATTAATGTCCACGTGATCATAAAGTTTAGATACTTTTATAGTTGCTAAGCCAGTACCAACGCAAATATCCATTGACGCTTTATATTTTCCATACTCATTAACGATAGTCAAATTTGTTTCAAATCTAGGTACTTTATTATCGTCCCAATGCCGCACATTTTGAAAATATAAATTTGAAACAGGAGGAGAATATGTTTGATTTAAAGTCTTGTCAAGGACACCAAGGTAAAACGAATCCCCATTCAAATCATAGGGCATTTTAAAAAGTTTCGGGGTAAAGAAGTCAGTCTCGTGAAGCCATTTCTTTTTTATAATCGTATTCGGTAATATGTTTCTATCGAGATGTTGGACGTGATACGCTTCAGTTTTAATAGATAAGGGATATTTCCCAATTAAATCCCTGCCATTTCTATCAAAAGTTCCGATAATCAAACTGTTATCCGCGTAAAAAAAATCAGAAGTAAATAACTCTCTTTCCGTCTTGTATTTTGAAAAATGAAAAGATGTTCTTTGGTTAAATTCCGTTCTAAAAAGATTGGGATTATTTATGTCGACTCCATCTAACTTGTATGGTTCTATTTCATCTGCTGACAACGGGGTATTATTACCCGTAGCATTAAAGATCGCGGTTTTAAAAATTGCAACATATTGATTACCTGGCTCTAGGTTATCACTTACAAATCTTAGATAACGTATGAATAACTCAGGTCTTTTTCCGATAAAATGTATATTCCTTGCCGTCTTGTCAAATAATTTTCGGGTTTCCCCCATCGGGAAACTTTCAGTAATATGATGGTACGCTGGATACACCAATGTGTACGGCGAAGTCGACCCTAATAGAGCAGTACTCCCATCATCATTAATAAGCTTTATTATAGACGGTTTAGGATGTATGAAAAAACTATCTGCAGCTTTGGAAAAATAATTAGCACCATTAAATTCAGGCACTGCTTTAATAAGTAATTGTTTTGAGTAATGGTTTTGAAAAAAAATCAACTCTAACAAATCAAAGGTGTAGTTAATAATTTGTTTTTCCTCATCCGTTAAATTGGCTTCATTAGTAATCCGTCCACTCCATTTTTTGAAGGCCATATTTACAAATTCCATCCTGGCCCAAGGGGTGGGGAGAGCACTTACCTCGTCAATCCTGTCGTTGGCGTTTAATTCAATCGAGACATTGTTCATTGGATAACTGTGCCACCCAACTTCATCACTTCGTATATTGCTGGCATATTCATTCGGTAGTAAGCTTTTATTTGGCATGTGAGGTTACTTTAGTAAAATATGTTATCAAAAATTTTAGTAAAGGATTTATTTAAAAGAACAAGAAGCCTTGTTATGTTCCCCCGTGATTGAATCGAATGGTTGTCAACAATCCCTTTCATATCAATTTCAGCAAAGGTTCCAAATGTTAGGCGTTTATAGAAAAGTCCTCTATTATATTTTCTATATTTTTTGTGAGGTACCATTGTAGAAATATTGCTCGGGAAATCTTTTGAATTAATCATTCTCAAGCCAGAATAGTTGTACAACTCCTCTTTATCGAACTTTAGTAATCCCGTAAAGAAATCCTTAAGAATTTCCTTTTCTTCGGTATTGAAGTTATCAAAATCGGCAAATTTGACCCAGCTAATGTTCATCATTTCATCCTTTGAATAATTCTTTTCAAACCTTTCTGTAAAATATTTTGCAATTAATATTAAGATTATATAGTTTTCAAAAATATTACTATATTCCTTCCCTGCGGCATTGGCATAAAGGTTATCGGTTATATGTAAAGCGTACGATGTCATGCTCCTGGGAAAAGATGGCACATTTAAATTATTACAAAAGTGAATGAGTGACGTAACGCTAAAAAACTCAATATAGTGCGCATTATTTTTCTGCTCTATTTTTCCAGGACTAAAGGCTACACCATTTTCACCTTCAAATGATTTTCCAATATTGTATAGAGTGTTTATCTTATCGCTAAAGTTCGTTCTATAGTATTCATAAGCAAGATTTGTTCTTTGTGGGAAATATTTACTGTCGTTGGTGTCTCTCCCTTGGTTAATTTTGAAATAATACATGTAACTTAACGATGCAATGGGAATATTGTTATATGCAATATTGCTAAATTTATTTACTAAGAGTGGCATTCCGCTGGCTCCCATGCCTCCGAACATCGAGGATACGGTAAAAAATACAGAATCTTCAAGGCCTTCCTCTGTTAGTCTTGGACTATCACCCAGTAGATTTTTCAGTTTTTGTGAGTTGTTTATTGCTTTATCAATTGCTTGCAAGCCTATTGTCCCCATATTTGGTCGCCCCCTAAATCCCACTGAGAGGTTTTCACTCAATTCATTTTGTGTCAATAATAATTTGACGAAATCTTGTTGCTCGGACTGCAGGTGCACGTAATCGATTAAACTGCTCAGGTCTTGGTTTTGTGTATCAAGTGGTGTAATGAACTCGACATTTTCGTCTATGAAATTTATGTCATGATAAAATAGCATGCACTTATCCTTTATAAAAAAGGAATCATTTTCTAGTTGAATTTTGGCTCTGATTTTACGGTACAACTTCAACAATGATAGAGATAATTCATAGTTTCCATTCGCTTCGTCGGTATCGATAATGACAATTTTTATAACGTCTATGTTTTTTAATTGTAGACCTGAAGCTAAATAGTATAGGAAAGATCGAAGGAACCTAGCTCCGCTACCTCCAATTAGGAATAATACAAGAGGTTTTTTTTTCATTTTTACTTAAGTTTTGAAGCGTGAGGAATTACAAATGAAGGGAAAAATCTTTTGACATTGCTTTTGGGTATTAATCTAATCAGCCAAGTGAATATGTAGTAAAAAATTAATGTATAAATGCAACTGCCGACGATTGCAGTAATGACTCCCAGAAGTTCAAAAGTTATAGGAGTAGCAGCAGCATCTTCTACGCTATTTTTAAAAAACCATATTCCAATGATTGCCAGAACAATAAAAATAGTGGATACCAAAAACCAGTACCGATTTTGCTTCTTCAAATTAGGTTCTCTAGTCCGAGTAAAGACAAATACTAAAGCGGATAAGAACCCTGCCCCAATGCAAAAGAAAATAAGAGGGCTTAAGAATTCTATCCAGCTATCTTCATTTTCCGAATACGGTACAAAAAAATAAAAGAATTCCATAAATTCATTATTTTAATAATGAAATAAAATTGTTTGAGAAATCATTTTGTTGAATATCAGTCAAAGCATTGAAAATGGCTTGATATAAATCTTTCAGTCCCTCAGTTTTTAGGATATCAGAAGGACTATGAATATTTTGAATTTCTTTGATCGTATTGTCTGCTATGTCTTGTTGCGCTATTTTAAGACCCGGCGGAAAGTTATTTGCTGAATAGTGATAATCAGGTATAGTCTCGATCCTCAGTACACCCGCCTGAAGGCTGTGTATTGAGGAGATTGCAGATGTAAAATTACTGCTGTCATTGTCAATTAAGCAATTACCTTCTTCGACAACTTCTGGTTCCTTTCTAAGCATATATTTAATCTTTGCATCTGGCATGTAGTATAACAGCTTAAAATGAAGTATAGGCAAATTGATGTTCTTATAATTGGTGATATGATTTTTCACTACTATACTGTCTGGAATGATTTTACGGAAATAAAAAGAAGCAAGAATCTTTGATGATGATTTGTTTTTAGCGCCAATTCTAAAAGGGTAAATTATATATTTTGAATCTAACAATGAGCGAGGAAGCGAGGGATTAAAAATGAATGCATTTCCACCTTCGGACGAGGTTGCGCTTTCAGCAAAACGTTGAAATTCGGGGATAAAGGATTTATCAAAGAAACAAAATGCGTAAAGAAAACGTCTGCATTTTACAGGCGCGGCCAAATCCACTTCATAATTGTAGTCTCCGTCAAAATTGGCAAGTAAACTGATGACTCCAATACACACATTATGTTGACTAGTTAAGATTTTTTTTACAGCAATTTCTATTTTGCTGAGCTCTGCAGTATTATCATTTTTATATTTTCGTATTGTTGTCTCACCGTCACTTAAAACAACATGAAATTTTCTTTTGTCATAATTTGATGCAATTTCATTTGCAATGGCTTCAAATTGGTATTGTAAATCATTTCTTTGGGCCGTATAGTTTTTAGGGTCAAAAAGTTCCTTTTGGTCAAAAATCGATTTAGAGATAAGGCCGGCATTATCCCCATTAAAAAAGAGGAATTTTTCATCCGTTTTAGGATTATGTGGAGTCGCGTTAAATCTATTGAATATTGAAATTAGTTTTCCAAAAGCTCCGTTTGTATCTATATTGGTTGGCTTTAAAAAACCAAGCATTACTTTTTTGGAAGATATCCTAATACTTAAATGGGAAGTATCAGAAAAGTTATTTGCGCTGTCACCTTCGATAGGAAAGTTATTTGTAATCCACTTAGCATCAGCAAAAGTTTTGTCCGAAAAAGTATGATTACAGGAATATACGCAGACTAAACATAGGGCATAGAAAGCAATGATTTTCATGTTATTTAAGGATTAAAACTGGGATTTACAAATTGTTTCTAATCACCGACTCTATCCATTGCAATAAAAGTATATATTTTCAAGAAACTAAACAAAAAGTTGTTTTGCCACTCAAAATAGTAAGCCACACTCATTTAAAATCCAAATTATTCAATCATTGCCAATATAAGCAACCTTTTTGGAATTTGCAATAGGAACGCCCAGAAATTCCCTCAAAATATATACTAAAATAGATTAACTGATTTATTTTCAATTATTTGCAGCAGAAATTATATTTTAAAATATGTTTTTTTGGCTTAGTAAAGGATTTCTTGAAAAATCAAATGGCAAAAATTTTTAATTCCTTGGATAAAACAGAAGACAGCCTAAAAAGACAGATAGCCTAATGGATAAAAATAATTTCAAATTTTGCAAAAACCTTGTAGCTTCACTATAAAATCGAAAGGTATTATTAAACACCCTTTTTTCCTTGCTTTCCATTGTCCTATATAAACCGTACAGGGGCCTTTAGAAGTGGCATTATTTTGTAGCGCGGTATTCATCAATGGATATGTAATATAATCGAACTCTTTTAAAACTTATACTAAAATGGAAAATCGTTCAGAGCAAAACTCACGCGATGGTATATTAGCTTGGCGGATGGCCAAGCGCAAAATTCCAGCGATGATTTCTGCATGTATATCTCTTTTCTGGTTATTCATAATTAGCAGTTTTGCAATGTCATGTAAAAGTAAATTGAAGCTTTCCGTTGAAGCGGCGCTTATTGGTCAGGATTGGCAAAAAGTCAGCGACGCTTGTAAGCTGGATGATTCCATGCTTGCTAAACCTGAAACAATTGGTATTTTAGGTCATGCAGCCATAATGCTCAATAAAAATAATGCATCTTATATCCTTTTAACAACATTGAATACTGACAACACTAGAAGAAAGGGCTGGCAATGCTGGACAGATAGTTTTGTGCACCACTATCCTAAAAGCGCGATTCCATACTATTTACAGGGTGATGCATATGTGCGCAACGGCAATTACGAAAAAGCAATAGAAAGTTTTAATAAAGCAATTCACCTAGATTCAAATTGTTCTTTGGCTTATAACGCGAGGGGGTTATTATACGCTCTTATCAATGATAACCGCAAAAGCCTTAGTGACCTTAATTATGCATGCAAATTAGACCCAACTGTTTCCGATTATTTAGTAAACAGAGGAACTTTATATTATAATAACAGAACAGCTGAAACTGCCGTTAGCGATTTCACAAATGCAAAAAACATATCACCCGATAACGCATTCGCCCTGAATGGTGAAGTCTGTGCTAAGTTATTTGACTTCAATGAAAAGAGCAACAAATATTTATTTGATAGCGTTATCTACCAAATATATAAAGCCCGCGAAAAATTAAACATTCCAATTTTCAACGAGAATATACATTCCTTACTATATGAAATTGAAAGTAGAGTATATCCTTCAGGTCAAGAAGAATCTCCATTTTTCAGAGTTTCTGATTTTTTTAACTGGAATGCTTTGCTGCAAAAGTCTACAAGTGACAAATATGATTTATTTAGAACCATATTAAATGAAACATTGCCCGTGATAATTGATGCTAAGTCTCTCGTAAAGCTAAATTCACTATTGTTAGATCCAAATCTTTTTAAAAACTATTTGGCAAACGCTCTTATACCTGACTCTCTGCGGAAAATAGTGTCTAAGGCAAGGACGACCTACCTTGCCAACAAGAAAGGCGAAAAGGATAGTATTCAATGCCTAAATCGTTATATTTTCGAGAAATTCTACTTAGGATTAATAGCACCTTTCCGATTAAGAGACCCTGGCATGAATATAAACACCAGTTTTTCTGATCTAATGGAACAATACGCTGCAAACACAAGAAGCGATGCTTTTACAGCTAGACAAACCATTTTAGATCAAATGGGGGTTAATTTTTCGTTTGGAGGAAATAATTATAGCGCTTCAATTGGTTCTGCAGAGAGAGAGACTGTTTATGATTTTGCAACAATAGCTGAAGCTGGAGCTTTAATGAGTCAAATTTCTGAGACTAATTTAAAGACGCAAAATATTAATGACCAGACATTGGCTCAACTCGATAAGTACTCTAACATGAATCCTATAATAAGAGCGCGAGAGATGCAGGGTTTACAAGGGGGAGCGATTACAGATATAAAAAGACAATATACAGACAATGGTGCTCCTTATTTTTTACAATGTATTAATGGGCTAGGTTATGAAAAGAAATAAAGTTGTTCAATTACCATTTTGGTTGATATTAGTTACCATTTGTAGTTGTAAAAAAGCCGCAATTCGTGAAGATGGCTATGTTGCATTTTCATTGCGGGTGGTACAACAACTTATGAAAGATAATGATCATAGGCTCGATTCAGCAGTTTATAACATAGGCGGTATTACAAGAATAGTTGGAGTAGTAATAGACAGGCATAATAATGACATAATACTAATCGGGAAAAAAAGCAGCCAGGCGCCCGCGGCAAGATTTGACGACTTTGTAACTGCCTTACGGGCGCGATTTATTTATGATGAATTGCCAATGGTAAGCATTGATCCCACTCCAACATCTCTAATAACTGGTAAACAGGAAGTTCGCTTTGGTGGTCACATCGAGGGTTCATCTTTTGGGAAAGATTTCTTAGAAAGTGACATCTTACTTAAAAAATACAGCTTGGAACTCTCCCAACAGCTACCCAATGTGACTTCTTTTAAGAAATTGTTTGGGGATGATGAGTTTAAAAAAGCGAGGGCCCAGGGATTAAACCCAGTCGGTTTAAAGTGGGTCACAGATGATTCAAGTGATAACAAAACTGAGGGAGAGAGGCAAAATAATACCCAATCCCGGTTTTGGTATAATTATAAAGAACCTTATACAGTTAGGATTCGGGGCAACGTCTTTTGTTTAATGTCACTTGATATTGTAATTGAAGATGAAAAAAGAGTGAATGGGATTTTACAAAATAGAGATTCAGCAGTGTATGATACGAGCAGCCCGGCTATCCAGTTTTCGAATTTGTTTACTGACAATTTTTATACACTGAGTGATACTCACCCTATAATTAAGCGATTAAAACTCCTTTTTGATATGACAGCAATAGCAGAGGGGCTAAAAAATACGACTGATATTCCTGACATAGATTTTTTACTCAGAAGTTATAAGGTCAAAGAAATTAATACTCCAAAAGACTTTGATTTGATAAAAATGTATGCTGTCATGACACTGGCAGACGGTAAAAAAAAGCTTATACACTTGAGTGGAGGCGTACAGACCTCTATTGATCTGCAATGGCTTAATGCAGGCGACGTCAGTTATTTAGAAAAATTTGTTTTGCAATCGAGGCCAAGTAAAAATAGTTTGTTTTGGCGGATTCCTGTTGATAACTGGCAAATGCCAAACAGCAATGGTATGGAAGTAAATAAACATGTTGAAACTACCGGAAAGGCCAATGGATGTTCAATTTATTCATATGAGGAAATTGCAAATAAATATAAGAACGCTGGTGGAAATAATGTATTACCGTCACAGGGATTAATACAAGCTGCTGATGCTATTCCGACGAAGGGTGTACAAATGAAAATGAAAATTGATACATCTTCTTTTAAGCTTGTTGATTCTTTGTTAAATGTTAGAGATCGGATTTTAAATTAGAAATATCTAAAGTTTAAAAAATACCCCCTTTTGTTACCAAAGATAATTTTATGAGTTTCGGATGAATTTAATATTCATTACTTCAAATTTCCAAGTATTATGAAAAAGAAAATTCCTATAGCTTTAATAGTAATAACTTTCGGTATTTTGACCCTTAATTCATGCAGGCACGCACTTAAAAATATTGTTAAGTACAAGGGGAATTACATCTGTATCTCCTTAAATCAATACCTAATAGAGATCAATAAGTTGGCTGAAACTAGATCGAAAATCCCGTCAGACATTGGCAATTTATTTGGAATGTCGTGGCTTGTCGGATATGTTGTGGATACCAAGAATAAAGATATTATCCTCATAGGTGAAGATAAGGAAGGTCGGCCACCCTATAATTCGCAAGATATTTTTATAAATTTACAAAATGTTTTCGATAGTGCCTCATCACCGATTTGCTCATTGGATCCTAATCCAGTAAATATTGAAAAATTTGACCAATATTTGGCAACGCAGACCGATGATTATGAAAAGCGAATTAACAACTCGAAGAGCCTAATAGGAGGGCAAAAAGTAGTCACAGGTGGAGTCCCTGCAAATTCAAGGCATGCTTATATCATGATATATGCTGACTATGATATGAAAAAAATATCACAAGGTTTTTTGTCTATCCCTGGTGTGCACTCAACTATTGAGTTTTCAGAAAAAGAGAACCCCAATTTTTCGTCAGCACACGCCTCTATGTCAAGGTACTGGCTACACATTAAAAAAAGCGAGGGGAATCAAACCTATCCAAATTTTAATGAAAATGACGGGATAGTTTTTATTAATGAATGCCCTGTAGTTGTATTGACTGAAAAAGAAAAGATTGATGCAGATGGAAATTTAAAGGACGATATTTCCGATAAGGATAAGATCGCTACCTCTTTCGCAGCTGAAATGAGTTCTAATTACAGCCGAATAGCTTCCAAAGACCCTTTATTTGCTGAATTGGAAAATATGTTTAGATTGCAAGCATGTTTAAAAGCCATAAAATTTAAACAAGCGTTTTTAGCGGCAAGTATTGATGAATCAAAATGGGAAAGACTGAGGCTTCTTGATGGTAATGATCTTCCGGATTCTTTGACCGGATTAGTTAATTACAGAAAAATTAGCAAAAATGTATATCGTAATAAGGAAGAAGGCGTAGAAACAAGGTTTTTTATAGTGGCAGGAGGAGTAAGCCAGGAAATGAAAATAAATAAAACCAACATATACCGCAATAGCTACATCAGAAATTTTACGAAAAACATTATTAATTCTAGACCAGACAGTCAATCTATTTATTGGAATGTTCATCTCGATGATAAAAGATCATAATGTTTGAGTTTTTTTCTAAGTTATTTTTGCATAGAAGTGAACTGAAAATATTTGATGGAGGTGTCGCGCGCTGTGGTTGTGTGTAAGGTAACGGAATAAGACTATTTGACATGGCATAGCTTGAAGGTGAAATGGCGAAACTAATATCCGCCAAGATTGTAACAAGAATCTCAAAAATACAAGCTACATTTTTAATTTGCTAACTTGCATACTGAAATAACCGTTAAAACTTTTTGTATTTATTGAAAACCACTCTTCAATAAAATGTGATAGATTAAATTAACAGCTATCATTTACATGAGGTTTATTATTGTGAATTTGAATCTCGTTAAAAATGATAAGAAAATTTGCTCTCGTTTCCATGTTTAGTTTAGTTTTATTGAGTAGTTCAATTCAATCTTTTGCCTGGGGTTCCAAGGGTCATAAACTTGTGGTTGAGTTGGCATTTAGCTTGTTAAGCCCCTCAGCAAGGCAAAAACTGCTATCTTACCTTGATGGCTACCCAATTGATAATGCCGCCGTATGGATGGATTCTGTACGGGGTAGACATGTGCGTGAATATCAGTATATGAAAAACTGGCATTTTATTGATATGGAAGAAGGACAAACTTATGAGCAGGTGCGCAGTTATAATGATGTCGTCTACAGCCTCCAAAGGACAATAGATGCATTCAGCCATATTAACACACTATCAAATGACAGTATTAATATGAATCTACGGATACTCTTTCATTTAATGGGTGATATAACGCAACCCTTGCATTGCGGTTACGGTAGCGACAAGGGAGGTAATGAAATAGAGGTAACCACTCCAAAATACAATATAAAGAAAAACAATCTGCACCATGTTTGGGATGATGCAATTATACAAGAAGGAAAAATTACTATTGCAAGCCTACAAGAATATTACCGGACGCTTTCCATCGTTCAAATCAAAAACGCTAAAAAAGGCACTCCAAAGGACTGGATGTTGCAATCCAGGGGTTATCTGCATACCAATGTATATGCTTTTGACTACGTGCAATATGGCGTCAGTACACTTTCGTTAGATTACTTGAATAAAAATGTTCCGCTGGTTAAACAACAACTGACTTTTGCAGCCATCCGTCTGGCCGATGTATTGGAACGAACCTTCCATTAATTTCCCTGTTTTATCTCAATTGGTACATTGTCAAATGCCTGAAATCAAAAAGTTTATTTTTTCCTTTCAAAATAGCTAAATAATTTAGCATTAATTATGTAAAGCGTTCGGCTATGAAAACCAATAAGGAAATCCTGTTTCTTTTTGAAACTGACTTTAATGATGGCGGCGAAGACTATCACGTTGCCGTTGAACTGGTTATAAATGAACCTGAACCGTACTACCACTGCCGGATTAATGCCATTCCTGACCACGATTTATTTGTTGACGAAAACGGCAAGTTGCAGCTTGTCGGTGTCTATGATATTGAGGTTGATTTAGTTATAGATGAAATTGGATATTGGGATGATAAAAAATACGGCTATACATCTTGGAGCGACACGGTAGGGAATATTATTGAAAACAAAACAATGTCATGGAAGTATCAGTAATACAAAATATGCGAGTGCCTGCCGGATTTCCTTCCCCGGCAACGGATTATGTGGAAGAACGCATAAACTGAAAAGATTTATTGACGAAGCACCCGGAAGCTACCTTTA
>Ga0207091_1206_pt1 | contig 12892 bp, 11 predicted proteins | sample Alteio_BWMinHeat_47_FD_153534 | JGI IMG/M metagenome (GOLD analysis project Ga0207091, IMG submission 153534) | Enriched cells from forest soil in Barre Woods Harvard Forest LTER site, Petersham, Massachusetts, United States -... | ecosystem: Environmental > Terrestrial > Soil > Temperate forest >... | reverse complement strand
CAGCGGGGAAAAGGGATCACGCTCTTTCTCTCCCAATTTAAAAGTCCTCTGATTTTGTTATTGATCGGAGCAGCCATTCTCTCTTTTTCTCTGGGAGGCCGCAGCGACTCGACGATTATCATGACGATTGTCCTTTTAAGCGGTTTTTTAAGTTTTTTCCAAGAACGGGGTGCTTTGAATGCCGTCGAAAAACTGCTCCAGATGGTCGAAAATAAAGTCACTGCCATCCGAGATGGAAAAGAAGTCGAGATTTCATTGCAAGGGATCGTTCCAGAAGATGTGGTCATTTTAAGAGCCGGAGATATCATTCCGGCAGATTGTACCATCATTGAAGCGACCCATTTTTTTGTCGATGAAGCCACACTCACGGGTGAGAGCATCCCTGTTGAAAAAATACCCTCTTCAGAATTGTACATGGGAACTTTAGCTGCGAGCGGGATTGCCAAGGCTGTCGTTACAGCGACGGGTAGAAGCACAAAATATAGCTCGCTTTTAGAGCATGTCAGGTTTAGGCCTCCTGAGACTGCATTTGAACTGGGAGTTAGAAAATTCGGCTTTCTACTTTTAGAGATCACCCTGATTTTAGTGATTGTGATTTTTTCATTTAACACCTACTTCCATAAACCCGTCATCGAATCACTCCTTTTTGCTCTTGCGCTAGCTGTCGGACTCACGCCTCAGCTTCTTCCTGCGATCATCAGTGTCAACCTCTCGCACGGAGCTCGGAAGATGGCCCAGCAAAAGGTCATTGTCAAAAGACTGACATCGATTGAGAACTTTGGTCAGATGACCATCCTATGCGCTGATAAAACCGGCACATTGACAGTTGGAAAAATTAAACTCGATCTCGCCGCTGGAATCGATGGAAAAACGAGTGAAAAGACCGCTTTTTACGGCTTCTTGAATGCCCATTTTCAAGCAGGCTACACCAATCCTCTTGATCTTGCCATTTTGCAAGGGACTAACTTTGATATTTCAGCTTGGAAAAAGACCGATGAGATCCCGTACGACTTTATCCGGAAGAGAATCTCTGTTATTTTTGATCAAAAGCTCATCACAAAAGGAGCGCTGACTCAGGTCCTCTCGATCTGCGATCGAGTGGAACTTCCTAATGGAAAAATCGAGCCTTTAAGCTCGTACCAAAAGCAAATCGAAACCTATTTCAATCAGCAAAGTGTTAAAGGGTTTAGAAGCTTAGCGGTTGCTTATGGCGATGGCACCGAAGAAAAGAATCTGATCTTTCTAGGTTTTTTGCAATTTTCTGATCCGATCAAGCCAGATATTGCCTCAGTTGTTGAAAAACTCAAAAATCAAGGTGTTCAGTTAAAAATCATCACGGGAGACCACCATTCTGTGGCTCTCCATGCAGCAGCCGTGATCGGAATGACCAAAACCTCTCTTTTTACAGGAAAAGAGCTTCATGCTACTACCGACGATGCGCTCATCAAAATCGTCTCAGAGAAAAATATCTTTTCAGAGATCGAGCCCAACCAAAAAGAGCGGATCATTTTAGCTTTAAGAAAAGCGGGCCACGTTGTCGGATATCTGGGAGATGGCGTTAACGACATCTCCGCTCTCCACAGCGCAGACATCGGCATCGCTGTCGATGGAGGAGCCGATGCAGCCAAAGAGATCGCCGATATCGTCCTCTTGGAAAAAGATCTGTCCGTTCTCGATGCGGGCATTGATGAAGGACGGAAAACCTTCATCAACACGATGAAGTATGTCTACATGGCCTCTAGCGCTAACCTCGGAAATATGTTCAGCATGGCAGGCGCCTCTTTGTTTCTCCCCTTCTTGCCACTCCTTCCTAAACAAGTCCTTCTGACAAACTTTTTCAGCGACCTTCCAGAAATGGCCTTAGCAACTGACCGTGTCGACAACTATATGATTGGAAGGCCTGTCAAATGGGACCTAAAGCTGATCCGCCGGTTTATGGTCGTCTTTGGGATTTTAAATTCTGTTGCCGATTTTTTAACCTTTGGAGTGCTCCTCTTCGTCCTCCACACCAATGCAGCACTATTTCGGTCCGGATGGTTCATTGAAAATGTCGTTTCCGCAGCGGTCATTGTCCTAGCCCTTCGGACCCGAAAATCGCTCTTCAAATCCAAACCCGGACGGCTGCTCCTCTTTGCCGTCCTGATCATTACTCTCGGTACCCCATTCCTCCCCTACACCAAGCTCGGCCAGCTCTTTGAGCTCGTTCCCCTTCCCCTCTATTTCTATGGCTACCTAGCAGCGATTATCGGGATCTATGTCGTTTCCGTAGAGATTGCCAAGCGGTTTTTCTTCCGAAGAAATCATCGTTAATCCCTCTCGAATTGCCTCTGCGCATCCTTGGGGGTTTTCTAAATGCGCCGCATGTCCAGCGTTCGATATTTCTAACGACGGTATGTTTAGGTTTTGATAGAGCTGGGCATACTTTTGATCGAATTGGCCATGCAGGAAAGTAGCATCAGGAAGGGTAAACTCTTGATGCGCTAGGCTTTCATGGCTGAGCATTTGGATAAGCACCTGACGATTTTGTTGCAACCTGCGAGATTTGGGGAAGGCTGGATGGTTGCGGAGCGAATCAAAGAGCGGCTGGGCATACCAGGCTTCCAGAAAGCTCTCCAACGGCTCTGTCTTGAGCTTTTGAATCCAGAGTTCGTCTTGATGCCATCTCTGAGCTTTTTCTTCAGGGGTTTTTAGACCAGGATGAGTCGAAAGAAGGATCTTGGGCTGGGAAGATCGAAGGGCAATCCGACCGCCCATCGAATAGCCAATCACAATCGAATTTTTAGGAATCTGAAACGGATACGAAAGCGCCTGACATGCATACTCTGGAAGGTACTCAATCACACCGTCCCAATCTTGAGGGCTTCCTAGAAAGCCATGTAGAAAAACTAATGATCTTTTCACTGATCTCTAATTTTTCTGATATCTTTTGCTTTATATACCATGGGTATCTTTTCCGAACGTAGAGTGATTTTCCCTTGCGCGTGAGCGAGAGCTTCTTCCAGAGCGGCTTTAAGTTCTTCAAATTGTTTGCCCATATTACCTGTTCGCATTCTAGGCAATCGTGACTTCTTTACACAAGTAGACATCTTGCACTGCGTTCAGCAGCTTAACGCCTTCTTTCATCGATTTTTGGAAGGCTTTCCGCCCGGTGATCAGCCCCATACCTCCACCCCGTTTATTGAGGACGGCTGTTTCGACAGCATCCTCTAGATCGTGACCTCCGGAGGGCCCTCCGGAATTGATCAAGCCGATGCGTCCCATGTAGTCGTTAGCAACTTGGTAACGCACAAGATCAACAGGGTGATCGGAGGAGAGCTTGGTGTACATCTCAGGGGTTTGCTTGCCAAATTTAAGAGCTTTAAATCCTCCGTTGCAGACAGGGAGCTTTTGTTTCACAATGTCAGCTTGGATGGTGCAGCCGAGGTGATTGGCCTGGCCGGTCAGATCTGCAGCAAAATGATAGTCTTTTTCTGGGGTGTTGAAAGAGGGATTTCGAAGGTAGCACCAGAGGATTGTTGCCATGCCCATTTCATGGGCCATTTCAAACCACTTGCTGACTTCAATGATTTGACGGTCGCTCTCGGGTGATCCGAAATAGATCGTTGCACCGACTGCAACACACCCCATGTTCCAGGCTTGCTTGACAGAGCCGAACATGATCTGGTCGTGTTTATTCGGATACGAGAGAAGTTCGTTATGGTTGAGTTTGAGGATAAACGGAATCTTATGCGCATATTTGCGAGCAACACTTCCAAGAACTCCTAAAGTCGAAGCGACACCGTTCGTCCCACCTTCAATCGCCAGTTTGACGATATTTTCTGGATCAAAATAGTGAGGATTCGGAGCAAAAGAAGCTCCAGCGCTGTGTTCAATCCCCTGATCGACAGGTAAAATATTGAGGTAGCCGGTAGAGCTAAGTCTTCCATGGCTATAAAGCGTTTGGAGACTGCGCAGCACCCTGGTATTTCGATCTGAGGCTGCAAAAATTTTATCCACCCAGTCTGGCCCTGGCAGATGAAGCCTCTCTTTTGGTATTGTTTTACACACATGAGAGAGAAGGCTTTTGGCTTTTCTGCCTAGTAATTTTTGGATTTTTGAATATGACATAGCGGTCCTGTTTTATCTGGAGCTTAACCGCCTTTGAGCTTTGAGTAAATGGATTTTTTTTATAAAGTTTATCGGAAACTTAAACAGAGAGATCTGCGATATGGCGGCTTCGACGGGATCGGTCACTCTTTCCACTTGGACAAATCAAGAAATTGCAATTGCAGCCTACAGAGGCTTGCTCTTAAACAGACGCTGGGAAAGTTGGGTCGGATGGTATAATTCTCCTCTCTATACAATTTTAGTAACTTCTGTTCCTTGTGCAGGTTATGCCGTTTGGATCACTTGTAAGCTAAGTCAAAGTCTATTTACGACGTTTAATGCAATTGAACACACCTTATCTCCAGCAAGAATAACCCCCATTGATGCCCCAAATGTGAAAGGACATTGTTATTATACGGCGCTTGCATTCGTTGCATTGAATGGAGCAAAGGCCTTCAGTGATTATTGGTCTGTCCCAGTGGATTCCCTTCCGAAGGAGCCTGTAAAAGAGGGAATCATGGGCCAGCTCTTAGTTGTTGTCTGGAAAACAACGCCCTACTTGATGATCATTGCAAATATTGCCATGACTGTCATTCAGGTGCAGAGCGGCAACGCCTCTGCTTTGGTAACGGTTGCCTTTGCTTCAATCACTTTTATTGATCTCACCGTAAAAAAGTCAGCAAATTACCTCTGGTATCGCGATGTCGTTTTGGAAAGCTCCGTTGCAATCGCAGCACTCTATTATTCCAACAGCACAAACCGCTCAACTATTATCTACTTCTCAGCACCCAGAATTATCATTGGCGTAGTACTAACCAGCCAGACTGTGTATAAGTTTATGAAAAAGCCCTTAGTAGACACTATGCGATTCCTTCATCGATTGGCAAAATATTCTATTACTTCATTACCCTATATTTCGAATGTGAAGAAACAAAAAATGCTAATAGAAGTCAATAACGTCTTAAGCAATGTGAATTTAGAACTATACAAAAGCGTCGAAGGATCATCTTTGCACGAGATGCTAGGAAGAGTAATAACGGCGGTAATAGAGGCGAGAAAACCAAAGACCTTTTAGCAAAAATCAATCTATCTCACACCCTTTGGTCTCGGGTATGCGATTCAAAATGAAGAAAAGAGCGGCAACGCCAAAGCAGCCGTAGACGGCAAATGTTCCTGCATGGGAAAGCGAGGTTGTCAGATCTAGGAAGGTGTAGACGACGATCAAGTTGACGATCCAGTTCGATATGCCGGCAATGCTCATGGCGTGCGCTCGGACGCGGCGGGGAAAAAGTTCAGTTCCGAGGAGCACAGGGATGGGACCAAGGCTGACAGCAAATGAAGCGATGAAGATCATGATGGAAGTCGTTGCTAACCACTTCATTGGTTCAGGAGGGAGGAGGAAGGCGGTTGCAAGGCCAAAAAGAGAAAGAGTCATCGAGCTGATCCCCAAGATGAGTAAAGGGCGGCGTCCCCATTTGTCTAAAAGATAGGTGGCGAGCAGTGTCATGATAAAGTTAATGCTGCCGAGTAAAATAGCGGGAAGTAAAGCTGAAGAGGCTGAAGTAAATCCAGTGGCCTGAAAGATCGACGGGGCAAAGTAGATAATGGCATTGACGCCGGTGATTTGCTGGAAGCAGTTGATGAGGATGGCTACGATTAGGCTATTGCGGATAGTTGGCTCCAGAAAATCTTTCCAAGGGATAGAAGAATCTTGCTTATCGGTCGGCTGGCTGTCGGGAAGAAAAAAGAAGCCAAAGAACTGAATCAGTGCCGGAATTATTCCCAAAGCAAACATCCACTGCCATGAACCTGAAAGCGAGAGCGCCCAGTTGACTCCATAGGCGATAAAGATTCCTAGCGTGACCGCCAGCTGATAACAGCCGACAAAAAATCCTCTTTGAGAAGCGGGTGAGACCTCAGCTAGGTACATCGGGCTGACAACATATCCGATCCCCGCTGCAATCCCCTGCAAGATCCTGGCTAACATTAGCTGAGGAAAGGCAGACGATGTGATGACCAGAATCGTCCCTAAGATAAAGAGAAGGGCTAGAGACTGTTGAGCTCTTTTTCTGCCGATGACATTCGCAAGCGGGCCGCCAATTCCAGTGCCGAGCAGTGCTCCGATCACAAAAGCAGTGACAGCGAGCCCTTCTTGGCTGGGAGTGAGCGCAAATTGAGAGGCAATGAAAAGAATCGCTCCTGCCATGATTCCGATGGCATAGCCAAACTGAAAACCGCTCAGGGCTGGGATAAAGCATTTGAATCGACTCATACCTAACTAATATACAACAAAAGGCTTTTGAGATACACCCCTTCGGGGTGGTAAATCGAGACGGGATGGTCGGGAGCCTGGATATGCCTTCCTAGGATACGGACGGAGCGTCCGGCATCGGCAGAGGCTTGGAAAATGAGCTGTTGAAAAAGGGTCGCATCGATGTAAGAGGAGCAGCTACAGGTCAGGAGAAGTGACTGCGGCGGCATCTTTTGGATGGCGACGCGGTTGATCTCGCGGTAGCCTTTCGAGGCCATCACAACGTCGGCTCTTTTTTTTGCAAAGGCCGGTGGATCAAGGATGACGATCTCGTAGTCCAGGGGTTTGGTTCGCAGGAAATCAAACGCATCGGCTTGGAAGATCTGGTGGCGTGTGGGATCAAAATTGTTGCGATGCGCGAGTTTGCACGCCTCTTCGGAGATCTCGACGCTATGGACAGCGGTTGCCCCTCCTTTTAAAGCCGCAAGAGAAAATCCACCGGTATAGGCAAAGCAGTTGAGGACTTTTTTGTTGTGAGAGAGTTCGAGGATTTTTTTTCTCATCTCGCGCTGGTCGAGGAAAAATCCGGTCTTCTGTCCATCTATTATTGAGACGATGTAGGAGATTCCATGCTCGTGGATGGTGACCTCTGGGGTCTCAATTCCATAGAGAAGTCCTTTGGCATCTTCGAGCCCTTCTTGGCGACGAGCTGCTGCAGTGCACTTCTGATAGATTGCTTTAGGATGAAGGAGTGAGACGAGCTCATCGACGAGGAAGTTTTTCAGTTTTTCCATTCCCGCTGTGTGGATCTGCATGACGAGGGTCTCGCCATATTGGTCGATGATCAGGCCAGGAAGGTGATCGCCTTCTGCGTTGACCAGACGACGGGCCTGAGTTGGAACCAAGTGACGAAGGTCGAGCGCTGCTTTAAGATTTTTCCGGACGGACTCGAGAGGATTCTCAGATGAAAAGTTGAGCATCCGGCCCGCGATGGAGTTTTCAGGATGAAAATAGCCAGAGCCTAGGAGTTTTCCTTCAAACGAATAGACAGGAAGGATGTCGCCAGCTGCATGATCATGCCGAGAAGCGATCGCCCCGGAAAAGATCCACGGATGCCGATTCAAGAGGGATTTTTCTTTACCTGGCTTTAGCGTTACACGAGACATAGGCCTTGGGATTTTTGTTTAATGACTTTTCCGATGAGGTCATAGCCAGCAATATCGGTGATTTCGACTTTGTAGAGCTTGCCAAACGCTTTGACAAGCCGTCCGTCGTTGATGATCACTTGGCCGTCGATCTCGGGACACTGGCCATAGAATCTTCCGCGCATCAGATAGGGAGAATCGGGATGGTATCCTTCGACGATGACGTCTAACGTCTTGCCGATAAAACGGCGCTGGCGGTCTTGAAGGACTTCATGCTGGATGGCAGCGAGTCGTTTAAAGCGGTCTTCCTTGATCTCTTCGGGAATATGACCAGCAAGTGTTGCTGAATGGGATTCTTCTTCACGAGAGTATTTAAAGATTCCGACGTTATCGAGAGGACACTCTTTCGCAAAGTCGATGAGCTCTTGGAACTGTTCTTCGGTCTCACCAGGAAATCCGACCATGAGGCTGGTGCGGAGGACGATATCGGGGAAGCGCTGACGGAGCGTGGTGATCGTATCGATAATGTGTTTTTTAGACGTTTTTCTGCGCATCGATTTTAAGATCGTGTCGTTGATATGTTGAATCGGCATGTCGAAGTAACGGCAAATGCGGGTGTCTTGCTCCATCATTTGCATGATTTCTTCGGTGATTTCATCGGGATAGAGGTAGAGGAAACGGAGCCAGAATTTTTTATCAGTGGCAAGCATTTGGCGCAGGAGCGCTGCAAGGCCGTCTTTTTCCTTACGGTCTTTTCCAAAATCGCCCAAATCTTGCGCAATGAGGATGACTTCATGCACGCCTTGGGAAAGAAGTGCATTGAATTCTTTAACCACCTGGTCGATCGATTTGCTACGTAAAGGGCCTTTGATGGAAGGAATAATGCAAAAAGAGCATCTTTTCATGCACCCTTCTGCGATTTTTAAATAAGCGTAATTTTTGGGGGTTGAGAGTTGGCGAGGCACTTCACCCCATTCGAGATAGCTGCGAGAAGATGTAATAGCTGTGCCGGTCTCTGGAGTTTGGACGGCTTCGAGAATTTTCTCCATATCTCCAGAGCCAAGGAAATAGTGGACTGAAGGAAAGCGGCTCCGAATCTCGGGGCCGTATTTTTGCACCATGCAACCGGCAACAATGACTTTGGCGTCTTTTTTTCTCTCTTTTAGAAGCAAATCGATCGTGTCGCACGACTCTTTGCGAGACTCTGCTAAAAAACCGCAGGTGTTGACAATCAGGAAATCGGCATCTTCTAGATGCTCGGCAGGTTCATAGCCAGCTTTTAAAAGAATTCCCAGCATCACCTCGCTGTCAACGAGATTCCGAGCGCACCCTAAACTTGTAAAATGAATTTTATTTCCGCTTTTGCTGATTCTCTTCATCCCAAACCCTTCTTTCTGTTAAAGTCGTCAGAAGTATACAGGATTTTTTGTGATTAAGCACCTTTTAAAAAAATTAATGATACTTGTCGCCTCGCTTTTTGCCGTTGTGACCCTAACTTTTGTTTTGACACATTCGATCCCCGGAGATCCTTTTACGGATGAAGAGGCGATTCCTGAAGAGATCATGAAGGCACTTTACCACCATTACGGACTCGATCTTCCTCTCCATGTGCAGTTTGGAAAATACTTTGCGAATCTGTTGAAGGGAGATTTAGGCCCCTCATTTAAGTACCAAGGACGGTCTGCCAATGACGTGATCAGCGAAGGGTTCCCGATCTCTCTGACGTTAGGATTGGAAGCGCTGGTACTTGCGATTGGGATGGGAGTCACGCTGGGCTCTTATGCCGCTTTTAAACAAGGCAAGTGGCAAGACCAAGCTGCGATGCTGCTGGCTGTCATCTGGATCTCAGTGCCTAGTTTTATTCTGGCGACGATTCTGCAGTATGTTTTTGCCATGCATTTCGACTGGTTTCCCGTGGCCAGATGGGGCAGCTTTGCCCAGTCGGTCCTCCCCGCTTTATCGCTCGCGGCACTTCCGACTGCGATGATTGCAAGACTGACAAGATCGAGCATGGTCGAAGTGCTCCAGCAAGATTATATTCTGACCGCCAAGTCAAAGGGTCTTAATTCGTTTCAGATTGTTTTCCGGCATGCGCTCCGCAACGCCTTGCTACCCGTCGTCACCTATTTAGGACCGCTGACGGCAAACGTGCTGACAGGAAGCTTTGTCGTTGAGAAAATTTTCGGAATCCCAGGCCTTGGCCAGTGGTTTGTCATGAGTGTCGCCAATCGAGATTATACCTTGATCATGTCGCTGACAATTTTTTATAGCGCCTTCATGATGGTGTGTGTGTTTTTCGTCGATATCGTCTATTCACTCTTAGATCCGAGGATAAAAACCATTGCAAAAGATTGATCAGATTGAACAAATAGCTCCTGTCGAAATCGAGGTCTCTTCCTATTGGAAAGATTCTTGGAAGCGGCTTAAATCGAACAAGCGCGTCATGTTTGGTCTTTGGATGTTAGCTTTTCTTGTCGTCATGGCCTTAGTCGGGCCGCTTCTAAGCAACTACACATATTATGAGACGCATCTTCCATTAAAAAATACGGCTCCCAATGCCCAATTTTGGTTTGGGTCTGACGAGCTCGGACGCGATCTCTTCACACGGATTTGGTGGGGCGCACGGATCTCTCTTTTCGTTGGGATCACAGCCGCCAGCATCGATCTGATTCTAGGCGTCATCTATGGCTCATTAGCAGGGCTGTGGGGTGGAAAGTTAGATGAAGCGATGATGCGATTCACCGACATCATTTACTCGATCCCTTACCTGCTCATTGTGATTTTGCTCACCGTCATGATGGGATCTGGGCTGATGACCATTATTGTTGCCCTCACTCTCACGGGATGGATCCCGATGGCCCGCATCGTCCGCGGGCAAGTCATGCAGCTCAAAGAACTCGACTATGCCTACGCCGCCTATGCCCTGGGAGCGAGCCGCTGGAGAATCCTTTTTCGACATCTTCTGCCCAACGCTTTAGGACCGATTATCACCACAATGACCTTTACCATTCCGACAGCGATCTTTGCTGAGGCTTTTTTAAGCTTTTTAGGCCTTGGAGTCCAAGCCCCCATCGCCAGCTGGGGCGCGATGGCCAACGACGGCCTCCCCGCACTCCGTTATTTCCCCTGGCGGCTGTTCTTTCCAGCAATCTTCATTAGCTTGACAATGCTCTGCTTCAATTTAGTCGGCGATGGCATCCGCGACGCCTTCGACCCAAGGTTGAAAAGATGAAGGCGCACATCGAAGTCAAAGACCTTGAAGTCTCCATCCAAAATATCCGAGCTGTCCGGAATGTCAGTTTCACTCTCTATGAAGGAGAAAAGCTTGGCATTGTAGGAGAATCGGGCTGTGGAAAAACCATCTTGATGAAAGCGCTTTTGCAGCTGCTTCCTTCCACAGCAACCATTGACAGCGGAGAGATCTGGTTTCAAGGAAATAATCTGGTGACGCTCACTGAAAAAGAGCTCCAAGGCATCCGAGGAAAAGAGATCGGAATGATTTTCCAAGACCCGATGACCTCCTTAAATCCAACGCTTAAAATCGGCTACCAAATTGCCGAAGGGTATCGTCGCCACTTTCCCCTTATCTCCAAAAAAGAGGCTAAGGAGCGTGCTTTGGAACTTCTCCAGCAAGTCGGGATTTCAGAACCCGAACTTCGGATGGAGCAGTACCCCCATCTTTTAAGCGGAGGCATCCGGCAGCGCGCTGTGATTGCGCTGGCTCTAGCATCAAAACCGTCGATCTTGATTGCAGATGAGCCAACAACGGCGCTCGATGTGACGGTGCAAGCTCAAATCCTCGATCTTCTTCTTCAGCTCCAACAAAGCATACTTCTCATCACCCATGACTTAAGTATTGTCGCCTCTTTTTGCGATCGCGTTCTTGTGATGTATGCGGGGCAAATCGTCGAAGAAGCCACCGTTTCGGAGCTCTTTGCGAATCCTAAGCATCCTTACACAAAAAGATTGCTCCAGTCGATCCCTCGTATTGATGGACAAGAAAAGATACTCCACCCGATTGCAGGCTCCCCTCCTGATCTGTCCATCCCTCTTCAAGGCTGCGCCTTTTGCAGCCGGTGCACGGAAGCCATCGACATCTGCCGCACAGAAACCCCTCCCCTTTTTGGGGGCAACCGCTGTTGGAAAAATGATAAACGTTAGAAATCTAAAGAAACACTTTTCGACTTCCAAAGGAGTACTCCGAGCCGTCGATGACGTCTCATTTGACATCCCTGAAGGACAAACACTCGGACTCGTGGGAGAAAGCGGCTGTGGCAAATCGACATTAGGAAGATTACTCCTTCGCCTCTATGAGCCCACCGCTGGAGAGGTCCACTTTGACGAAAGCAGCCTTTTTTCTCTTTCTCCGAGTGAATTGAAGAAATGGCGACAAGAAGCTCAAATGATTTTTCAAGATCCTTACGCCTCTTTAAATCCTCGTATGACCGCAGAAGATATTGTTGCAGAGCCTTTAAAAATCCATGGGATCGATATCGATCCTGACACCATCGCCAAAAGTTTTCAGCAGGTCAATTTAAATCCTCAGCACCGCTCTCGCTATCCCCATGAATTTTCCGGAGGACAAAGACAAAGAATCGGCATTGCACGCGCGCTCATTTTAAATCCCCGCTTTCTTGTCTGCGATGAGCCGATCGCTGCCCTCGACGTCTCTGTCCAAGCCCAGATCGTCAATCTTCTGAAAGATCTACAAAAACAGATGAATCTGACCTATTTGTTCATCTCTCACGATTTACGGATGGTCCGGTATATCGCTGATGAAGTCGCCGTGATGTACCTGGGCAAGATCGTTGAAAAAGCCCCCACCGAGGTGTTATTTAAAAATCCCCTCCATCCGTACACTAAGGCGCTCCTATCAGCAATTCCCCTACCCGATCCTGCCCTAGAAAAAAAACGGAGACGCATTGTTCTCCATGGAGAAGTTCCCAGCCCTCTTCATCCTCCAAAAGGATGCGGCTTCTGCACTAGATGTCCCCTAGCGAAAGATCTTTGCAGAGAATCATCTCCTCCCCTTAATGAAGTGGAACCCGGCCATTTCGTTTCTTGTCATTTTCCTTGCATCAATTAAACTTTTTACTTAAGCTTCCTTTTTTCAGGAGGAACTATGAACAAAAAAGCATTAACAGGCATTTTTTTAGGGCTTCTCACTTCGCTGAGCAGCCTCAGCGCTAAAAATGTGACATACGACTACATCATTGTTGGAAACGGCACCGCAGGAGCAGTTCTAGCTAGAAAACTTACAGACAGCGGCAAGAAATCCGTACTCGTCCTAGAAGCAGGTATCAATCAAGACAACGATCCTGTCGTTTTAAATACAAGCCCGGGCCTGCTTTTTCCAGATTTCACAAGCCTAACTTATAATCCACTATATGCAGAAACCTATGCAATTAAC
>Ga0207091_1197_pt2 | contig 12920 bp, 14 predicted proteins | sample Alteio_BWMinHeat_47_FD_153534 | JGI IMG/M metagenome (GOLD analysis project Ga0207091, IMG submission 153534) | Enriched cells from forest soil in Barre Woods Harvard Forest LTER site, Petersham, Massachusetts, United States -... | ecosystem: Environmental > Terrestrial > Soil > Temperate forest >... | reverse complement strand
AAGGACATGAAAAATGCAAAATAGAATGTATAACATTTTAGAAGCATTTTATGAATTTATAGAGTCAACAAATTATTGGGACGATACTGTTAATAAAGAAACATTGGAATTGAACATTGCACGTGCAAAATTGTTTATCTCAACCATCCAAAAAATCAGTGAAATGGCGGAAGAACTTTCACTCCAGTATAGTGATGAATATAGAAAAAAATCTCAAGAAATCTATGAAAAAATGAAAAACATGGATAGCTTTATCGATGTCAAGCCAGAAAGGAGCTATGATGATCATGAGATTGGGATCGATACACCGTATGAAGAGACAGAAGTCACTTTATTAACAACAGCAATTAGAAAAGGAAAAACCCATATCGTAAAGCTATTACTCGATGTGAATGCAGATCCTAATAACAACGGGTATGACACTGAGCCTCTTGTGACTTACTCTCTTAGTCTGATCGAAAAGTGTCAGAGAGAACCTACCTATGAAAATGAAATGATAGCAAAGTCTCAATCTGATATTCTTCGTCTTTTATTAGAGGCTAAGGCTGATCCTCGCAACGAGGATGACTATCGTCAAAGTGCATTTAGGTATTTTTATTGCGTCAATGCAGATATTCAAATCATGTTGGGAAATGCATCGTCAAATCCAAATACACCGCTTGAGTATGCTATTCAATACGGGAATATGCCGTTGGTTCAGCTTTTATTAGATAAAAAAGCAAATCCTGATTATACTCCCAAAGTTTATTCTTGGGCTCCAATCAAGATTGCAGTAAATGCCAATCATATAGACATCGTGCACTATTTGTTAAGCTTACCCACCAAAAGACCGTCTAAAGCAATTAATGAAGCATACAAAAAAGCCATTGAGAATAAACATCTAAAAATAATTAAACTTTTACTTGAATATGGCGCTTTTATTTCTGAACCATTAGAATTAAAGGGCATTTTAGATGATTGCCCTCAAGATGATCCAGATATTCTATTTTGTTTGAATGCGTTATGCAGGCAAGAGGAAGATACAGAGCACAATGTATTGGCTAAAAAAATTTTTCAGCCTATTAAAAAATATCGTGAAAAATTAGAATATGTCCATATGTTATTTAAAAGAGAGGTAGGTCATGAAATAAAAGTGGACATACCTTGCTACATACCAAAAGAACTCATAAATATTATTCAGGAATGCGATGTACCATTAGAGGGAAGGATAAAATTTAAGCCGAACGAAATTGATAAATATTTACCAAAAAAAAGCTGTACGATTCTGTAAAAGTTTCTAAAATTTCTTTTTCTGCAAATAATAATTGAATGACTTAAAGTGAATATGGAATTATAGAAAATGCATGAACATCAGGCGTAAAATCTTTTGAATTTCGTGTTACGAGTAATAACTTATGATTAAGTGCCACAGCTGCTTGAAAAGCGTCTGGTAATTTCCACTTATTTTGCCTCCGGAGTTCTGCGGCCATATCCGCCTCAACTTGAGTAATTGCAATTGTGTTAAAGCGATCCAGAAAAGCTTTTGTTATGGATAAATTGCTTGGATCAACACCTACAAGTACTTCAGCACGCGTGATGACGGAAATATAAGAGTTTTTAATATTGGATTTTAGCCATGCTGTTGCTTTTGAAATATTATTTAAGTGGTCAATAAGAATGACTGAATCCAAAAGATATTTCATAATTATTTCCATTCATCTCTTAATTTCTCTTGGTATGTTAATCCATCACCTTTTTTCCAAATGCCTGCTGTTTGAGCTAATATCTCTTCGATTGAAAGTTGTTTTTCAGATTCTACCTTGCTCCGATAATACCGCAGAGCCTCGCGAACAATTTCTGTCATGGGAATATGACGTAAATTTGCCTGCTTATCTAGCCATTTTTTTTCAGCATTATCTAGACTAATCACAGTACGTTTCATATCAAATTTCCTAGTGATATCAGTATATTCATTAAATGATATCATATATCACTTCAAAATACAAGAAAAAGAAAGTGCCTATATTGTCAACTTTAACGAAATATATTCTAATTTTATCATTTGGTTAAAGATTATGTATTTTAAATCGAAACCAACTGTAAAACTTGCCGAAGCTGCTTTACCATTTGCTCGGCGGCATATAAAAACACATAGAGGTAAACAACCACTTCTTCTTGTTCTTTTTTCGCCTCACTAAAAATATAACTTTTTAATGCAGAAAGATCCGGAAGCTTTATCTCTTTTTCGATTTTCTGCGATTCTATCCCTTTCGCGATTTTTTCCAATACATCACAAACCCCCATATGAAAATGATTTAACATTGCAACATTCGAAAATAGCATTTTAATATGAGGAGAAGCGATATAGGCATGCTGCATCGCAGAAATGGCGCGTAAAATTTCTTTTTCTGCAAATAATAATTGGTTGAAATCGTAAAGGTAAAACTTCTCCCCCATGAATTCACGAGATGAATCAACCGCTAATTTGCGTTGCTTGATGAGAAATTTTGCAATATCCTCATCCAATATTTGATAACTTTCTATCGTTTCATTGGTTTGATCTGTTAAAAGTGCCGCGAGATAATACGCGCGAAGTTTCTTCAGTGTTTGCGCTTGTGTCATACGTAAATGTGCACGCGCATGAATAGGTAACACAAATTGCGAAATAAGTGCTGCAATAATAATACCTATCGTGATTTCAATAAATCGACTGATAGCCAAGAATAAAGTTGGTACTGGATTTATCAAAATTATCACAACCGTGACTGCACCTAATGTTCCCGCATCGCTATAATATTTTTCACCGGTCGCGAGATAACTAAAAAGCATGGCAGATAAACTAATACTTACCGCCAAGGCGAGCTCATTACTATCAAAACAAAAAAGCGTTAACACCGCAATCATGGAACCTGCCAGGGTTCCCAAAAAACGCATATAGGATTTTTGGAGCATGCTCCCGACATTGATTTGTGCGCACATGACAACAATGATCGTGATAATCAACCATTGATCCACATACAAATGTACAGATTTTGTAATGACAAACCCTATCAAACAGGCAAGCGCTGTTTTGACACAGTGAATGAATCGATCCGAATCCAGTCGATAGGAAAACATTTATCGCTCTATACCTTAGCTGGTCATAATTTGAGGTTTTTAGCGCCCAGCTGCGGGTCAGATTGCTTCGTAAAAAAGCGAGCATAGTTATTCATATGTGAGCATTTTTTACGAAGCAAGATGACCCGCAGCTGGGATGCTAAAAACCTCAAATTATGACGAGGTAAGGTATAAACTGCTCCTTAACATCCATGCGGCTTTATCATGCGCTTTTTGACGCTGTATCATTAAATCTGCAGAACCCTCATCCCCTGCTTTTTGCATTTTTGGAATCAATGCTGCCGCATGTTGAGATAACACTTCATGGTCTTGCATGAGTTCTTTTAACATTGTTTCAGCATCGACTTCTTTTTTTTCTTCTTTGAGAGATGAAAGTTCTGAAAATTGCGCGAATGAGGCGCGTGTATAGCATCCTAATGCGCGAATACGCTCTGCAATTTCATCGACTGCTAACGCCAATTCTTGGTATTGGCCTTCAAATAATTGATGGTAGCTATAAAAGTAAGGCCCTTTGACATTCCAATGGAAATTCTGTGTTTTAAGATATAAGAGATAGGTATCTGCTAAAAAATGATTCAATTCGTCGGCTATTTTTGTGTGTGTCGATTGTCTTACATGGACGGCGTGTACCATGGTTGCTCTCCCTCAGAGTTCAGGATGATAAAGAGATTGTACCAGATTTAACAAAATAAACAGATGGTATCTATTCACCCCCTTTGCAAAAGGGGGTCGACGAGCATTGCGAGGCGGGGGGATTTTAAAGCTGCAAAATCCCCCCGCCATGCAAAAAGCGCATGGCGACCCCCTTCTGCAAAGGGGGTAGAAATATTTTTAACGCTTCATCGAATCAAAGAAATCTTCATTGGTCTTCGTTGCTTTCAACCTATCCAATAAAAATTCAATCGCAGCCAAATCATCCATCGGGTGCAGCAATTTGCGTAAAATCCACATTTTTTGAATTTCTTCTTGATTCACAATCAATTCTTCACGTCGCGTCCCCGAACGGTTAATGTTAATCGCAGGGAAAATACGACGCTCTGCAATGCGGCGATCGAGATGAATTTCCATGTTGCCAGTCCCTTTAAATTCCTCATAAATCACATCATCCATTTTAGAACCGGTTTCAACGAGCGCAGTTGCAATAATCGTTAAGCTACCACCCTCTTCAATATTTCGCGCAGCACCAAAAAAGCGCTTCGGCCGTTGTAACGCATTGGCATCCACACCACCTGTCAATACTTTGCCGGAAGCGGGCACAACCGTATTATACGCCCGTGCCAATCGCGTAATTGAATCGAGTAAAACCACAACATCCCGCTTATGCTCAACCAAACGCTTCGCTTTTTCGATGACCATTTCAGCCACTTGCACGTGACGATTCGCCGGTTCATCAAAGGTACTTGCAATCACTTCCCCTCTAACCGAACGTGTCATTTCCGTCACTTCTTCGGGGCGTTCATCTATCAAAAGCACCATCAAATGACATTCCGGGTGATTTTGTGCGATAGAATGCGCAATATTCTGCAGCATCATGGTTTTACCAGCTTTCGGTGGCGACACAATCAAACCACGTTGCCCTTTACCAATCGGAGAAACTAAATCAATGACACGTGCCGTAATATCCTCGGTACTGCCATTACCACATTCCAATGTCAAACGTTGATTGGCAAATAAAGGGGTCAAGTTTTCGAATAAGACTTTTGTTTTCGCATTTTCAGGCGCGTCAAAATTAATATGATCCACCTTGAGAAGGGCAAAATAGCGTTCGCCTTCTTTTGGTGGGCGTATTTTACCGGAAATCGTATCGCCTGTACGGAGATTGAAGCGTCTAATTTGGCTAGGTGAAACATAAATATCATCTGGTCCTGCGAGATAAGAACCCTCAGCAGAACGGAGAAACCCGAAACCATCCTGCAGGATTTCTAAAACACCATCGCCATAAATATCTTCACCGCGTTTAGCATGTGCTTTTAAAATGGCGAAAATGATATCTTGTTTACGCGACCGAGCCATATTCTCAAGACCATATTCTTCAGAAAGCTGGATTAGTTCGGCTGCACTTTTTTTCTTAAGTTCGGTAAGGTTCATATTGGTTTTTGCCTATATTTTATAGATGAAATGAAAACTGTCTGTAGATCCATTAAGTTTTAATGATTTTCCGCAACTATTAAAATCGGGGTTTTGACACTGGATTAATCGATAGGCTCTTTATCGAGGATATCTTAACAATACATAAATTAGCATTAAACCCTAGAGAAAGCTAGCCTTTTTTCTAAAAAAGCTGGATGCCAGCCAAGAACATGCTGGCATGACAGATACACATCTCTCATTCTACATGGTCATCAATGAACTTAATCAAATCTGTCTTAGAAATTAACCCAACTTGGGTTCCTTTCACTTGGCCATCCACAAACAAAATGAGTGTGGGAATCCCCCGTACACCAAACTTAGGCGGGGTAGCTGGGCTTTGATCCACATCCAACTTCACAAATTTCACTTTATCTGTATATTTTTCAGCAAGTTCATCCAAAATAGGGGCTATGGCTTTGCAAGGCGCGCACCATTGTGCCCAAAAATCCACCACAACCGGCGTTGCTGATCCGATAACCTCTTGTTCAAATGTATCATCACTAATTGCAAGTAAATTACTCATAAAAGTACCCTTATTTGAAGGCTGGATTATATACTTGATGCGGCCATATTTTGAGGTTTTTAGTGCGCAGAGGCAGTCCAGATTGAGGCGTGCAAAACACGCGCATAGTTATTCATATGCAAGTGTTTTTAACGCCTCAAGATGGGCTGCATATGCGATGCTAAAAACCTCAAAATATGGCCGCATCAAGTATAATGAAATCAAAAGCATGAATCTATACCTTATCACTTATTCAAACCCTTTTTCGACTGTTGGTAGTCTTTTTTACTGCCTTCCTTCTTCTGAAAAAAACCAGAGCTGCTAGTAGAGCTACTACTAGAACTACTGGTTTTCGAACGTTTGTAATGTGATTTTTCTTCTTTAGATTCCGCTGTAGATTCATCTTTATCTAAAAATTTTCTCTTCGGTTTTTCTGTCAGTTCACGGCGCAAACTATCTAAATAACGATTGATATCACCACCCTCCCTTGTATCCGAGTCACAATATAGTTTTTTGTTTCTATAAGGTCCAATTTTTATATTAAGATAAAATAATAAAGCAGAAGGACTCAGGAATTTTTGTAAAATATTCACAAAACCTTCTAAGAATTTTAAATCACGGCTTTCTACAGCAACTTGTAATGGTGTAACACCGCCCGGATTGGGTTTTGTTAAAAGTTCAATAATGACTTCTCTTTTAATAATTTTCTTACCGTAAGCCCAGCCAATTTCGCTAAAATACATTCGCAGCAGGGTTAAATTGCCCGTTTTCAAAAGTGGATTGATTGGTGCATAACCATAAGCATTTGGTTCAAAGAAACACAAATAATAATAATCCTTATCAAAGTCGCCTGCCCTAATTGCATCAAAATAAATTCGCGCAATGACTGGATTTTTTATTTGAAGCAAGAAATCGAATGGCATTAAACCACCCTGATTTTTTTTTATTAAAACATCACAATATTCTACAGGACTAATGATTTCTTTCTTTTTAGCCGCCATGAGTTCTTTAAAATATATCATCAGATTTTCACTGGTTTTATTGATGAATTCTTCCTTTTCAGCCTTCGAGACTTCATTGAGATTTTCCGACGCGGCTGCCATTAAAAGGGTCTGAAGTGGCGTAAAATAAGTCTTATTTTGGTCAATTAAAAGACCCCGATAATCGGCATCAGCAAGGATTCCTTGTTCTAAAGCCCAGAGAAGTTCATCAAAAACAATTCGCACATGCGTTGGATTATTGTCTTCGAAAGCTTTTTGAAGAACGTTGAAACTAAACTCATCGTCTATTAAAAGGTGACGATAATCTTTTTTAGAAATAATCTGTTTTTTTCTCGCTTTTCGTAGTACCTCAAAATAACTCCGAATAATATCTGTATTGCCTTCTCCCAAAACATAAGTAGGCCATGTAGAAATTAAAAGTTGGCGATAGATATCTTTCTCCAGTTTGCGAACTTCTTTTAAATAAGCTCGCATAATTTTTACACTTTTTGTCTTAATCACTGCACCGAATGGTTTCAAACCAGAATTATCTTCCGTTAATAATAAAAATTTCTTAACTTCTGGCAGTTTTCTACAAACCTTCATTAAACATTTAAAAAGTGATAGTGCGATTCTTTCTTTTGATTCTTTTGCTTTTGTTTCCTTTGCGTCCTTATCTATTCTTCTATATGGTAAACACACAGTATCCATTAAAATACTATATCCGTTTATACTACATTCCATTAAAACCGCATTGCTTGCTTTTTTTAATGCTTGTTTAAATTTATCTAACTTGGCTTTATCATGATCATCAATATAGCGCATGAGTGCTTTATGAATGTCGTCGGCGTCTTTTGAGCGGTGTTGCATATGATTAATCATCGTTTAAAAAATTTACATTATTATAATAATTAATCAATTTTTAATCAAGTATGGTATGTAAAATTTGTATTTAAATTATACAAATAAAAAATTACTGTCACGATTTCTTAGCCTCGCGAACAAATAACATCAATATGCCGCCCATCAAAAAAAACAGCAAAATAGTCGCCATTCCAGCCCTTTGGGTGCCGAAATGTAAAGTCGCAGCACCCAAAAGCCATGGCCCCATAAATGATGTAATTCTGCCGGAAAACGAGTACAAACCAAACAATTCTGTGGAATTAGAGGGTTTGACTAAACGTGCCATGAGCGATCGACTGGCCGCTTGAACGGGGCCAAAAAATAAACTTAAACAAAGTCCAACGACCCAAAACATCGTCGCACTATGCACTAATAAAATAAAGATGCCAAACACCATGAGTGAAATTAATGACAATAAAATGGTGAACTTAGAACCGATAAAATCATCTATCCACGCTAATACAACCGCACCAAAACCCGCTGCAATATTCATCGAGATACCAAATAAAATCACTTCCGTTAACGTCATTTTAAAAGTCCCTGCCGCATAAATGCCACCGAAAGCAAATAAGGTATTTAAACCATCGATATAAATTAAATGCGCGACTAAATAAATAAATAGATTTTTTTCACGCGGAAGTGTTTTGATGGTTAATACTAAATCTTTTAATCCTGCACGTATCGCAGACACAATAGACAATCCTTGAGAAGGGATATCTTTGAGTAAAAAAAATAACGGCATACTAAAAATAAAATACCAAAGTCCAACTAAAGGACCGCAAATGCGAACTTCAGCTAAATTCTCATGATTCATCCAACCGCCTTTCACAAAACCAAAAAGCGCGATCGTTAAAATCACAATACCGCCAAAATATCCACATCCCCATCCCCATCCTGAAATTCGCCCAATATAATTATAAGGCACGATATGCGGTAAAAAAGAATTATAAAAAACTAAAGCAAGTTCAAGACCAACGGTTCCAATGACGACACAAGACAATGTATAAAAAACATAACTGGAATTCGGCAGCGCAAACCAAAGTAAGCATGCACCAAAAATACATTGTATCGTAAAAAAGAAAAGCCAACGCTTATGATGTCCGCCATGATCTGCTATCGCACCAAATAAAGGACTTAAAATAGCAATAATTAATCCTGAAATAGCAGAAGCATTCGCCCATTGATATGTGCCCGTGATTTCATTGACGGCAACTTTTGTCGTAAAATAAGTGGCAAAAATAAATGTCGTAATAATAATCGGAAATCCAGATGAAGACCAATCATATAAACACCAAGCGATTATTGCCTTTTTATCCGTATTGAATGATGTCACGAATGATTCCTCAACAAATTCGGCATAAGATCGTGCCGATAAAGCGCACGATTGACAAAATATTCTTTGCACGTCACGCTCAAATCAAGCGCGATCATCGCCATTCCTCTCATTCGATTTAACAAGAAAAAATCACTCGAAAAAATCCAAGATAAATGATGTGATAAATTTTTCGAAAAGTTTTGCTTTGGAGTAAAAACGTCTTTACTTGCGTGGGTTTCCAATAAAAAATCTACCAATACTGCTGCTTCATATAACGCTAAATTCAATCCTTGTGCAGCTATCGGGTGTATCGTATGCACCGCATTTCCAATTAAAAATACGCGATTTTTTTGATGACATTCAGCTTCCAATCGAAGCAAAGGATAAACACTTCTTTTTTTGATTTGCTCTAATCGCCCTAAACGGTAGCCAAATTCTTTTTGTAGATTTTCTAAAAATACTTCATCATGACACTGCATCAATTCCGAAATCCGCGCATTTTTATCTGTCCAAATGGTTGCGACCTCTTTACCCTTGAGCGGCAACATTGCAATCGCACCTTCTTTTAAAAATCGCTCATAGGCAATGTTTTGATGATCACGTTTCAAAACGGTTTTTGTCACAATCGCACTTTGTCCGTAATCGATTTCTTTCATCGGAATATTCGATAATTGACGCACGGTTGAATGTGTGCCATCCGCACCGATCACATGTTCTGCTTGATATTCTTTTATCTCTCCCGATATATCTAAGTGAAGCGTAACCGTATCACTGCTTTGATGAAGATTTTTTAAAGTCGCAGGTAGAATGATGTCGACATCTTTTAAAGTTGCATATAACACTTGATTGATATCGTTTGCAGGCACGACATAACCTAACGCAGGTAGTTTCAGTATATTTGCAGAAATACGCGTCACACCAAATCGGCCCCGATGCGAAACATGAACTTCTTGTATGATCGATGCAGCGGGTAAGAGTGAAGACCACATGTTTAAATTTTTAAAAAGAGACACACTCGTATCACTTAACGCAATGAGACGATGATCTTCTTTGGATAGCGGTTTTGCTTCAACCAGTGCGATCGATTTTCCGCTTTTTTGCAAAGCAATAGCGAGTGTCGCACCGACCATCCCCCCGCCGATGATGATAATATCGTATTTCATGTTGTAAACTACTCATTGCCACATAAACTTCACCCCCTTTGAAAAAGGGGGTCGCCGAGTGCTTTTTACGAGGCGGGGGGATTTTTACAGCATCAAAAAATCTCCCCGATGCCTCGCGGCATCACCCTCTTTTTCAAAGAGGATGAATACTTTATTTTTTCATTAACTGTTCAATATCTTCAATTTTCTTCGGAACATCTTTACTTAAAATTTCATAACCATTCTCAGTCACTAAGACATCATCTTCAATGCGTACACCAATATGATGCCAACGTGTATCGAGTCCCAGAATATCTGCTGAAAGATAAATACCAGGTTCAACGGTTAAAACCATTCCCGGCTGTAACTTTCGCCAGAGTCCATCCACCTTATAACGACCCGCGTCATGTACATCTAACCCCAGCCAATGTCCTGATTTATGCATATAATATGGAAAATATGCTTGTTTTTCGATAAGATCTTTGACGTCACCTTTTAAAAGACCGATATTTTTTAAGCCCTCGGTAATCACTTTTACAATGGCATTTTGTGCTGCATCCCAAGGTGCATTCGGACGGATCGCTTCAATACCCGCTAATTGCGCTTCTAAAACAATTTCATATATCGCGCGCTGTTCTTTCGAAAAAACACCATTCGCAGGAAATGTACGTGTAATATCAGACGCATAATACTGATATTCACAACCCGCATCAATCAACACAATGCTTTGATCGGCAATTAATTTATTATTGTCATTATAATGTAAAATACAGCTATTTGCGCCACTCCCTACAATCGGGGTATACGCAGGAAACCGTGCCCCTTGTTGTTGGAATTCGTACATGAGCTCTGCTTCCAATTGATATTCATACATGCCCGGTTTACACGCTTTGATGGCACGCACATGCGCTTGGCTACCAATTTTTGCGGAAGCGCGCATCAATGCAATTTCGGCTTCACTTTTGATTAACCGCATTTCATGAATTTTTTGTATCACATCAATAAATGCAACCGGTGAATGTAATCCATTTCGAATTTTTGAACGAATTTTATTAACTGAACCCAACACCACTTTATCAAAGTGTCGATTCATTCCTAAGGTATAATAAATTTCATCGCGCCCTTCCAATAATTCTGGCAATTTGCTTTGAAATTCATGGATAGCATAGGCTTCATCTGCACCAAAATTTTTAACAGCGCCTTCAAGGCCCGCACGATACCCCGTCCAAATTTCTTCTTCCCGATTTCTCACGCGATTAAACAATAAGAATTCACCATTTCCCCCGCCAGGATTTAAGACCAACACGCTCTCTGGTTCTTCAAAACCTGTTAGATAGTAAAAATCACTTTGTTGTCGATAAGGATATTCATAATCTCCATTACGTGTCATGATGGGTGATGCTGGAAGAATAACAATGGCATTCTTATTGATATCTTTCATTAATCTTTTACGTCGTTCCAAAAATTCTTTTTGCGTAATCATCAAAAACTCCTTAGTGTAATGAGGGATTGGCCTCATCATCATTGTCTAATTTTTCTGTCTTTAATTCATGAAAAATCATCAACACGCTTAATCTCACATATTCTACCAATTCAAAATAAGCCGTTTCATCTTCATCATCATCCACAATATCCCCAAAATTGACTTTTGCAATTTCAGTCATGTCCGTCAATGCTTCTTTTACATCATGAGAAAATTTCATCTCTTTTAATGTGATGACTTGATTTAAACCACTCAAAAATCCTTGGCACCATAGCCCTAAGCTTTCAGCCCGTGCATTAATATCTGCTTCATCCGTTGGGAGGATTAAACTAAATTCAAAAGAAAATTCACTGATTTGATGATAACTGGTTTCATAGATTTCTTGTACGATGGTACGGACTTTTTTGCTTTTTTTTACTTGTGGTAAAATATCCAAAATATCACTGATATGTCCTGAAGCTGCGCAAATATTGCCGCATAATAATCCGTGTATTTGGGAAGCATTGCTATTCGGTAACGTTTTTTGCAAAATACGGGAAAATTCTATGTACGTGGGTAAAAGCGGTGTTTCATTCATTTGTTTTTAATCCAAAAATTACATATTATACCTCGCACGGGCATTTGAGATAGAATATTTTAATAATCGGATGATTCATATGAACATATTTACCGCACACCCACACAGCGTTGGTGAAACCTATTTGCAACATATGCGTTTTGCATTGAAATTTGGCTCAAGAATGATTGTAGGTGGGTGCGCTTGTATCATCCATGCCATTTTTCCCTTCTTATTTCAAACCACGGGTAGCCGAATGATCCATTATTTACAAGAAAACTTTATCAATCGTGCTAAAGATTCTCTTGATTCGTAATCGTCATCGTTTTTGATGGTTTTCTAGACATTAAAAGAGTCAATTCTCTTAGTTTTTCACATGTATCCTCTAGCACGCTCCATTTTCTTTTTGCGAACATTCCGAAAAGCCCATTTTTTAAAATATTTCCCCCTCTAAGCATTTCCTGTTCATTTTGCACAGCCTTACACAGTTTTTTTATCTTCTCTTCTTCTTTTTCGTGAGTAAACAACAATCGAAGCAACCGATCTAAAATTCTTAATTTGTTTTGCGCACTTATGTATGTTTGAACGGAGAGTTTAGATTTTGGTTGATCGTGCAGTTTTTTAATATTAAGCTCATACTCCTGTATCAATGCTGATTGAATTTCATACAAGCCACTGTTTTGTTTAATTTGTTGCTTTAATTGCGGATATGCTTGATCAAAAAAAACATAATTTAACGACGCTAAAGTCGTTAATGAGGAATAAGCCTCTTCCTTTTTATTATAAGTCAAAAATTCATTTACCGTCTCCCAA